>JGI11705J14877_10000197_pt1 | contig 37894 bp, 49 predicted proteins | sample Etolaghawater15m_FD_14877 | JGI IMG/M metagenome (IMG submission 14877) | reverse complement strand
TCAAACTCAGTCCTAAAACCGGCTCGCCTTGTTTTGTGGATGGAATTATAGTGGGTTTTATTTTAATTGTCAAGGGTTTTTAGAAAAATATTTGAAAGATTTTTTTGATTTATCTATTAGCTACTATTTTGTGGGCTTATGGTAACATTCACAAATGAAACATTATGTACTATATAACTTAATAAATAAACTAAAACAGTATAAATCAATACATTCAATTAGAAGAATTGAGAATAATACACTTAAAATTGAATTTAATGATAGAAATGTATATTATTTTGATATGACAAAAGGTAATAGCAATATATATAAAAGAGATATCAATACAAAATCTAAAAAAAATTTCAACGCACCATTTGATGTTCAATTACAAAAGAAATTTAATAACTCATATATAGATAGTATTAAACTTCTAAATAATGATAAAATAATTTTAATCAAAATCACTAGTAAATCATCATATAAAAAGATATCTACATATTTGCAACTTGAATTTACAGGTAAACATACAAATGCCATTATTTTAGATGAAAATAATATTATATTAGAAGCATTAAGACATGTTGACGAATGGACATCTACTAGAGTGATTAAAGTTGGGCTAAAACTTGTAGAACTTGATAAGCCTAACTATATCTATGAAGAAAAAGAAATAGATGATATAGATCAGTATCTATTAGATATCTATAAGCAAAAAGAGTTTAAAGAACTTGAGTCTATTAAAAAACAAAAAATAACACAAATTAAAAAACATATATTTAAAATTGAAAAAATATTAAATGATCTAGAAGATGTAAAAACACTAGAAGAGAAATCTATTAAGTATAACAAAGAAGCCACTAACTTATTAAATAAATTATATACATTTAATGGTTATAAAAAAGAGATTAATATAAAAAAATCAAATGATCTTTTTACAAAATCTAAAAAATCAAAACAAAAAGCTAAAAATCAACATATTGAATATATAAATTTAACACAAAAATTAGAATTTTACAATAGACTAATATCTACAATTAAAGCATGTAAGTCACTAGATGAGATCGAATTTTACTTGCCAAAAAAAGACAAAAATCAAAAAAAGACAAAAAAGTCCCAACCATATCAAGGCTTCTTTATTGATGGATATAAAATTATGCTTGGTCGGGATGAAAGGGAGAATATATTTTTACTTCAAAACTCTAGAGCAAGTGATTTTTGGTTCCATCTTAAAGATAGACCGTCATCACATTTAATAGTTGTTAATACTAAAAAGAGTTTACCAGAATATATTATTGAAAAAGCTGCTTCAATCGTTGCTACATTTTCTACAGATTCAAAAGGTAATTATCTTGTTGATTATACACAAAGAAGAAATGTAAAAATTCAATCAAAAGCAAATGTTTTGTATAATCCATATAATACGATTAGTATAAAGGTTTAGAATATGTTAAACAATAAAATATTTGATATAGTAAATGAAAGTTCAACAAGAATTAAAACAGGTGTAGCACTTTTAATTGCTGCAGTAATTATTGGTCTTCTAGATTCATTTTTTATAATGTGGTTATTATTAGGTGGATTATTATTAGTTGCCATTAGTGAAGCTATGGATCTATTTCAAAAAGACAATAATCAGATATATATCTATGCTGGAGCAATATGGCTTGCTGCCGCATTCTATCCTAAACCAGAGGATTTAATATTTGTTACTGCAATTATATTCGCATCTATTTTAGCATATACAAAAGAATTAGATAAGGATCTTTTTTTACCACTTTTATATCCTATAGCATCATTTTTATTCCTTTTATCTTTATATATTTCTTTTGGAATGGGATCTTTACTATGGCTACTTGTTGTAGTGGCTGGTGCTGATATTGGAGCATATTTTACTGGTAAAAGTATAGGTGAAACAAAATTTTGTGAGACAAGTCCAAACAAAACACTAGAAGGTGTTGCTGGCGGTATTATTACAGCCACTATACTTGGTACAATTTTTAGTATAGATCAGGTATCTATATTTGCTGCAATTATTATATCAGCAGTAGTTGCTGTTGCTTCTGTATTTGGTGACCTATTTGAAAGCTATTTAAAAAGAGAAGCTGATGTAAAAGATAGTGGAGATATATTACCAGGTCATGGTGGTATTCTAGATAGAACAGATGGATATCTATTTGGTGGAATTATTATGCTAGTACTATTAAGGTTATTTGTTTGATAGTTTTAGGTTCAACAGGATCTATAGGTGTAAATACATTAATTATTGCACAAAGATTTAATATAGATATTGATGTACTTGTAGCTGGTACTAATATTGATCTACTTAATCAGCAAATTAAAGAGATTAAACCAGCACATGTAGTAATTGCAAATAAAGAAGATATAGCAAAAGTACATCACTCATCAGTAGCTGCAGGTGAAGATGCAATATTGGATGCAATAGAAAATTCTAGTTCTGATATTGTTGTAAATGCATTAGTTGGGTTTCTTGGATTAAAACCAACACTAAAATCTATAGAATGTAAAAAAAAGGTAGCTTTAGCAAATAAGGAATCACTTGTAGTTGCCGGAGCATTTGTAGATAAATCATATATTACACCTATTGATAGTGAACACTTTGGGCTTTGGTATCTTTTAGATGATAGTAAAAAAATCGATAGTATGACTATTACTGCTTCGGGAGGTAGTTTTAGGGATTTACCATTAGAAGATCTTGAAAATGTGAGTATTGAAGCAGCATTAAATCATCCAAATTGGTCAATGGGTAATAAAATTACAATTGATAGTGCAACAATGACAAATAAACTATTTGAAATACTTGAGGCAAAATGGCTATTTGATACAAATAAGATAGATGCTATTGTAGAAACTAAATCAATAATACATGCTATGATTAATTTTGCTGATGGCAGTTCTACTGCACATATTGCTAATGCTTCTATGCAACTTCCAATATCATATGCAATTATGGGGAAAGTAGATGAACAGATTATTCCTCATTCTAATTTAGTTAAGCTACAAAATCTAGAGTTTAGAGATATAGATCCAAAGAGATACCCTATCTGGAATATTAAAGATATGATGCTTGAAAAACCAGAGCTTGGTGTAGTACTTAATGCTGCAAATGAAGTAGCAGTAGAAAAATTTTTAAGTAATAAAATTAAATTTACAGATATAGCAAAAATTACTATTGATGCAATAGATAAATTTAATCATATCAATCCAAAAACAATAGATGATATCTTTAAAATTGATAAAGAGGTAAGGAGTTACTGTGCCTGATATGTTAATACCATTTATAATGCTACTAATGATAACTATTGCTCTTATTTTAGAAAGAAAATACCACGAAGACAAAATAGTAGATATTTATAAAGATAAATTTGAAAACTGGAAAAAACATTTTAATGGCAATGAAGAACAAAAGAAACCTAAAGAACTTGTTGGTCTAGTTTTCCTAGAAGATGAGATGTTAAATATTCAAATGCTAGATGATAAAATACAAGATCGTCTAGAGCGTAAAAAGTATAAAATATCGTGAAAAAGGTTTTAATTTTACATGGATGGGGTGGTAGTGATTTCCCACATTGGCAATCTTGGAGTGCAGCAGAGTTAATTAAAGAAAATTACACCGTCTCTTTTCCACAACTACCAAATAAAGACTTACCTAATTTTAACGAATGGTTAGATGCTTTAGAAAAAGAATTTAATCATTTCAAACCAGATATTGTAGTATGTCATTCATTAGCAAATATTTTATGGTTTCATTTTGTTAATAAATTTAATATAAAGACTATTGAAAAACTTATGCTAGTAGCACCAGTAAGACAAAATTGTGATATTGAAGAATTAAAAAGTTTTTTCCCTTATCCTATTGTTGATGATCTAAAAGCAAAAGAGATTATAATGGTAAGTAGTACTAATGATCCATATATGAGTGTTGATGAAGCTATAGATCTACAAAGTCAATTAAACATAGGTTTAAAAATATTAGATAATGCAGGTCATATAAATGCTGACAGTGGGTATGGTGAATTATCATGTGTAATTGACTGGATAAAAAGAGATGTAAATGAGGATTGTAAAGATGATTCTTAGTATTGAATCTTCTTGTGATGATAGCTCTATAGCAATAACATCTATCGATGATAGTAAACTAATATATCATAAAAAAATATCTCAAGAGATTGAACATAGTCAATATGGAGGTGTTGTACCTGAATTAGCTGCTAGACTACACGCTACAGCTTTGCCTAAAATACTTGAAGAGTGCAAACCATATTTTAACAATTTAAAAGCTATAGCAGTTACAACACACCCTGGACTTTCTTTAACACTTACAGAAGGTGTTACTATGGCTCAAGCAGTAGCTTTAAGTCTAGATCTACCATTAATATCTGTTAATCATCTAAAAGGTCATATATATTCATTATTTATTGATAAGGCAATTACTTTACCATCAACAATATTACTTGTATCAGGTGGTCATACGCAAATAATAGAAGCAAAATCACTAAATGATATACAAATCATTGGTCAAACAATGGACGATAGTTTTGGTGAAAGCTTTGATAAAGTTGCAAGGATGCTTGGTCTTGGATACCCAGGAGGGCCTATAGTACAAGAGTATAGTCAAAAAGGTGATGAAAATAGATTTGATCTTCCTATACCTTTAAGACAATCACCAAATATAGAATTTAGCTATAGTGGTCTAAAGAATGCAGTAAGAGTTCATATAGAAAAACTAGGAGAGTTAAATAATCTCACTCTTCAAGATAAATATGACATCTGTGCTTCATTTCAAAAAGCAGCTATTAGACATATTACAATGAAACTAAAAAAATATTTTAAACAAAATCCTCCTACACAATTTGCAATCGTAGGTGGGGCTAGTGCAAATTTAAAGTTAAGAGAAGAGATTGATAGTTTATTAAAAGAATTTAGATGCGATAAGCTTTTATTAGCAGACCTTAAATACTGTAGTGATAATGCAGCAATGATTGGTCGTGTAGCAATTGAACAATATAAGCAAAAAGAGTTTACTAATCTTAATGATATTAAAAGTATTCCACGAGTAAAAGGATTTTAAATGTTTAAAATGGGTTCAAATTTAGATGGTGATTCTTGGGATACTGGTAAACTAAAAGCAAAAGAAAAAACATTTGATAAGATCACTAAAGAGGAACATCAGCTTGTCTTTACATTTGAGAAAAGAAAAGGTAAACCTGTAACTCTAGTAGGCAGATTTTATATGAGTGATAAAGAGAAAAAAGCTGTATTAAAGCTTTTAAAATCAAAATTAGCCTGTGGTGGAACTATTAAAGATGAATGGATCGAACTACAAGGTGATGTAAAAGATAAAATTATAAATATCCTTGAAAAAGATGGATGGAGATTTAAATAGGAGATTGTGATGCAAAAAGTTTTTAATGAAGTAAATAGCCTAGATAAAAGATGTTATGAGCAATATACGTTAAGTGAAGATATACTCATGGAACATGCTGCTAACTCCATGTTAAATTTTATTGAAAAAAAATTCAAATCTCAATCAAAAGTCTTAATTGTATGTGGAGCTGGTAATAATGGTGCAGATGGTATTGCATTAGCAAGACTATTACAATCTAAATACAAAGTAAAACTATACATACCATTTGGTGTTAAATCTAGTATGGCAAAAATACAACTAAATAGAACTAATCTAGTTAATGTAGAAATTATCAAAAGTATTTCAAATGCAAAAAATTATTATTCTATAATAGTAGATTGTTTATTTGGTTCTGGACTATCAAGACAGCTTAATGAACAAAGTATAAAAATAATTAAACAACTCAATAACATTGATACTTATAAGCTATCTTGTGATATACCAAGTGGTATAAATAATAATGGTCAAATATCACCAGTATGCTTTAATGCTAATACCACTATTACAATGGGTGCATTAAAAAAGTCACTTTTTACAGATTGTGTAAAAGAGTATGTAGGAAAAATAAAAGTTGCCAATCTAGGAATACAAAGAGAACTATATGAGGGTTCGACCAATTGCTACTTATTAGAAAAAGATGATTTAAAACTTCCTATACGAAGTAAAAAAGTATCACATAAAGGAACTTATGGACACTTAGCAGTTATCTGCGGTGAAAAAAAAGGTGCAGCTAAATTAGCAGCAAAAGCTGGGTTTGCATTTGGCTGTGGATTAGTCACTATAGTCTCAGATGAAAAAATCAATAAATTAGATGATTCAATTATGCAAGATAAAAAACTACCAAAAAATATTACTGCTATAGCTATAGGAATGGGTCTTGGTAAAAAATATAACAAATCAATATTAAACAATACACTTGCAAAAGTTATTGATGCAGATATTTTTCATGATAAAGTCATATTAAAAATTCTAAAACAAGATAATATTGTATTAACTCCACACCCTAAAGAGTTTTGTGCATTGTTAAAAATTTGTGATATTGCTGATATTACAATATCCAAACTACAAAATAATCGATTTAAATATATTGAACTTTTTTCAAAAAATTATCCTCATATTACTATACTATTAAAAGGATCAAATGTATTAATTGCACAAAATAGTACCATATATATCAATACTCTTGGAACATCTACTTTAAGTAAAGGGGGCAGTGGTGATGTATTATCAGGACTTATTGGCTCATTATTGGCACAAGGGTATAGCACAATAGATGCAACTATTTGGGCATCATTAGCCCATACAATAGCTGCTAAAAGATATAAAGGTAATAATTACTCATTAACACCAGAACATTTAATACAGCAGATATCTAATTTATAGGATTTTTTGACAAGTGTAGATTAATTTATCTGCTTCATCTTCACTGTGAAGATAAAATTGATCTATCTTTTCTACTTTAAATCCTATATTATTTAAAATAGTTTTTAATATATCATTTGAATAATAATACTGTTTTATATATGAACTTTCTTTATTATATTTGCCATCATTTTGTTTTTCAAAAAGTGTTAAATTGGTTGTGAGTGTCTCATCTTCATAATTAGCATCAATATTTATAAAGCTATCATCATTATCAATACTTAATGTACCAACAGCAACCTCTTCAAATCCATACAAAGAGTTTATATCAAATATAAAATAGCCACCATCTTCAAGTATATTATAAGCACATTGAAAAAAGTTTTCTAAAGATTGTTTAGGGATATAATTAATTACATCAAATGTAGCAGTAGCACATGGAAATTTTTCATTTAGATTACAAAGATCAATACACTTAGCATTAACACCTCTTTGCTTTGCAAACTCTATTTGAGAAGCACTTAAATCTATACCAAGTCCATCTATTTTATTTAATGAAAAAATTTCTAGAAGTTCCCCTTGACCACATCCAATATCAAGTACATTTTTGATATCTTTTTCAAGAAGTTGTATTAAAAAGTATTTATGAAGTTCTCGAACCTCTTGGCTAAAGTCAAGATACTGCTCAACTTTAGAATATAAATCTAATCCATTCAAGATATTTTTCTCTATAATACTTCTTGGATTTTTTCTTTTATATTTAAAATCTCATTTTTTTTAATATAAAATGAATTCTTATTTGCAATTAAATGTGCTGATGTTTCCATAATAGTATCACCTACTTCAAGACCATTTTGTTTCATTGTAGCACCAGTTTCTACAATATCAACAATACAATCTGATAGTCCAACAAGAGGAGCTAATTCAATAGAACCGTATAGTTTTACAATATCAACAGCCATTGCTTTTTGCTCAAAAAATTGCTTTGCAATATTTACATGCTTCGTAGCAACTTTAATCTCCGCTTTTGTCCAATCAAGTTTTGTTCCAGCTTTTAGTCCAATAGCTACTTTACACTTTCCAAGGTTAAGATCAAGAAGCTTAATTAAGTCATATTCTTTCTCTGCCAATACATCTAAACCTACTACACCTAAATCTGCAGCACCATGCATCACATATGTTGGTACATCTTGATTTCTTACATTTAAAAATGTAAATCCTGCTTTTTGTAGAATTAATTTTCTATCTTCAAAAACAAATTTTTCACCAAAAGCTTTTTCAAATTTTTCTAAAGTCTCTTCAGCAATTCTACCTTTTGGTAATGCAATAGTTAGCATGTATATTTCCTTATATTCTCTATCTTTGAGGCATTTTATCTAATAGTAGTTTAATATTATCAAAAATAAGATTTTTATTATATGTAGCATTATCAAAAAACTTAGATAGTAATTTTCCATCACCGCCAGTAAAAGTTATATTTTGATCTTTGGATATATCTTTAATAGGTGTAATAATTGATTTTAAAATTGCATAATTGATTGCGGTATTTGTATCCAATGGTACTTTATCAAGTTTAATTTTTTTATCAAATTGAAACTTTAATTTTTTTGATATCTTAGGATAAATACTATTATATGAATGTAGTCCTGGTAATATAAAGCCACCTTTGTGTTTACCTTTTTTCATAATATCAACAGTAATAGCACTACCTGCATCTACAACAATACCATTATTAATATTTAAGCAAGCAATTTTTCTATCAATACCCATACCAGAGTATTTTGTTTTAAATTCTAAAATAGTTTCAATATTAATTGCCTTAGGATACTTATCCAAAAGCTTATTTGTACCTTTTTTATTAACACTTACAAAATATATTGTACCACTTAATTTAGGGAGCTTCTCTTTGTGAGATATTTTAAAATCTTTATTTTTAAATTTAAAATGAAATGTTGTATTTCCAATATCACAAAACACCATCTACAAACTACCTTTGAATACTTTCCATCCATTGTCTTTTAATATTTTAGAAGCTTTAGAACACATAGATGAAGATATAATTAAATACTTATATTTATAATTATGATCTTTATAAGAAACTAAATTAGAAAATAATTCAATAAGGTCTTTAGCATTTTTACTTATAAATCTACTTTTAGCATCTATAATAAATACAGAACAATAGTTCTTCTTAATATCTAAAGAATCATATATTCTTATTTTTTTTCTTGATTTTAATTCTTTAGGTAATATTTCTTCACATTTTTCAAAAAATATATCTTTTGAATTAAGAAAATCAATTAGTGCTTTCAGCTTATTTTATCTCTATATACTTATCATTAAAGAATATTGTATTATCTATAGCAACAGCATAATCTTTATTATTAAATTTAAATTTATATACAGAATCTTTTGTAAATGTATCATCTATAGCAAGAATATAACCTTCTGATTCTAAAGCATAAATATATCCATCAGTATGAACCATAGCAAATATTTTAGCAAATTTATATTTTTTAGATCCTAATTCATTTAATGAAATATCTAATTTTTTTACATAACCATCAATAGTCGAAATATAAATATTATTTTTTGATGCTACAATAGAACTAATATCAAAATCTTTTGTCTTAACTGTACCATCACCTAGCGATAATATTTTATTACTTGTAGCAGCTATAAAAGTGTCATTTACAACACCCATATATATAATATTTTTAATATCACCACTAGTACTAACTACTATACTTCTGATTACTTTTTTATTTTTTGTATCAACTACAATAACTTTCCCATCAAGTGTAGGAAATAAAATCACATCATCCATAAAGTAAGGATTAGCAATTTTAATATCATTTAAAAAAGAATGATCATAATAATCTTTAAATATAATCTTTTTTGATTGCATATCATACATAGCAATTGAATTATCTATAAATACTATAGCTAAAATATTATTTTGCAGCGTAGCAGATACCGCTTCATTTGATAAAGTTATTTGCTCACTACCTACTAAAATAGTATTATTATTTACTGCAATTATTTTATTTTCATTATAATTTAAAAGATTAAAGCCATTAGGTAGCCTTTGATCCAATTTACCATCTTTTGTAATTACCGAACCATCTTTTAATGTAACACCACTATCTAACTTAAATGATTTAATTGTATTTGACATATCCTTAATAGATAAATTAATCTCATCTATTACATTTGATGGTTCAAAGTGTTTTTTTGATGAACAACCAGTAAAGGCAAACAGTGCAATAAAAAGTGCAATAATATATTTCATAAGTTTCCTATTTTGTAATTAAATAATGTTTTAATGAATCAGATAATTTTGCAACCTGAGAATCTTTAGATATTAACTTTAGTGTCTCTTTTGCAGATATGTAGTCACCATTTTTAGCCTGAAGCAATGCTTTATTAAATATAGCATACTCTTTTAAAATAAATTCTGGATTCATAATAAGAGTATCTAAAGCTTTAATATTTGATTCTTCCATTGCCTTTGAATAAGCTGCAAGCTCTTTTAAATATGACATCTGTACTTTTGACTCACCCTTTGAAGTTACAATATTATATAGCTCTATATTTGTATCTTTTAATGTTGCTAATGCAACAGTATTAGCTGGGTCAGTAAGAAGTTTATTATATGCCTCATTGGCTTTTAACTTATTAGCATTGTCCAGGTAATCTTTTGTGTAAACACCCACCGCTAGTAATACTATTGATACACATGATGAGATAATGGCAAATTTATACTTTTTGTAAATTCTTTCAAATTTAACAAAACCTTCTAAAAATTTTTCCTCTGTACCAATCTCTTGCTTTATATAGTCTACATTTTCTTTTAAACTCATATTTTACCTATCTATTTTAATATATTAATCTCATTTTATTTAATAATCACTTACTATATGCTGATAACCAATGCAATCTCATTACATACAGGAAAATGCTTACACTTTATACAATCAGCCCATATTTTATGCTCCGGTAAAGATTCTTTATCTATCTCATGAAAATTTAATTTTTCAAAAAATTCTTTCTTATAAGTTAAAGATAAAACTGTATCTACATTTAATCTTTTTGCTTCTTTTAGACAATATTGAACTAACCCTTTACCTAAAGATAGTCCACGAAACTTTTCTGAAACAATTAAGCTTCTCACTTCTGCTAAATCCATACTATGGATATGTAATGCTACAAACCCAGCTAATACATCATCTACTAGAACACAAATATATGATCTAATTGTTGTAGCCATCTCATCATTGGATCTATGTAATATTACACCACTTTCTACTTCTTCTTTTACAAGGTTTTGCATCATTGGAATATCTTTGACTGTCGGTACATAGTATTTAATATCCATTAGATGATACCCTTAAATACAAAGTTGGCAATTAATTGTTCTAAATCATTCATACCCTTCTTTTTTAAGTTCGATATAAATATTCCATTTGGATTTTCACGCTTTAATTTTGCAAGTTCATTTTGTTTTAATTTATCTATCTTTGTGAATGCATTTACAACTATTTGATCACCTTTTTTAATAGTATGTAAAAATTCATTAACACTCTTATCAATTTCAAGGTTTTTGTGTCTAGCATCTATTAGATGTATGTATATTCTAATACTAGCACGCTTTTCAATAAATTGTGTTAGTTTAATATCCCAATCTTTTTTTAATGATTTAGATACTTTTGCGTAACCAAATCCAGGAAGATCAACAAATCTACATTTAAATTTTTCTTTTTCTTCTGTTTGATATGTTACATCAAAAAAATTAATTAATTTTGTTTTTCCTGGTGTTGATGATGATTTTGCTAATCCTTTATGATTAGTAAGGGTATTCAATAATGAACTTTTACCAACATTACTACGACCTAGAAAAGCTATCTCTGCCAAATCTGGACTTGGTGAGTCCACTATACTTTGTGCTGATTCTAAAAATCTTGCATCTACTATTCTCATATTCTTATCCTATTTATCTAACTGCATTATAAATCTAACAGGTTTCTTTTTACTACCATCAATTTTAGCTTCACCAGTGATAGTATCAATATATATTTTTTCACCATAAAGCTTTTTATCACCTATTATATCTTCAGCATATCCATCACCACTAATGATATATTTATTTTCCAATGGTTTATATATAACCTCTTGCCCCTTAGCTTTATAATGTTTATCTGTGGTTACAATCTCTAAATATACATCACCTGTAGCAGTATATAATACTGGTTCTTTTTTAGTATTCAATTTTGATAACTGCTTTAAATTTATTACTAATTTATTTGCATTTATAATATCTTTATATCTTTTCATTTTTACATCACCTGTAAAAATAATGACATTCTTTTGATCTTCGGCACTAAAGTTTTGTGCATCAATTGTTAATTTATTTTCAGCTTCACCAAATAGTACAAGAACTGACATTATTAATAAAGAAAATATTCTCATTGACTCTCTCCTAGGTTTATATCAAAATGTGTAGATTTTGATCTCATTATATCTTTTGTTGTATCAAGAAATAAATGTGTTCCATCTATTGCATTTTGATTATATTTTCCAGTAAACTCTACTGTGTTTCTTGCTATCTTTGTTTTTGTGTTGTATTGTAACTTAGATGTATGTAATTGTATATTATGACCTCTATTATATTTAACATCATCTATTAGTTCAATATCATTAGCCTTTTTAATCATAAATTTTGCACTTAGAGTATCTGTAGTATCTTTATTGTTTTGAACTCTACTTACTACTATTGCATCTTCCATAACTTCAGCGTCTTTAAATTTTGAGAATCTTTTAGACTCTACAATATTGTCTACATTATTTTTATTAATTGAATAAGTAATTGAATCTTCCACAACTAAAAAAGGCTGTTCTTTCTTTTTTGAAACCTCTTTTTTAGTATCAATATCTATAAATAGAGTTGATATACTTAAGATTAATAAAACATATATAAACTTATCTATCGCCATACGTCTATAAAGTCCTCAAATATATCATCATTTTTACATATAGTCTCAATCATCTCTCGTACAGCACCATCTCCACCATTTTTACTACAAACTACTTTTACTTCATTTAAAATATATTCAACAGCATTTGCTGGTGCAAATGATATACCTACACCATTTAACATCTTTAAATCATTTAAATCATCACCAATAGCAGCAACTTCACTTAATCTGATCCCCTCACCTTTACATATAGCTTCAAGTACTTCTAGTTTATTATGAACACCTTGGTACAAATGTGATATACCTAATTCAGCTGCTCTTTTTTCTACAAGCTTTGATTTTCTACCTGTAATAATAGCAGCTTTTCTATCTAATTTTTTAGTCCAAGTAGCTACTGCTAAACCATCTTTTACATCAAAGTTTTTAGATTCAATTCCATTATCATCATATATTATTTTACCATCAGTAAGTGTGCCATCCACATCTAATACAATTAATTTAATCATAATTATAATACACCTTTTGTACTTGGTATCCCTAATTTTTTATTTTCTACTAGGGCTCTTCTTAAAGCAACTGCAAATGATTTAAAAGTAGCTTCTAAAATATGGTGTTTATTTGAACCTCTTTCATTAATTAAATGACATGTAATACCTGCATTTAATACTAAAGCATGGAAGAATTCTTCAGCAAGTTCTACATCAAATTCACCAACTTTTCCAAAAACTTCTACATTGTAAACCAAAAATGGTCTATTGCTTAAATCTAATGCACATGTAGTTGCGGCCTCATCCATTACAACAGTAGCATTTCCATATCTTTCAACTTCTTTTATAGGAAAGATTTCATCTTTTAAAGCTTTACCAATTACAATTCCACAATCTTCTACACTATGATGTGCATCTACATGCAAATCTCCATCACATGCTATATCTAAATCAATCCCACTATGCTTACTAAAGGCTTCAAGCATATGATCAAAAAAGCCAACACCAGTACTAATATTTGATTTTCCATTTCCATTAATATCTAATTTACATTGTATCTTTGTTTCTCGTGTTTCTCTATTTATTTCAGTCATATTTTTCCTTTTCTAAATTATTGTGCAATAATCATAGCACCTTGTAGACCATTTTCTTCTCTAAAGTTTTTTGCTTCATCTTCACTTCTAAATCCACTAATCCAAACCCTATTAAGTCCATCATGACTATTCTTTTTAATTATAACATTATATTCGCTACTAACTAAATTCTTAAATTTTCGTTGTGTTACTTTTGCTCCATTATATTTTGAGAAGGCACCCACTTGCACATAATAATTACCAACACTCATAACTTCATTTTTTTGTGCTACAGTATGAGCAATTTGACTATGAAAACCAAGTACTGTAAGTTTAACATTTGCTGTACCTTTTTTAACCATATCGATTTCATGTGCAGCAGTATTTGAAAGATCTATAATTCTTGTTCCTACAAATGGTCCTCTATCATTAATTCTTACAATTGTAGATTTACCATTTTCTAAGTTCTGAACTTCAACCATCGTATTCATAGGTAAAGTTTTGTGTGCTGCAGTTTTTGCATACATATTATATGTTTCACCATTAGATGTCTTTTTAGCATGAAAATTTGGTCCATACCAAGATGCAATACCTTCAAACTGTTGATTAATTCTTACTGTAGTTGGATAATATTTTTTCCCAAATACTACATATGGACGCATAGTAGCTCTATGCATAGCCTTAGAATCTCTAATCTTTTGTGGTGATACTGCCATATGGCTCTTCTTATACGTTCTATATACACCACTAGAATATACAGTATTAGTACAACCACTAAATAAAGCAACCATCACTACTAGTAATAAGGCTTGCCTATTCATAAGATATAACAATTTTGTCTCCAATATTTATAAAACCAGATGATATTTTATTCTCATCCATTAGCCTCTTTAAATCTACTTTAAAATCTTTTGCAATCTTTGATAATGTATCTCCATTCTTTACAATATATATTTCATCATTTTTAGGAGCAAATTCAGGATCTATAGGGATAATTAGTTTTTGATTCACAGATAATATATTTGATTTTAATTTATTGAATTTCTTAATTAGTTTATAATTACACTTATATCTTTTACCAATCTTATATAAAGAATCGCCAGATTTAACCTTGTGCATTGCATATTTAGACTCACCTAGATTTTCTATATTTGCTTGAAACCTTGATAGTCTAGAATATGGAATATATATATTACAAGTATCTTCTTCAAAAGGGAGTATCCCTTGTTTTATTTGTTTATTTATAGCATATATATCTTCATACTTCATACCAACTAATTTAGCTACATCTTTTAAAAGAACTCCACCTTTTACATCAACTGATGCTATAGGTTGACCAATACCAATATTTAAAAGATGTTTATTGTCATTTACTATAAATTCACGATTATTCATTAATCCAAGCGCAATAATCTTTCTTATATATCTTTGGCTTTCCCCTGGAAGATATTGTCTTTCTAAGCCTTGTTGAACCTTAAGTAATTGCTTAATCCCTGGAGTATAGTTATACTCTTTTACCTTTTTATAAACACCATAAAGCTTAGAAAATGGTAACTGGTCTCTTTGATATAGTCTAATAATTTGTCTATATTCTCTTGTAGTTTTTGTATTTTTATTATCTTCAAGATACATATCAAGAGTAGCTCGAGTTAAAGCTTCATATACCCTACCCTCACCACAATTATAAGCAATTGCAGCAAGATACCACTTACCAAATCTCTGTTTCAAAGATTTCAAATATGTTACTGCTGCTCTAGTAGACTTAACAATATCCATTCTTTCATCTATATATTCATCTTGTTTAAGTCCATAATTTTCACCAGTTCTAGGCATAAATTGCCACAAGCCTAAGGCCTTTTTATACGACTTTGCATTTAATGAGAAATTTGATTCAGCCATTACAAGATAAAGAAAAGCAGGTGGGATATCGTTCTGCTTTAAAATTTGTTTGATTGTAGGTACAAAAAGATGTGCATCATCTAAATGCTTTGCATATTTTCTTTGATTTTGATTTACAATATGTTTATATGTCTCTTGTAGTTTCGAATCTGTGATAAAGGACTTATCTAAGTCTAGATCTTCTAATATTTTCAAATCACTGTAAACAAATGCTGAATTTACTAGTGACCCAAAAGATAATGTTGACAATAATAAAATACTAAAAACTATTTTAGACAAATAAAACCTTTATACTTATTGTCCTTATTTTATCTAAAAATTGATTAATAATCTAAACTGATAGATTAAATAATTTTATAGCATTTTTTGTAGTTAGATTTTGTACCTCATCATCACTCATATCAATCAATTGAGATATCTTTTTTGAAATATGTGTTGTAAATTTTGGTTCATTTCGTTCACCTCTATGTGGATGTGGCGTAAGATATGGTGCATCGGTTTCAATAAGTAACTTATCAAGTGGAATTTTTGGAAATACATTAATAAGCTTTTTTGCATTTTTAAATGTCACCACTCCACCTATACCAAAATAAAAATTTTGATCTGCTAGTGATATTAGTTGCTCATCTGCATTGTAACAATGCAGCACTCCACCAACCTCATTGGCATTATTTTCTAGTAAAATTGTTTTACTATCACATGAAGCATCTCTTATATGTACTATCAAAGGCTTGTTAACTTTTTTTGCAAATTCAATTTGCTTAATAAATATCTCTTTTTGTAAAGCAATATTTTCCAACTTTGCAGTCTCATCATCAGGGAGCCTATAATAATCAAGTCCACACTCACCAACTGCTACACACTTTGGATGATTTACATATTTTTCCATAATACTTATATCAAAATTATCAATATCATATGGATGTACACCCACAGCGAAAAATATATTTTCATACTTTTCGCTCAAACTTACTGCACGAGGAAGATCATTTAGATCAGCACCTGGAATAATAAATGCTTCAACTCCATCATCAATGGCTCTTTGAATAACCTCATCTACATCATCATAAAATTTTGCATTATCAAGATGAGTATGCGTATCAATGATCATTATAGAATATACCTTGCTGTATCTTCATCTTCAACTATATCATTAAGTTTTTCATGCACTAATTCTTTTGTCACGATAAAAGTCTCTCCACTATGCTCATTTGCATCATATGAAATATCTTCAATAACTCTCTCAATAACAGTATGTAATCTTCTTGCACCAATATCTTCTGTCTTCTCATTTGCATTAACAGCTAAAGAAGCAAACGATCTAATAGCCTCATCTTCAAATTCTAGTGTTACATCTTCAACATCTAATAATGCTTTGTATTGTTTTAGAAGTGAGTTTTTTGTATTTGTTAATATCTTATACATAGCATCTTCATCAAGTGCATTTAGTTCAACTCTAAGAGGAAATCTCCCTTGAAGTTCTGGAAGCATATCAGATGGTTTACTCACATGAAATGCACCAGCAGCTATAAATAATATATGATCTGTCTTTACTTGTCCATATTTTGTCTGAACGCTGCTACCCTCTACTATTGGAAGCAAATCCCTTTGAACTCCCTCTTTGCTAGGGTCTGCATTTTGTCCATTTGAACCTGCAGCAATCTTATCAATCTCATCTAAAAATATAATACCACCATCTTGTGCTCTTTTAACAGCTTCTATCTTGATAGCTTCATGATCAAGAAGATTCTCACTTGCTTCAGATTTTAAAATCTCTTTAGCATCTTTAATTGTTACTTCTTTTTTAATTTTCTGATCTTTAGCACCTTTTAGCATATTATTTAAGCTATCAGACATTGCAGTAAAATCCATAGGCATATTACTATCAATCACCTCTATATGAGTTCTTTTAGGTACTTCTATTGTAATCTTTTTATCATCCATAGATCCATCTAAAAGCTTTTTCTCCATAAGATTATATGTCTTAATAAATGATTCTCTAGCTAAATCACTAGCAGACTCTGGAAGTGGTGGCACTAATATCTCAATAATTTGTCTTAATACCTCTTTATCAATATCACCAATAATTGAATCTTTGTATTCTTTTGTAACAATATTAATAGACTCAAATACCAAATCTCTTATCATTGATTCTACATCACGACCTACATATCCCACTTCTGTGTATTTACTAGCTTCTACTTTAACAAATGGTAAGCCCATCATTTTAGCTAGTCTTCTAGCAATCTCTGTTTTTCCAACACCAGTAGATCCTATCATAAGTATATTTTTTGGCATGATTTCATCTTGAAGCTCAGCGCTTAATTGCATTCTTCTATATCTATTTCTAAGTGCTAATGCAATAGTCTTTTTTGCATTTTGTTGACCAATTACATAATCATCTAAATATGCTACAATCTGCTTAGGAGTCATATCCATTATTTCGTATCCTCTAATTTTAATATTTTAATATTTTGATTTGTATATATACATAGTTCTCCAGCAGTCATTAGTGATTCTCTTACTAATTCTTCTGGTTCTAAATTTGAGTGTTTTTTCAAAGCCCTAGCTGCTGCTATTGCAAAGTTTCCACCACTACCTATAGATGCTAATGCACCATCTTCAGGCTCAACTACATCTCCAGTACCACTTAAAATAAAGATATGTTCTGCATTTAATACAAGCATCATAGCTTCTAGTTGTCGCAGGTGTTTATCTTTTCTCCATTCTTTTGAGAAATTAACAACAGCCTTAAGCAGATCACCTTTAGAATTTTCTAAGTGATTTTCAAACATATCAAAAAGATTAAATGCATCCGCTGTACTACCAGCAAATCCTGCTAATACTTCACCCTTGTTTCCAACTTTTCTAATCTTTGTTGCATTATTTTTTAATACTGTATTACCAAACGTCACTTGACCATCACCACCAATTACAGCTTGACCATTAGAACTTTTATATGCAAGTATAGTTGTTGCATCAAACATACCTATTCTCCAATTACATCAATAGTAGCAATAGCATGTATACCATGACCCAATTTACAATCAGCTTCATATATTCCTGGCATTTTAATCTTTTTATCTAAGTTTATTTGTTTCTTATCAATTACAATTGAATTTTCACCTAAAGTTGTGGCAATCTCTTTAGTTGTAATACTACCAATAAGATGTCCATTTGCTCCAACTTTATGCTTTATAGTAAATTTAGAAGCCTCTATAATTTCTTTAAAATCATTTGCATCTTTTAACTCTTTTTCGTGTGCAATTCTCATATCTTCTTGATCTTGCTTCCATTGCTCAATCACTTCAGGAGTTGCATTTTTTGCAAACCCCTTCCCTATTAAAAAATTTTGCCCATATCCTGGCTTTACCTCTTTTATCTCACCGGCTTTACCTAGTGACTTTACATCTTTAATTAATAAAACTTTCATTACTAAATCCTATACTTTTAATTTTTCTTATTGTACAATAACTTTATGAAAAGTATAATAATGATAAATCAAAGATTAGATGAGATAAAAGATGAAGTGATGGCCTTAGTGGATAACCAAAAAATTTCACTTACCAATAAAAATATATTGATGCAACCACTTGTAGAAGAAAAGAAATTACTAGCCGCAACACTAGTGCATCTTGAGAAAATTAAAAACACAGACTATAGAGGTCTGTGTGGTGGTGGATGATTAAGGATAAGCTATATATTTTATAGATGATCAAGCAATATCCAATCAAGATATTTTAATAAATCATATTTATCCTAATATGCTAGAAGACTACTATCTTGCAGATGATTTCTCGCCACAGTTTTATATTAAATTAGCAAATGCTGGTTTTATAAGTACTAGCACACCATATCAAGGCATGACACTTTTACTTCCAGAAATACAAAAAGAGTATGCTATATTAGATTTTGAAAACCTACATATAAGTAGAAAATCTAAAAAATTACTTTCCAAAAAACAATATACAATTACTATAAATGATAAACTAGAACAACTAATATACAAAATACAACAACACCATAAACAATCTTGGATATCTTTAGAATATGCAATACTCTTAAAACAATTATCAAAAATCAAAGATCAAAACTTTCAACTTATTAGCTTTGAACTAAATGATTTAAATGATAAATTAATAGCTGGTGAAATTGGATATATCATAGGCAAAACATATACGAGCTTAACAGGATTTTATGATACTCAGTATAGTGGATATGGAAACTTACAACTTATACTTTTAGGTAAATATTTAGAAGAAAATAATTTTGACTTTTGGAATCTAGGACATACTTGTCCAAATTATAAATTTGAATTAGGTGCCAAAGTCTATAAAAGAGATCAGTTTTTAAAAAGATGGTTAAAAAGCATAAATTAGATAGAATTTATTTATGAATAAACCCAATAGAATTGAATTTGGTAAACTTGTACCAAATAAAAAAAATGCCGTTTTCTTATGTATATATGTAAAAGAGATATCACCTTGGAAATACTTTGATGATTCATTTAAGCACTATAAGTGCCCAGCTATTATTATGATAGATAGATGGGATGGAAGAAGTGGATTTCCTGGTGGTACAGTAGAACAAGATGAACCTCTTGAAGAAGCTTTAAAAAGAGAAATATATGAAGAAATAGGTATTAGAGTTAAACCAGAAAAGACTGAAGGAATTGTATCTTTTGATGGAAAACTAGCAACTCATCTATATGGCCTAGAGGTACAAGAAGTAGAGTTTTTACATATTTATTACCATATACTTAATAACTTTTCTAGATCAATACTTCATCATGCTTACGAAGGTGGTGAAGACAAATCACACTTTTTATCTGAAATTACAGGTATTAAAATCGTGCCTATATTTGAACACAATGGTAAAGGGATAAATAAATATCTTGAAAATGGTTTTGCAGGTAGTGGTAAAGAGGATCTTTTAGTATTTATGAAAGAGAAATTAGGGATAGATTATTATTAATTCTACCCTTTTTTAATATCACTTAGTGTAAATTCTACTTTATTTATTTCACAAAACTCTATAAACTTATCAAATTCATTTTTTACTAAACTTTTATCGTATCCAGACACAGAAATAACTGCATATCTTTTATCGCCCTCAATAATTGGTAAAGATGACATATCCACATCAGAAGATATTGTTTTCATAGTATTAATTAACTCATTTTCACTACAATATGCACTCATTGTAAGTCTATATTTTGCTTCGTTTGCAGGGTATAGTTTGTCAAGTGCTTCTATTATCATAGATTGTGCCATAGATGGGAATCCAGGTACGAAGAAAAATCTATCTTCAAGATAAAAACCTGGTACATTTGTCACTACATTTTTAAGTAATTTTGCATCCAAAGCTAGATTTGCCATCTGTATTCTATGTGGATATGCATTATCTCCAAATTGTTCTAAAATCGCCTCTTTTGCACCACTATTTACTTCCATCTTTTTAGATGTAAAAACATTTGCAGCAGACTGCCTAGTACAGTCATCAGGAGTAGCACCAATACCACCAAAAGAAAACATCACAGATTTTGGATCATTTTTAATTAGAGTAAAGACTTGCTCCATAAAAGCTGGATCATCATCTATTACAAATGATCCTTTATGCTCCCAACCTCTTTTTAAAAGTTCATTATTTAAAAATGAAAAATGGGCATCTTTACGACGCCCATTTAAAAGTTCTGTTCCAATAATTACAGAGTAAAAATTCATAATCTATTCGCTAACTTTACTTTGAATAAAACTATCCATCTCTTCAACTATCTCTTCAATTGATCTTTCACCATCAATCTTTTTTAGTAACTCTTTTTCAGTGTAAAAACTTTGAATAACTTCTAATGGTTCAATATAAACTTTCATTCTATTATTAAATACCTCTACACTATCATCAGCTCCTCTTGAACGACCAAGAACTCTATCACAAGCAACATCTTCCGATACTTCTACTTCAATTACGTTTACTAACTGTACTTCATCTTCACTTAGTAGATATTTATCAAGCTCTTCCATCTGCTCTAAACTTCTAGGATATCCATCGATCACCACTACATCTGTAGGAGCATTTTTAATTGCATTTACAATAGTTTTAATTGCTACTTCAATTGGTACTAAATTTCCTGCACTCATATATTTATCTAAAGTTTTTCCAAGCTCACTATTAGTAGCAACTTCTGCTCTAAACATATCACCTGTTGAATAGTGTGTAATATTTTCATGTTTTGCAGCAATTAACTCAGCATCTGTAGTCTTTCCACTTCCTGGAGCACCTATAATTAAAAATAGTGATTTCAAATCATTTCCTTTGTTGTTAATAACTGCATTATATCCAAAACCAATTAAATGGACTCTTATGATTTATTAACTAGCTTTTGGCTACAATCTATAAAAATAAATCAAGGATTTTAAGTATGAATTTAATGCTATTTGGTGCACCAGGTGCAGGAAAAGGTACACAAGCAAAGTTTTTAATAGAGAAATATGATATCCCTCAGATATCTACAGGTGATATTTTAAGAGCTGCAATTGCAGATAAGACAGATATGGGTATGGAAGCTAAGAAATTTATGGATGATGGAAATTTAGTTCCAGATTCAACTATCATTGGTATTATCAAAGATAGATTAGCCCAAGATGATTGTAAAAAAGGTTTCATCCTTGATGGTTTCCCTAGAACTTTACCACAAGCCCAAGCTTTAAATGACTTAATGAAAGATATGGGAATCTCTTTAGATAAAGTTATTTCATTAAATGTTCCAGATGAATTAATCGTAGGTAGAATTACAGGAAGAAGAGTTTGTCCTGATTGTGGTGGATCATTCCATGTTGAATTTAACCCATCAAAAGTAGAAAATGTATGTGATTATTGTTCTGCTGAACTTATCATTAGAAAAGATGATAATGCCGATACTGTACAAAGTAGATTAAGTGCTTATCATGAGCAAACTGCTCCACTAATTGACTTTTACACAAATATGGATGTAATGATCACACTTGATGGAACTAAAGATGTATCAGAAGTTACTGCTGATATGATTGCAGCTCTTAACTAATTTAATACTCTATACAAGGCAACAATTATGCAAATTTTAGACGGTAAAGCTCTATCATCAAAAATAAGATCACAAGTAAAAGAAGATGTAGTAGCTCTACAAAAAGACAATATCACTCCAGGACTAGCAGTAGTACTAGTTGGAGCTGATGCAGCAAGTGCAGCATATGTAAATATGAAAAGCAAAGCATGTAAAGAAGCTGGTATATATTCAATAGTACATGAGATGCCAGATACAATATCTCAAGAAAATATATTTGAGATTATAACTATGATGAATAATAATCCAAATATAGATGGTATATTAGTTCAACTTCCATTACCTGCACATGTAGATACAACAGCTATATTAGAAGCTATTGATCCAAACAAAGATGTAGATGGATTTCATCCATACAATGTTGGTCGTGTAGTATCTGGCTTAGATGGATTTATACCTGCTACACCTTATGGAGTAATGGAACTATTAAAAGAATACAATATTGACCCTAAGGGTAAAAATGTATGTGTAGTTGGTGCATCTGATATTGTTGGTAAACCAATGGCAACACTACTTTTAAATGCAAATGCTACAGTTGAAATATGTCATATTTTTACAGATGATCTTAAAAAGCACACACTAAATGCAGATATTATATGTGTAGGTGTTGGTGTAGTAAACTTAATCAAAGAAGATATGGTAAAAGATGATACGATTATAGTTGATATTGGTATCAATAGACTTGATTCAGGAAAGCTTGTTGGAGATGTTGATTATGATGCAGTTAAAGATAAATGTTCATATATCACTCCAGTACCTGGTGGAGTTGGACCTATGACTATTGCAATGCTACTTGTAAATACTATAAAAGCTGCAAAAAATAGAGGAAATTACTAGATGATTAAAAAGTTCTCCGACTGGTCTAGTAGCTGGACTGGTACAATTGTAATTGTATTATCTATTATATTTTTTATAGCACAAGCATTTGTGATTCCAAGTGGAAGTATGAAAAATTCACTTCTAATAGGTGATATGCTTTTTGTAAAAAAATTCTCTTATGGAATACCAACTCCTACAATCCCATGGATTGAATTAAAAGTATTACCAGATTTTAATGACAATGGACACTTAATAGAGGGTGATAAACCACAAAGAGGCGATATTACAGTATTTAGATATCCTCATCAACCAAAAATTCACTATGTGAAAAGATGTGTAGCTACTGGTGGTGATATCTTATTTTTAAAAGATAAAAACCTATACCTACATCCAATTGAAGGTAATGAATTTGTAAAATCAAACTACAAAGGTCATAATATTGTGGAGATCAATAATATGCTATTTATTGAAAATCCATATAAAAAAGAGCATCCTGGTATCCATAATGACCCAAGTGTAACAAGAGAAACTTCTCAATTTACAGAACTATTTGACCTTGTACCTATCCAAGTACCTAAAGGTGAATTTTTCATGATGGGTGACAATAGAGACCATAGTAATGATAGTAGATTTTGGGGTACAGTTGAATACAGATATATAGTAGGTAAACCTTGGTTTGTTTACTTCTCATGGGATAAAGAGAAAAAAATCAGATGGGATAGAATGTTTAAAACTGTATCTACTCTTGAAGATGAAGCAAAAGAAAATACAACACATACAAAGGGAATATATTAATGAAATATTATATCGGAGCTGATCATGCTGGAATTGAGATTAAAAAGTTTGTAAAAGAACTTTTTGAGAAACTAGGTCATGAAGTGGAAGATTTAGGACCATTTTCGCACGATCGTGTTGATTATCCAGATTTTGCAGCAAAAGTTTGTGAAGCTGTACTAAAAGATCAAGATTCAAAAGGTATTTTAATTTGTGGTAGTGGTATAGGAATGTCAATGGCTGCAAATAAATTTGATGGTATTAGAGCAGCTCTTTGCCACAATGAATACTCTGCAAAAATGGCAAGAGAACACAACGATGCAAATGTATTATGTTTAGGTGAAAGAGTATCAGGATATGGTATGGTTGAAGCTATTGTAGACGCATGGAATTCAAATTCATTTGAAGGTGGAAGACATGAGGGTAGAGTTGAAAAAATCAATAAGCTAGGAAGCTGTAGAATATAATTTTTTAAGGAGATTATCATGACTAGAGGTGAACCACAAGAAGCATGGGTTGCTTATGTAATTGTTTTAGGTGTTGTTGCAGCAATGATGTACGGTAAATATCTAATTGGCCGTGGTGACAATGAAGAAGAGATATCTAAAAATGATAAATCCTAAAATAATAGATAGTATCTTTTCATCTGCATCTATTCAAAGATGGAATGACTATCCAAGAATGATGGAACTAGTTGAGCTTGATAAACAAGCTCATAAGTTTATCATTGCATATTTTATTGCAAAACTAGAAAAAGATGTAAACTACACAAATCTAATTGAAGCAGGTATATTTGAATTTCTACGAAGAGTTGTAGTTACAGATATACGACCAGATGTATTTCACAAAGCTTTACAACAAAAAGGACCAGAGCTAAACGCATGGGTTATATCAAAACTATCTGATTCACTTAAAGATATAGATAATGGTAACTTTCTTAAAAAATTTGAAAACTATCTAAATGATGAAACTATTCATAAAAAAGAGCGATTTATACTAAAAGCTGCATCTTATTTATCTACACGATGGGAATTTAATATAGTTTATCAGACAAGTTCATTTTTACATGATATTGACAATGTCAAAAAAGAAGTTGAAGAAGAGATAGAAGATTACTATGAACTAATAGGTGTACGAAAAATTGCACTTAATAAAAAACTAGCAAAAGTAATTGATCTAAGTGGTAGATTAAGATTCCAAAAAAGATGGGCTCAAACTCCTAGAGTTCCTGAGACATCGGTACTTGGGCATATGCTTACAGTTGCTATATTTGGGTATTTTTATTCTATTAAAATCAAAGCTTGTGATAAACGACTTCAAAATAACTTTTTCACTGCACTATTTCATGATTTACCAGAAGCACTTACAAGAGATATCATATCTCCTGTAAAATACTCTGTAGATGAATTAGCTGATATTATTAGTGAATATGAGATTACAAAAATAAACGATGATATCTTACCAAATGTACCGTATGATATAAAAAAAGAATTTTCATATTTACTTGGTCTTTATAATGGTATAAAAGATGAGTTTGAAGATAAGATTATTGAAAATGGCACTATTAAAGTAGTAGAAAATATACACCAGTACAATGAAGACAAATATGAAGCCATTGATGGCTTAGCATTAAAACAATGTGATAAATTGTCTGCATTTATTGAAGCTAGTCTATCTATATCACATGGTATAAAATCAAATGAACTTGTAAATGGTAAAAAACAAATCTTAAATGGATTAAAGACTATTAATGGGGTAGATTTTAGGAGCTTAGCAAATCAAATTGATATGGCATTTGGAACAACTGGTCAAACTCAAGCATCATTTGATTTTGATTAGATTTATATAATTTTTTTACTTATGAAAAAAGGGGGAAGATTTAAATCTTCCCCCTTTTTAATTTCGCACTGTTAAATTTCGTATAAAGTTAACTATTAGAATTTAAGGATAACATCTAATTGAGTTCTGTGATAATCAGTTTCAGCATCACCTACTTTACTCCAGTTCCACCATCCAGCAACATCTACATTTTTAGCAAATTTATATTTTGCCTTAAAGAAGTAACCTTTAGAGTTTGTTCCACCACCACTAAAGTCAGAGTCATTATGTGCTCCATATACTGCATCTTTTTGAACATCTCTATAAGTCACTGCTGCTTTCCAATCACCTACATTTTTAGTAGCACCAAGTTCTGCACTTACATCATATCCAAAGTTATCATCAGAAGCTTGTGTATTGTATGCTAATGTTACAGCTGTTTTAAGTGGCATACCCATTACATCTTTATATTTAACTTCAGCAAAAGTTTCTAAGATTCCATAATCTTCTGAATATAAACTATTTGCATTTGTATTATTCTTAAATCCATTACTAGACTGAACAGTGTTTCCTTTTACTCCATCATATAAGTAGTATGCAGCACCTAAGTTTAACTTAGAATTATCAAGCTTTTGAGTATTTACATACTGTGCAAGGAAGATATTGATATTTTGACCATCTTTGTATCCAGTTTCTCTATTCACTCTATTAGCACCTAATCTAACCATAGTACTAGCATCTTTATATCCGTAGTTAACACCTTCTAGTCTAATGTCATTATCCCATACAAGTTGAGTTTTGATTGGTCTATAGATGTGGTGTTTACTTTTACCAACTCTAAGCCATGAGTTTTTATCAATTGAATATTTAACATCTGCAATATCAAGTTTTAGTGTATCAGCAAAATAATCAAAGATATATTCACCATCTACGAAATCTTCATTTCCTGATGTAGGATTGTCTCTTCCAGAAGAAACTGCAGTCTCAAGAACCATATTATCTCCAAGAGCTAAATCTAAGTTATATCTAAATCTAAATCTCTCAACACTTACTTGAGCAGAACCATCTTTATCTTTGATTTCATGTCTTAATCTAAGATCACCTTTTGCTTTAAGAACTTTTAAAAAACTATTTTCACTCGCTGCTGGTACAGTTGTATCTGCAAGAGATCCGCTAACTATTGAAGCAACTGCTGCTGCTGAAAGTATTATTTTTTTCATTGTATATTTTCCTTGTTTTGTTTGGTAGTGAAATTATATATTATCATAGTTACAAGATGGTTACATTTAAAGGGCACCTCTAAAATATTATAGAAAATTCAGAACCTTCATTTTCAATACTATTTATTTCTAATTTAAATTTATGTAAATCTAAAATATTTTTTACAAGTGCTAAGCCAACACCCAATGAGTTATTCCAGCCATTTGAAGATACTCGATAAAACTTATCTGTAATTTTAGAGATATCACTTTGTTTTATACCTATTCCTATATCAATGACACTTAGAGAATCACTCTTAAGTTTGACTGTTACTGTATCTTGAGAATACTTAAGGGCATTTTCAATTAAATTTGAGATTGCTATATTTATCAATATTTCATCTACTTTTAGATTTATATCTTGTAAGTCAACTACGATATCTCTATTTGGATATGTCACATTTAAGTCTTCAACAATCTCTCTTATTAGTTTTGAAATATCACAATTTAGAAAATTAGATGATTGTTTTTTCTCATCTAGCTTTATTGATAATCTTAATCTATCTATCATATTTGTAAGTTTTAAAGAGTTAGATGATATTTTTTCTAAAAACTTTTCTCGTATATTAGGATTTATATCTTTATCTTCAAGTAGTGTTTGAGTATATCCATTTATCACTGCAATAGGATTTTTAAACTCATGTGAAATTGCTGAGACAATATCATCTTTTTGCCTATTTGAAAGTTTTAGCTTTGCTGTATATTTAGATTTTTGTTGATCTTTTTTTGATAGTCTTCTAGATACTAAAGTTAAAAGCTTTGTAATCTTTCTGAACTCTATAGAATATGATGACTTGATACTTGATGATTGATTTTGTTTTGTTAAGTTTCGTAAAAACTCTAAAATCTCTTTTGTCTCGTCTTGCACATCTTTACTAATTTGTAATGCAATATAAAAAGCAATAGCCATAAAAACTAAAAATAATAGTCCAACTTTAAAGGATAAACTAATAAACTGCTGATGAATTAGTTCAATATCTCTTGCCATTCGTATATAGTATTCTAAACCATTGATGCTATATTTTTTAGATACATATAATAGTTTTTTATGTACAGTTGATGAATATCTAACAATAGAACCATATTCTTTATATTTTGACTCTATTACTTCAGCACGATTAAGATGGTTTTCCATCATAGTTTTGTCTTCATTACTCTCTGCAATTACTAGACCATTTTTATCTATAATAGTAATTCTATGTCCAATTAATTGTTTTAAATTATCAACTTTTCTATCTATATTATTAAAGTCTTTGATTTGCAATGAGAATATATCTATATTATTAAGAAGTCCAACTTTTGTTTGCTCAATATAGATATCTTTAATCCAAATATAAAAAATAATTCCTAATATAATAAAGATTGTTGTAAATAAAAGTAAAAACTTTCGTAAAAATATATCATGAAGCTTACGCAAAGATATATCCCTCTCCACGAACAGACTTGATATATTCTTTTGAATGATCTGGATCAATTTTTTCTTTTAATCTTTTAATAGCTACATTCACTGTTTTATGCTTTACATCAAGATAGTCTTCCCAAACATTTTCTAGTAAAGTATCACGGCTTAATACAACATCTTTATTTTTCATAAACTCTAACAATAAATCATGTTCAAGATGAGTTAATAATATCTCTTTATCCTCTATAAAAAACTTTTTATTAGAAGAGGTATATTTAATATCTTTATAAACTAAAATATCAAGCTTTTTTTTAGTTCGTCTAATTAGTGCTTTTACTCTAGCTTTTAAAACATCTAGATTAAAAGGTTTAGTGATATAGTCATCACCACCTCTATCAAAGCCTTCAATCATATCTTCATCACTATCTTTAGCAGTTAAATATATTACTGGCTGATTATATCCTTCGTCTCTAATATCTTTAATAAACATAGAACCTTCAATACCAGGTAAATTCCTATCCATAAGAATTAGGCTTACATCCTCTTCATCTAAAATATCTTGTACATTTGAAGTATCTAAACAACAAATTACATCATAACCTTCTTTTGAAAGGGTATATTCAATTAAATCTAAAATATCTTGTTCATCTTCTACTACTAAAATTGTATCCATGAAAAATTATATCCTATACTTGATGAAGATCCCCGCCAACATTAGCGAATAATAAAAGTGATGCTATACTCACAGCTCTATCTGCAATCTTTTCACTCTTTCTTAGAGCTGATAACATCTTATAATATTTTTCAAATTCTTTAACCCCTTCCGCTTTTTTCAATAAATTATCTTGAATTATATCATATAAATCATCTGTTTTATTTTCAGCAATTAATACTTTATTAAATAACTCTTGAGTTTCATCTACACATTCTGTATTTATCATATCAATTGTATATTTTAAAGAAACAACTGTAGCAGCTTGCATTGGTATTGTATACTCTTTAACAGTTTTAATATCAACTTCAGCACAAACATCAACAAAGCCTTTGATAAAAGCTCGTATATTTGTAGCGGCTCTTAAAAGTTCATTTGTGATTTTTAAATATGAAACCATAGCTCTTAAATCTTTTGCTTCTGGTGAATGAAGTGCAAGCGTAGTTATAATTGTATTATCAATATCAGTTGTTATTTGACTTGTATTCCTAATATAAGTTCTTGCCTCATCAAACTTATCATTATCACAAGTTTTAATTGCTTCTAAGATTAATTCATTTGCTTGAATTAAACCATCACCAATACTTTTAATTCTTGTCTTTATCTCGTTTCGTTTTTCTTCATAATTTTGTAACATTATCCAAATCTCCCTGTAATATAATCTTCTGTTTTTTGTTTTGATGGGTTTAAGAATATTTTTTCTGTTTCATCATATTCAATCAAATCTCCCATATGAAAAAATGCTGTCATATCTGCTACTCTTCCAGCTTGTTGCATATTATGTGTAACAATAACTATCGTATAATCTTTTTTAAGTTCAAGCATAAGTGCTTCAATCTTTTCTGTAGAGATTGGATCAAGTGCTGATGTTGGCTCATCCATTAAAATAATATCAGGTTTTACAGCAATAGTTCTAGCTATACAAAGTCTTTGTTGCTGACCACCAGAAAGCCCAGTACCTGGCTCTTTTAATATATCTTTTACTTCATTCCATAGTCCAGCACTTTTTAATGACTTTTCAACTAATTTATCACACTCTTTCCCTTTTTTTACAATACCATGCATCAGTGGTGCATAAGCTACATTATCATAAATAGATTTAGGAAAAGGATTTGGTTGTTGAAAAACCATTCCAACTCTTTTTCGTACACTCACCTCATCTACATCTTTATCATAAATGTTTTGACCATCTATGATAACTTCACCTTCAATCTTAGCTGAACCAACAAGATCATTCATCCTATTTAAACATCTTAAAAATGTAGATTTACCACAACCTGAAGGTCCAATAAGTGCAGTAATTTGATTTTGATTTATTGTCATATTTAAACCATGAAGTGCGTGTTTGTTACCATACCAAAGATTTAAATCTTTTACATCTATTTTATTTTTTTTCATTATTACTATCCTCTACCATTTAACTTCAAATTTTTTTCGTAAATATACTGCTAAAGTATTAAGTGTAATTAATACTGTCAAAAGTACTAAAATTCCAGCAGCAGTTCTCTCTATATATGCAACTTCAGGCATACCAGCCCATGTAAATATCTGTGCTGGCATAACTGTAGCCGCATCCATAATACCTGTAGGGCTATCTGGAATAAAGGCAATCATACCTACAATAATTAACGGAGCAGTTTCACCCATAGCCTGTGCAAGTCCTATAATACTTCCTGTCATAACACCAGGAAAAGCTAGTGGTAATACATGGTCACGAACTACTTGAATTTTTGTTAACCCTAAACCATATCCAGCTTGTCTAATACTTGCAGGAACTGATCTTAAAGCAGCTCGGCTACTTACTATAATAATTGGTAAAGTCATAAGTGCAAGTGTAAGCCCACCTACAAGTGCTGAACTTCTTGGCATTCCAAAAAGATTTATAAATATCGCTAGTCCTAAAAGTCCAAATAAAATAGATGGGATAGCTGCAAGGTTATTTATATTTATTTCAATGATGCTTGACAACTTACTATCAGGGTCTGCAAACTCTTCAAGATAAACAGCCGTAGCAACACCAATTGGGAATGCAACAACCATAGTTACAAGCAAAGTAAGTATAGTACCAATAGCAGCACTTAAAATTCCAGAATTTTCAGCAATCTTACTATCTCCTTGAGTAAAGAAAACTGTATTAAATCTTTTTTCAACTCTATTATTTTCAATTAAAGTCTGTAATGTTTTCATATCTTTTGACTTAATTTTATAATAATAATCTTTCATATACATATCAACTTGGTCATCAGCTAAAGCCCATACTAGTTGTGTAGTGTTCATCAAACTAGGATTAGCTTGGACATCTTTAGGAATACCTCTTAACCAAGCACGACTCACTAGTTTCCCATAATTTCTATCAATAGCTTTTCTTGTGTTTTTTATAGTTTTGTCATTGTAAGTTACTTCAACTTGAATATATGTTTGTTGAAATGCACTTTTACCTTTAGTAACCATATCGCTTAAAAATATTGCTAAAAATAACAATGACAATACAAGTGAACCAATTGCGAAACTTTTAAATATTTTAGCTTTCCTATGTCTTTTTACTAAATTTGGATCATAAAATATATTTTTTGTTTTTTTGTTTTTCTTAGCCATTTATATTTTCATCCTTTATAAGCTACTGCTTTTGTATTTTTCTTTGAATTTCTTGATTAGCATAACTGATACTATATTTAATACTAAAGTCACAGCAAAAAGAACTAAGCCTAAAGCAAAAGCACTTAAGGTATCAGGTGAATCAAATTCAAAATCTCCAGTTAATGCTGTAACTATCTGAACAGTTACTGTTGACATATCGTCAAGTGGGTTAATTGAAAATTTATTTGCATTCATACCAGCAGCCATAACAACAATCATAGTTTCACCTAAGGCTTTTGATATACCAAGTAGCGTAGCAGAGATAATTCCTGGAAGTGCAGAAGGTAAAACAATATCCTTGATAGTTTCAGCTTTTGTCATTCCTAGACCTAAAGAAGCTTTTCTTAAATTATCTGGCACTGCTTTTATAACATCATCACTTAAACTAGAAATTACAGGAATAATCATAATCCCCATCACAACACCAGCAGCTAAAGCACTATTAAAAGATGCATCTAAACCAAAAACCTCGCAGATACTAACAATTGCAGGAGCAACTGTTATTGCAGCAAAAAATCCATATACAACAGTAGGAATTCCAGCAAGAATTTCTAAAAGAGGTTTAACTGTAGTTCTAACCTTATCAGAGGCATATTCACTCATATAAATAGCACTAAATAGACCTATTGGAAGTGCTACAAGTATTGCAATAGCTGTAATCATAAATGTACCAGCAAAGATTGCAGAAGCTCCAAATTTACTATCAACTGTTCCTGGAGACCATTCATTACCAGTTAAAAAGTATGTAAAGCTTTTAAGTTGAAAAAATTCTAATGCTTCAAAAAGAATTGAAAAAAGAATCCCAAAAGTAGTTAGTATAGATACAGCAGCTGCACATAAAAGAAGATATTTAATAATATTTTCTTTTATCTGTGCTGATTTTTGTTTGTTTTTAAAAGCAGACATCGTAACCCTTATAATTTTAACTATTGTATAATATTTTAGTTACAATTTGGTTACAGGACATTTGAGCTGAAATATCTTCTATAAATAATCAAATATTATTATATCTTTTAATAATTTTTTCCATTCTTTTTTCAAGTTTCTTCAATGCCACTCTTGGCTCTTCATCTCTAGATGTTATACTACTGTAAACTGAACTTTTATGAAAAGATATTTTAGAAACCCATCCATCGTATTCATCATATTTTAAACCTACAAATTTAACATCTCCAAAATGTTTATTTGCAAGTTCATGAATAATTCTTATTCTTTGGCTTGTTGTTTTTTCCATTTAAGTATCTCCAATTTTTAATTTGTTTTTTTTCTAAAGAAATGGTAGTTTTCTTTTTTTAATTGCTCTTCGGCATAATCTTTAACTTTTTTATTATATTTATGCCAAACTCCAGATGGAAGTCTTACTTCTAGTTTTTTCTTATTGATATATTTAATAATTTTTTTAGGGCTAAGAACTTTTTCTATTGCTGTAAAGTCAAACTCTGTTAAATCAATATCTTCTTTATAAAATAAAGTTTGTTCTTTGAATTTTCCCCATCCAGGAACCCCATCTTCTGTATAAGGTATTTCATAATTATTTTCAAATTCAACCATTATTTTATAATGACTATTATCAAAAACCTCAATAACCTTTCCTAATCCAAAGATCAGTCCAAATACCTTATCGTCTTTTCTTACTTTTTTAAAATAACTCAATATATCTCCTTGTATAATTTATATTGTAATTATGACCGTATATGGTGACAAATTGATTACATTACTGTTGTGATTTTTAAAAATTACAAGACGGTTACAACTCTTTGAAACTGACATAATAAGTATATAAAGTGAGTTTCTTATTAGAATATTAAGCACCGCAAACTAAAAAAGGTCAAGGATTTACATCCCTGACCTTCGTGATTTAAAATAATTAGAAGAGTAAAAAAACTAGTGTTTTTTATTTAAATCTTCTAAAGTAAGTTTTGTTCTTTTAGATACAGAGTTTCTAATAGCTTCTCTTCTACTATCTGGAAGAGCAATTAGTCCAATCTCACCTAAAATAGAGTCATGACCAATCATATCTTCACTCATAAACATATTTATATAAGATTTAATAGCAGGTACTTTTGAAGCATGAGAATTTTTAATATAGAAGAATAAACTTCTAGAGATTGGGTACTCACCAGATGAAATTGTCGCTGGATTTGGAACTATACCATTTATCTTTGCACCTTGTACTTTATCTTCATTTTCCATTAAGAAAGAGTATCCAAAGATTCCAAATGCATCTCTATTTTTATCTAATTTAGATACGATTAAGTTGTCATTCTCACCAGATGGAACATAAACACCGTCTGTTCTAATTAACTTATATTTTTTGTAAGTTTTATTACCAGTTTTTTTGTATATATCAGTATATACAGCCATTTTTTTAGTTTGACCTTTTAAGATCATATCTTCAAATGCATCTCTTGTTCCAGATGACTTTGGTGGTCCATAGATGATGATTTCTCTATTTGGTAATGAAGCATCAATATCTGACCATTTTTTGTATGGGTTAGCAATAAGTGATTTACCATCTTTAGAAGGCACCTCTTTAGCAACTGCTAATAATAATTGCTTTTTAGTTACACTAAATGGCTTATTTGATTTTGCTTGAGCAAACGCAATACCATCAAAACCAATAACAGCTTCAGTAATATCTTTTACACCATTATCAAAACATGTTTGAAGTTCTTTTGCTTTCATTCTTCTTGAAGCATTAGTGATATCTGGAGTGTCCATACCATTTCCAGCACAGAATAATTTCATACCACCACCTGAACCAGTTGATTCAACTACTGGAGTAGGATAGTTAGTAGTAGCACCTAACTCTTCAGCAACTGCTGAAGAGAATGGATATACAGTTGAAGATCCAACGATCTTAATTTGATCTCTAGCTTGTAAAGATATAGTTAGAGCCGATGCAGCTAAAAGTGCAATAGCAGATTTTGTAAGTGTCATTTTATACTTCCTTTTTTTGTGTTAATGAAAGTATAAAATAATATTATTACCATTTGGTTACAGTTAGATTAAGACATAATACCTTTAATCATAAAGAACACACATGCACTTAATGTAGCTGCTGCTGGTACTGTAATTACCCATGCTGCTACAATTTTTTTAACTGCATCTCTTTTTACATATTTAATCTTTTTAGCATCTTTGAATTCTTTTTTCTCATCTTTAACAATATCTTGTTTCTCTTCAATTAATTTAATTAATTCAATAATTCTTTGATACTCTTTTTTAGACTTATCTTCTTTTTTATCAAGTTTATTAAATTCATCTTCAAGTTTTTCTAACTCTTTTTTATTATTTTTAAATTTTTCTCTTGTAATTTCAATAAATTTAGTTTCACTATTATCAAGATACTCTCTTAAGAACCCTACACCAAATACACCACCAACTGCAATATGAGTTGAAGATACAGGAAGACCTAATTGAGAAGCTATAATTACCGTAATAGCTGCTGCCATAGCAATAGAGAATGCTCTCATTTGATCAAGTTCAGTAATCTCTGATCCAACTGTTTTAATTAGTTTTGGTCCATATAGTGCTAAACCAATAGCAATACCTATAGCACCTACACCCATTACCCAAAGAGGAATTCCAACTTTTCCACCAAACTCACCACCAGACATAATGGCATCATTGATAGCAGCTAATGGCCCAATAGCATTTGCAACATCATTGGCACCATGTGCAAAACTTAATAATGCTGCAGCAAAAATTAATGGAATAGTAAATAAACTATTTACAGAAATTTTATTATTCTCTAGTTTATCTGCTGCTTTTGCAATCATTGGCTTAACTGTAAAGTATATAGCTACACCAATTGCAGATCCAATAGCTAATGCTGTAGGAAAATCAATTTTTACAATTTTTTTAATACCTTTTAGCATTAGGTATGTGGCAAATGCTATTGACATAATAGCTATTAAAATAGGTACCATCTTTTTTGCATTTGTAAGCATATCTTCTTTATATATAATTTGTGTTTTTATAATATATAAGAAACCTGCAGCAATTGCACCACCTAATGCTGGAGAGATCACCCAAGAAGCAGCAATTTTACCCATAGTACCCCATGCAACAATACCAAAGCCAGCAGCAGCAATACCACCACCCATTACACCACCTACAATTGAGTGTGTAGTAGATACAGGAGCACCAATAGATGTAGCAAGATTTAGCCATACTGCAGCTGCTAACAATGCTGCTGTCATAGCCCAAATAAATATTTGTGGATTATCAATCATACCTGGATCAATAATACCTTTTTTAATAGTCTTAACAACTTCACCACCAGCAATAAGTGCACCACCAGCTTCAAAAATTGCGGCAATTACAATTGCAGCAAACATTGTCAATGCACCAGAACCAACTGCTGGGCCAACATTATTTGCAACATCATTTGCTCCAATGTTCATTGCCATATATGCACCAAATACTGCACCTATAATTAAAAATGTATTATTAGCAACTCCATCATGTGATACAGATGTCCATATAAATACTATAGCAATAAATAAAAATGCTGTTCCAAGCCTCATCATTCCATCTTTTTTTCTATTTAACGGTGAAGCCTTTTCAATTGTTCTCATTGTTTTGATATCCAAAATATAATCCTTTTTTCTTTGTATACTATATTATTATACAACTAAAATAGTTCAAACTATCTAAACTCTAAATGTTTTTGTAGTTTTACACTGCTCTGGAAATAAACATTTTTCACAATCAGGACTAAGAGCTTTACAAATGTATCTTCCAAACAATACCATAGATTGATGAAATATATGAAGATCATCTTTAAGTTTTTTTACAAGCTGTTCTTCTGTTTTTTCTACTGTCTTTGCATCACTTAAGCCCAATCTATGTGATACTCTAAATACATGAGTATCCACAGCCATTAAATTTGCACCTGTGGCTTCAATCATAAATACATTTGCTGTTTTGTTTCCAACACCAGCTAAAGATATCAGATCTTTTGTATTGTGTGGTATTTGACTATGAAATTGTTCTTCAACACTTTGTGCCATTTTAATAATATTTTTCGCTTTATTGTTAAAAAAGCTACATGTTTTAAGTAAATCTTTTACATCTTCTAGATCAGCTATTGCTAGCTCTTTTGAAGATGGATATTTTTCAAATAGTGCAGGTGTGATAATATTTACCCGTTTATCAGTACACTGAGCAGAAAGTATAATAGCAATTAGAAGTTCATAATCATTTTTATATTCAAGCTCAGTCACTGCATCACTATAGTTTTCTAAAAACCTATCTTTGATAATGGCAATATCATCTTTTGTTGCTTTTTTTATGTATGCCATATTTATCTACTAATCTCTACCTAATATATAATATACATTTTTATTGTCAAGTTTTTTAACTTTGACATTATATTTAGATGCAAAATGCTCAACCTCTTCATTAAATTCTTCAACAATAGCACTACTATCTTGCTCATCACATTTAATTTTAAAATAATCTACACTATTTGATATACCAACATAAGCATTCATATGCTTTAATTTATCATTTAAACTAATAATATGTTTTGAAAACTTATCAAAATCTTTTGTATTATTTATTCTATCTTGAATTTGTGTACGAATATGATCATTATTTGAGTATCCTAATTGAGAAAGTAAAACTTCTGCTGTAACATCTATATGCATTTAAAACCTTTTTT
>JGI11705J14877_10000196_pt1 | contig 37897 bp, 37 predicted proteins | sample Etolaghawater15m_FD_14877 | JGI IMG/M metagenome (IMG submission 14877) | reverse complement strand
CGAAGTAGAGATAGACTTTGCAACACCATTTGCGAAAATACCATACATTGAGTCACTCACAAGCATTGGTGGTGTACCTGCTGATGTTACTACAGATAAAGCGAAAGCATTTGACTATCTAAAAGAACACAATGTCAAAGTAGATTCTAATCTTACCTTAGGGTATTTACAGGCTGAACTCTTTGATGAATTTGTTGAAGGAAAGCTTATTAACCCTACTTTCATTACTGATTTCCCAGTAGATATCTCACCACTTGCAAGAAGAAGTGATGAGAATATCCGTGATGTACTTTTATTCCCTGCTATGAAACCTGAAGTTCCAAGAGAAGAACTTGCACCTGTATGTGAAGTTGAACATACATGTAAAAAGTGCGGTAACGAAAATATAGATGAACTTAAACCTGCAAAAAAAGGTAAAGGTATGTTCTGTATGGATGTAGCTGCTTGTAAAAAAAGAGTGCAAGAGAAAAATTAATACCCTTCTAGTCTTTGGTAATGATGATACTCCTATTATTAGGAGATCATCTCTACTATCTTTTCAACTGGCATCTCCGCCAATACACGACTGTCAAAACTTTCAAAACTTTCATTTTCCAAGCGTTCATCCCTGTAATAGATCATTAGCTGCTTTACTTTTTCTTGAGCCATCTTCAAAGGAAGTGCCTTAAAGAGCTGTCTGGCTTCTTGTGCTTTTTTTGTAGCTTTTCCTCCAATGAAGATATGTACACCATCCACCCTTTTACCCTCTTCATCTTTAGCCTTACAACCTTCAAACCCGATATCTGCTATCCCATGAATACCACACCCTTTAGGACATGCACTCCAATACATTCTTACTTTTCCACCTACTATTGGTACCTCTTTTTGTAAAAAGTTAGCCATAGCTATGGCATCAGATTTATTTGGAATGACACCAAAAGCACAAGTGGCTGTTCCTGCACATGCGATCTGGTGGTTAAAATAAGTATTATGATACCTGCTATAGATATCGAACAACATACTCTCTTGCACCTGCTTTACTTTTTCATTTTCAGTAATAATATACAAGCTCTGCTCCACACTAAGACGGATCTTTCCATCGACAGTCGTGGCAACTTTAGAGACTTCCACAAGGTTACTACCTGAGAATATACCACTTGGTATACTTAAATGCACTGCTTGAAGCCCCTCTTCTAAATCAAATACACTATGTTCATCTAAGATAAACTCATTAGTAGCTAAGATCTCTCCACTACTTTCAAATTCCAATTTACTGTAAGATTTGATTGCACCAACAAATACTTCCATACCCACAGCTTCAAGTAAAAAATGCAGTCTGTTCTTATTACGATTGTCCCTAAATCCATACTGTTTGAAAAGATTTGTTACAGCTTCAAATGTTTTTGTCACTTCTTCTGTTCTTATGAAAAGTCCACTATCTTTCGCCTGTATACCAACACGACCACCTAAATAGAGGTTAAATCCAATCTCTTCATTTTTCTTCGCTACGATAAAACAACAATCATGTCCATAGATATTACAATCATTTATAGAAGTTCCCAAAATCGCTGTGTTGAATTTTCTAGGCAGTGTTCCTATCCACTCTTCTTTGTCCATGAAGATCGATTGCAGTTGATCTATCAAAGGTTTCACAGCTATGATATTTTTAGATCCTAATCCCTCAAATGCACTGGTTACAATATTTCTAAAATTATCAACTCCAGTTTGAAACGTACTAACACCGACACTATTTAGTTCTTTTAGTACCGTTGCCAAATTCTCTAGTTCAATGTAACGTAATTCTATCTGCTGACGTGTTGTAATATCGATATAATCTTCACCATATTTTTTGGACACTTCTCCTATTTTTTCGGCTTGTTCAATACTTAACTGCCCTGCTGGGATACGTACACGCAACATAAATTTGCCATCTTTTTTCAAAAAAGCACCAAAACATTTTAAATAGTAGCTACCATCTTCATCTTTAAGTTGATCTAAACCAGCTGCACAGATATCATCGAGTTTTTGATAGACACTTAAAGGTGTTTTGAGTTCTTTTATTTTTTCTATTTTATTTAGTTTTTTATTTCTAAGCTCAAAGGCTTCTTGTAATTTATGCATTGTTTTCTCCTAGTAATGATCTATATTTAACGACATCCCCAAAGACAAGAATTGCCGGTCTTTCTATATCTTTGGCATTCACAACCAATCTATTTAAGGTAGTAGATACGATCTTTTGATTGGGTCTGCTTGCATTTGAAATGATGGCACAAGGTTTCTTTTTTGAAATACCCAGTCTATCTGCTTCCTCCACGATCTCATTTACCCGGCTAAGTCCCATTAGCACGACCACCGTATGATTCTCTTTAGCAAGTAGATCTACCCAGTCAAGGTTGACACTGTTTCCTTTCAAATGTGCAGAAACCACAGTAAATCCACTNGCATACCCTCTTGCCGTAATAGGAATATTCCCCATCATCGGTCCAGAGATCGATGAACTGATACCTGGTATCACTTCTGCACTGATATTTTCACTGACCAGATCGCTTAACTCTTCTGCACCTCTTCCAAAAACAAAAGGATCACCACTTTTTAACCTGGCAACCACTCTACCTTTTTCCGCATGCTTGATAATCAGTGCAGTGATCTTCTCTTGGGATTTTGAGTGATACCCCTTCTGTTTACCTACATAGATCTTTTTTGTGCTCTTAGGTACAAGCTTCATAATCTCATCACTGATAAGATGGTCATAAAGTACTACATCTACTTTCTGTATGGTCTTAAAGGCTTTAATTGTCAAGAGTTCCGGGTCACCGATCCCACACCCGACTAAAAATACTTTTGTCTGTTGAAAAATCAACTCTTTTTTTGTTTGTTCAACATCTATAACCCCTGCATCTCTATGTTTTTGTTTTTGTACTAAGTAAGCAGTGACATCTTTAGGGATAAGCCTTTCACACTCATCACGGAAATATTTTGCAGCAGTCGGGCTCGCTCCATTACTTGAAACAGCTATTTGAAGTGGCCTGTTCTTCGTCAATGCCATAAAATAAAAATCACACAACTCAGGTACATCTACCACATTCAGTAAAACAGGGTGTTTCTTTTTATACTTAAGTAGTTTTTTCGCTACGTTGGGATTACCTGTTGCATCGATGATGATCTCTTCATCTTTAATATCTTTCAATTTAAAACGTTTATGCTCTATCTTGTCTGTAAGTTTTACTATTTTCTTATTTAGCGTCTCAGAGACAATACGAAAATCTATATTATTATGTGACAACACCTCAGCTTTTTGTAAAGCAACATTACCACCACCGATAAGCAGTATCTTTTGGTTTTTGAGGAGTATAGGGAGTGTACTATTCTTCATCACTCACCCTTTCCACTCTTACAGCACTATGATTATAGTCAGGCTGTAAAGAGACTTTATCTAGAAGATCATTGGTCAGATAATTCACTTCCCGATTACTGATAGGAATAAAAATATTTTTCCTATTGATCTTATCAGTGATATGAACCTTCGTGATCAATTCACCTCTTCTTGAAAGAACTCTAATATCATCCTTGTCGTTGATCCCTAATTTTTGGGCATCCTCAGGATGCATTTCACAAAAGTTAAGTTCTTTGTATTTGAGAAGTGTTTTAGGAAGATTCGTTTTAGTCCCACTATGCCACTGGTCCCGCGTTCTCCCGGTGAGTAGTATGAATGGATATTCCAATGAAGCCTTTTCACTTAAAAGTTTATTCTCTACAAAAAAGAGATTTGCCTTTTTATCCTCTGTCAGGAAAGTGGAGATCTTCTCTCCCCAGACAAATGGTTTCATATCCAGAAGATCATACTCTGCTTCACTCATATCCATATAAGGGTTGAGTGTTGTCATCTCTTGATACTCTTCAAATATCTCTTTGGTTGCTTTATAATTAAAAGCATTTTTAAAACCAAGTTTTTGAGCAATGAGCTGAAATATCTCCCAATCTGCTTTACAATCAACAGAAGTACGTGTCAGTTTGATCTGTTTAGTAATCGTTCGGTCTAGATTTGTCTGCGTACCCTCTTTCTCACCCCAAGGTGATGCAGGAAGTTGTATATGCGCAAACTTAGACGTTTCGCTGTTATTATATGCATTGATCTCTATGACCAAGGGTATCTTTTGTATGAGTGCTTCTACTCTACTTCTATTGGGAAGATGATAGACTGGGTCCGTATGTGAAATGATCAAAACATCCAGATCACTTTCAAGCATTTGTGTGGCAGTAAGTCCAGGTTTGTTGTCAATATTATCCGTTTTCCAAAACTTTGAAACCTTCTTAATACTTTCATCATCAAAACCAAAATGTACTGCCAACATGGTAGAGAGTCCGCCAACTTCTCTTCCTCCCATTGCATTGGGTTGTCCTGTAAGGCTAAGTGGTCCATTACCCTTTTTAAATATCTTTCCAGTAAGCAAATGTGTATTGAGCAGTGCAAGGTTTTTATCTACGCCTTGCACGGATTGATTCAATCCCATCGTCCAAGCAGTAATGATATTTTCACTTTTTGTATAGAGATCATAAAAAGCGTCAAACTGCTCTTTTGTTAATCCTGTTCTTTTAAGCATTTTAGTCACAGGCACACGTTTAAACTTATTTTTCAACAGATCAAAATTATTGACATGCGCTGAGACAAATCTTTTATCATACTTCTCCTCATCTATCAATCTTTTTGAAAGCATATTAAAAAAGTCGATATCCGAACCTACTTTAATAGGTAAATAAAGATCAGCGATCTTGGCAGTATCTGTTTCTCTTGGGTCCAATACAACTACTTTTAAACCTTCTTTTTTTGCTTTTTTGATCCGATTGTGAAAAACCACATGTGCTTCTGCTGTATTTGCCCCTGCTAAGATAAGCAGGTCAGATTTAAATATATCATCCATTCTCACAGGTACAAAGTCTGCACCGATTGCTTTTTTGTATCCTACTACAGCACTTGCCATACATGTACGACTGTTCGTATCTACATTATTAGTACCGATAAACCCTTTTGCCAGTTTATTGGCTACATAATAATCCTCGGTTAGTAACTGACCAGAGAGATAAAAACCAATTTTGTTCTTGGAAGTTGTCTTGATCTTTTTTGAGATAGTATTGATCGCCTCTTCCCAAGAACATACATTATATATCTCTTTAATATTCTCTCTTATATGCGGACGCAATAAACGTGTAGGTGTCTGCATACTAATAAGTTCTGATACACCTTTGGAACATACACTTCCTTGGTTGGATGGATAGGCTATATTACCAATAAGTTTTTTTTCATCGTATTCCAATCCACATCCTACACCGCAGTATCCACACACTGACTTGACCATTTCATCACCTTTTAACAATCTTTTTCTTCCAAATTATATATAGTATTTTATGTAAAATTAAGAATCTATTGATTAAAAAATAACCAATTANATGTATAAATAGTGAATAAAACTATGATAATATTTTGACATCAAAGCATTTTAATGTAAATTTAAAGGAGTAAAAATGTTGAAACACGTTTTAAAATTAGGATTAGGTCTCTCATTGGTTGCTACTGTAGTACTTGCAGAGCCTGAAAAAAAGAAATTAAAAATAGGTTTTATTGCACTGACTGACTGTGCACCATTGGTCATAGCAAAAGAGAAAGGATTCTTCAAAAAATATGGTTTAGATGTACATGTAGCGAAAGAAGGTGGTGGTTGGCCAGGTATCCAACAAAAAGTGATCTCTGGAGAGTATGACTTTTCCCATGCATTGGCAGGTATGCCTATCGCAGCGACACTCGGTATCAACGGTGATGCTCACTTGCAAGCACTTTTGAGTCTTGACTTTAATGGTAATGCAATTACCTATGGAAACAAGATTATCAAAGAGATGGAGAAGTATGGTCTGGATAAAACACAAAGACCAGTAGATGCAAAAAGTCTTAAAAAATATATCGATGCAAAACGTAAAGCAGAAGGAGACAATTACAAGCCATTGAACTTTGGTATGGTACACCCTGTTTCAACACATAACTATGAACTTCGTTACTGGATGGCATCAGCAGGTATCAAACCGGATGCAGACTGTACGATCAAACCTTTCCCGCCTCCAACCATGCCTTCAAACCTCATTGCAGGTAACATTGAAGGTTACTGTGTAGGTGAACCATGGAATTCACGTATCGTTCTTAAAGGTAAGGGTTCAGCACTTGTAACGAACTATGATATCTGGAATAACAATCCGGAAAAAGTTTTGCAGACAAGAGCAGATTTTGTTGAGAAATATCCTGAGACGACTAAAGCCGTAATGAAAGCCGTCATCGAAGCACAAATGTGGTTGGATGCATCATGGGAGAACAGAGAAGAAGCGATCGGATATTTAGCAAAGAACAATTATGTTAAAGCGCCAAAAAGTGTTCTAAGAAAATCAATGAGCGGTACATTCCTTTATAACAAAGGTGTAGATAGTTCAAACCCAATGTTTAACGTATTTGCGAACTACTACGCATCATACCCTTACTACTCACATGGTATGTGGTTTATGACACAGATGTACAGATGGGGTCAATTGGATAAACCAGTGAATATGAAAGAGACGATAGAAAAGGTTTATAGACCAGATCTATTTGCAGAAGCTGCAAAAGAAGTAGGATATACACTGCCACCAAGTCCATGGAAAAAAGATGGTGTTGACCAATACAATAAATTCATTGATGGAAAAGTTTGGGATCCTAACAAAGCGGTTGATTATATCTATGATTTTGACGTAACAAACTCAAAGGTAACAAAAGAAGAATTACTCAAAGCAAACAGCTGGACAGTAGAAACAAAACAACCTGAATATGTATGTCCTTACGGGCCTGCTGGATGTGCCGATCCAAAATACGTGACTAAATAAAAAGATACTGTTCCCCATCTATATGATGAGGAACTAAACAACATATTGCATTTACAAGTACCTAAAGAAATGATACCTCCTACTAATCATTTTGTCTCCAAACTCCACTTTAGGTACTTGTAAATGCAAACATATCAAAGGAGATTAATTTATAATGAAGAATGAACTTGCAAAGAAAATCATACTGCCTATACTGGTTTTTATCGGTATATTGGGTGTATGGTCAAGTATAGCAACTAACGTAGAGGAGTTTCCAACACCTTATGATACATATATAGCTGCATTTGGAGGAGTTAATGCTGATGGTGATGAGATCACAGGTGTTTTAAGTGATCCATTTTACATAGAAAATGAAGATGACAAAGGTATCTTTTGGCAAATATTGAACTCTCTGCAAAGGGTTTTCTCAGGATTTGCCTTGGCGATCATTGTAGGTGTTCCTATGGGGATATTCATAGGTATGAGTAAAAGCGCACAATATGCCTTTGACCCATTTATACAGATCTTTAAACCTGTATCACCATTGGCTTGGTTGCCACTGTTGCTCTTTATCTTTCAAGATATCAATTTGACTGCTATTTCAACGATATTTGTCACTTCGATATGGCCGATCATCATCAACACTGCACTGGGCGTAAGAAGTGTCAGTGAAGATTATATGAATGTAGCTAAAGTCTTACGCTTTACACCTATTGAAAAGATCAGACAGATCATTTTACCAGTAGCTGTTCCTTTTATCTTTACGGGGATGAGACTCTCATTGGGTATTGCATGGTTGGTTATTGTCGCTGCTGAGATGCTTACAGGTGGTATTGGTATAGGGTTCTGGATATGGGATGAGTATAACAACTTGAACTACTACAACATTATTATCGGTATTATTCTCGTAGGTTTGGTTGGATTTATTCTAGACCTTATCATGGGTAGGATTGCAGATTATTTTGATTATACAAAAAAAGGAAGAGCATAACATGGGTGCACAAAAGTTTTTACATTTAGAAAATATTGAAAAGAGATTTCCTATTCCGGGAAACGAAGACTATGTTGCGGTTACTAACGTAGATCTAGAGATAAAGAAAAACGAGATCATCTCTATCATTGGTCATAGTGGTTGTGGTAAATCAACACTGCTTAACATGATCTCAGGTCTTGATATGCAATCGGAGGGATACATTTTTCTTAAAGGAAAAGAGATCAAAGGGCCTGGTGCTGATAGAGCCGTGGTGTTTCAAAATCACTCTTTGCTGCCATGGTTGACCGTCTATCAGAATATAGAGATGGCAGTAAAAAAAGTAATGCCGGACCTTAGTAAAGAAGAACGTAAAGAGAGAGTAGAAAAGTTTATCTCCATGGTAAACCTTGATCCTGCAAAGGACAAACTGCCTAATGAAATATCAGGTGGTATGAAACAGCGTGTCGGTATCGCCCGAGCACTCTCCATAAAACCAGAAGTTCTTTTAATGGATGAACCGTTTGGGGCATTAGACTCACTTACCAGGGCAAACCTGCAAGAGCATCTGATGAGAATCCAGCAAAAAGTGGAAAACACGGTTATTATCATTACCCATGATGTTGATGAAGCTGTACTACTTAGTGACAGAGTCATTATGATGACCAATGGACCCGAAGCCACTATCGGTGAAATCCTTGAAGTCAATCTGGATAGACCAAGAAATAGAGTTGAACTTCAGCATGATCCAGAGTATATCAGGTGTCGTGAAGCTATCTTGAGCTTTTTATATGAAAAATTTGCAAAAGAAGATGAATAACTTCTTCCTAGCTATACTAACCCAATGATGCTTTTTAAAGTGTGTGTCAATTCGGCTCTATACTTGTATTTACAAGTACCTGAAGTGAGAAAAGGAGATGATTACTTTACATTCATAAAAGGAGGGGTACCCACTTCAGGCACTTATAAACACAGAATATGCTGTGTTGTATTTAAAGGGTTGTAAGGCCAGTATACAGTAAAAAATACAAACTTTACACAATAAATTGATTAAATTTTAATCAATTTATCTTCTCTCTTGGCTTCCATATTTTCCAAAACACTCACCTATTTCATAACCTTTTTAGAGAAAATTTGTTATAACTACATTAATTTAAACCATACAAGGAAAACCTATGAGTTATGCCCTAGAAACATTTGACCCGGAAATTTTTGAAGCCATTGAGCATGAGAGAGAAAGACAAACAGATCACTTAGAAATGATTGCTTCTGAAAACTTTACCATCCCAGCTGTTATGGAAGCTATGGGTTCTGTTTTTACAAATAAATATGCAGAAGGCTACCCCTATAAAAGATACTATGGCGGATGTGAATATGCTGACATAGTTGAACAACTTGCCATAGACAGAGCATGTCAACTTTTTGATTGTAACTATGCCAATGTTCAACCGCATTCAGGATCTCAGGCAAATGGTGCTGTCTATGCAGCACTCATCAAGGCTGGTGATAAAATCTTAGGTATGGACTTAAGTCATGGTGGTCACCTTACTCATGGTTCCAAGCCAAGCTTTTCTGGTAAAAACTATCAAAGTTTTACGTATGGTGTAGAACTTGATGGTCGCATTAATTATGAGAAGGTACTTGAAATCGCCAAAATTGTACAACCAAAGATTATCGTATGTGGTGCATCTGCTTATGCTAGAGAGATAGATTTTAAAAAGTTTAGAGACATCGCTGACGCAGTTGGTGCTATCCTTTTTGCAGATATCGCTCACATAGCCGGGTTGGTATGTGCAGGTGAGCACCCTAGTCCTTTCCCCTATGCAGATGTAGTTACAACAACAACACATAAAACACTTGCTGGACCTCGTGGTGGTATGATCATGACAAATGATGAAGATGTAGCAAAGAAAATAAATTCAGCTATCTTTCCGGGACTTCAAGGTGGGCCTCTTGTACATGTTGTTGCGGCCAAGGCTGTCGGGTTCAAACATAACTTGAGTGATGCATGGAAAGTCTATGCAAAACAAGTAAAAGCAAATGCTGCAAAACTTGCTGAAGTACTTGTTACCAGAGGCTATGATGTGGTTTCTGGGGGTACGGACAACCACCTTGTACTGGTTTCGTTTTTAAACAAAGATTTCTCAGGTAAAGATGCAGATGCTGCGCTTGGTGCTGCGGGTATTACAGTAAACAAAAACACTGTTCCTGGTGAAACAAGAAGTCCATTTGTAACGTCAGGTGTACGTATCGGTTCTCCTGCACTTACAAGTAGAGGAATGAAAGAAAAAGAGTTTGAAATCATCGCAAACAAGATTGCTGATGTACTTGACAATATCCAGGACACTGCTCTTCATGCAAATATTAAAGAAGAGATGAAAGTACTGGCGCAAGATTTCATTATCTATGACAAAGCTATCTATTAAAGGACGCTTTTTGAGCAAAGCCCATAAAGCTACATTGTCACGAAGAGCACTTACGCCTCGGTATTTATACCTCACGTGCAGTGCAATTTAGTTGCTTGTCAGCAGTTGGCTCATACAATCCATTGTATTGAAAGAGTCATATAGTTGCAAGTGTTTGATTTAGACCTCTTTGATGAGCAGTATTACATCAAAAGAAAGACGATTGTTGAACAAATACAGTTTGACAATCGCACCTTTTATGCCAAGTTTGAACGTATCAATGAACCACTTACCCCTTTGCTGCTAAAGCAACATCAAAATAGACAATACAGTATCGCAGCACCTTTACTCAAAAATAACCGCACCAATTATCTTGTGATAGAGTATAAAGGTGAAGAACATAAAAGATTTCATCATCTTATCAGGCATCTCTTTAAAACTATGCATATCTCTAATTACACTATCTATCAGGGTAAAGATACTGAACGTTTACAGGTGTTTATAGCAGTCAAACAACTTACTTTGGAAGAGGCGGATGCACAACTACAAATACTTTCACATGCACTCAAAGAAAAAATGACAAAAAAATGGAAATGCTTACCTTCTATCACACTGCCTGAAGACTATAACATCGTCACTCTACCCTACAAACAACTCTAATATTTACTATAATATATATAAATATGATATAATCAATTCAAAATTATAATCTGGAGATTTTCCCCTTATGCACGATCACAATCTTGATGACTTGATTATAGATAATATTGAACCTAAAAATAGTAAAATAAAAAGTTTTTTAACCATTATCGCATTACTGATCGTTGTACTGATCGTTGCCATTGTCCTCACTAGAATTTTACTTAAAGCCCCAGATCATAATCCTGCTTTCGCACAGGATGCAACAGAATTAATAGCACCAGAACTGAAGTTGAAAGAAACACAAACGCCTTCAAAAGCACAACCTGAACCTTTACTCTCAAGCATAGTCAAAGAAGAATCAATAACACCAACGCCTAAAACGAAAAAAGAAGTAGAAGTAAAACCACTTAAGGTAGTAGAGCAGAAAAAAGAACCGGCACTTTCAAATATTACCCAACAAGAGATCAAAGCACCTATTGTCGAAATAAAAAAGCCTGTATCAATACAAGAATCTAATCCTGTCATAAAAGAAAAATCAGTCCAAGAAACAGTGACCGCTAAAGTACCAAATGTAGCACCAAAAGAAAAAATAGCAGAAAAGAAAATCCAAGAAACAATTCAAACGATTGAACCAGTCACACCTAAAAAAGCAGAAGTGCTTGTCGTCCAGAAACCGAAGCCTATCATAGCAGCTGAAAAAAAACGTATAGTCCCAAAAACAGTTAAAAAGCCTTATATTACTCCACCAGCACCCAAAGTGTTATCGACTAAAAAATACTACATACAAGTAGGCTCTTTTAAGGCACAACCAAGTGTACGTTTTGTATCGGTGATTAAAAACAATGGGTACAAATATATAACCACAAGACCTACTGCAAATGGCACAAAAAAACTACTGATTGGACCTTATAAAGATAGACCATCTGTCGATCGGGCACTTCTTCAAATAAGAGACCGCATAACCAAACGAGCTTTTGTAGTAACAAGGTAGACTAATATGCACAAAACAATACTTTTTGACCAACTCACTCCTGTCGCGCTCTACGGAAAGATAAAAGAAATTTTTCCAGCTGAAGTCACCATGCTTTTTGAAAGTGTCGTCAATACGAATGACGGTAACTTTTCATTTATTACCATAGGTGCACAAGAACGATTAACATACAAAGATAACACAACCACTTATACCGACCAAAGTGGTATGAAAAAAATCTTAAATGAAGACCCATTTAACTTTCTAAAAACATATTATCGCGCTATAGATAAAGCAGCCTACAAAGAAAAGGCTTTAGAAGTCGGCTTCTCTTTTGTAGATGGCTTTATCGGTTTTATCGCTTATGATATGGTAAAAGTATTTGAACCTGTACTCGAAGAGAGTATGGGTGACCTTCTTGACCCACTCAACACACCAGAGCTTGACCTGGTACGCCCAAAGATTATCATTGCATACTCACATAAAAGCGCCAAACTGACATTGATTTTAAATGATGCTTCTATGAAAGAAAGTATGCTATCTATTGAGAATATTCTAAAAAATTCTTGTACACCTATGCCACTTAAAGCGGTTGAACTTGAAGGTGAAGGTACTTTTAGTATAGGTGAAGAGCGTTTCAAAATGCTGGTTGAGGAATCCAAAGAAAACATACGTTCAGGAGACATTTTCCAAATACTTTTGTCCAATCGATATACGCAAAAAGGAAAGATAGATCCATTGAGTTTTTATAGAATATTACGTTCCAAGAACCCTTCGCCGTACCTTTTCCTTTTGGACTATGAAGATTTTTCTATCTGTGGTTCTTCTCCTGAAGTGATGGTACGTCTAACAGAAGGTGAAATACTTCTCCGTCCTATTGCAGGTACACGAAAACGTGGTAAGAACCATCATAGAGATCGAGAGTTAGAACTTGAGATGCTCAATGACCCTAAAGAGTGTGCAGAGCACTTGATGCTGATAGACTTAGGCCGTAACGACGTCGGTCGTGTGGCACAGACAGGTACAGTTAAAGTCACTGATATGATGCGTGTAGAAAAATACTCTCATGTCATGCATATGGTATCTGACGTTGAAGCTATATTACAAGAAGACAAAGATATGTTTGATCTCTTTGCAGCTACATTTACTGCAGGCACTATGACAGGTGCGCCTAAAATAGAAGCGATGAAACTCATCGCTGAGTATGAAGGTTTAAAGCGTGGTTTTTATTCAGGTTCTGTAGGTTACTTTTCTTTTGATGGGAATATGGACTCTGCGATTGCCATACGTACGTCACTGATCAAACCAGAGAGCATTACATTACAAGCGGGTGCAGGTGTGGTTGCTGACTCAAAACCGGAATTAGAGTATTTGGAAGTAAAAAACAAACTTGGTGCACTGCTCTCTACTTTGAAAGAAATGGAGACACTCTAAAGATGAGCAAAGCACTCTTTGCAATCTTTGGAAATCCTGTCACACACTCCAAATCTCCACTCATGCATAACCTCTCCTTTCAAAAACTAGGTTTTGATGGATGTTATGCACGATATTTGCTTGAAGATGGTAAAAAACTTAGAGAAACTTTTTTTTCTCTTGGGCTTAAAGGTATTAATATTACCGTACCACATAAAGAATATGCTTATGCTGCATGTGATGTATTGGACTCTTTTGCACAAAAGGTCGGTGCGGTCAATACTATCGTTGAAAAAGAAGGAAAACTTTATGGATACAATACCGATGCACCAGGATTTTTAAAAGCTATCTCAGAATTTAAAGAGAGTAAAACAGTACTTTTTTTAGGTGCCGGAGGTACAGCAAAATCTACTTCAATGATACTCAAAGAGGCAGGATATGCTGTGACAATTCTTAATCGAAGTGAAAGTAGATTAACCTATTTTAAAGAAAATCACTTTCAAACCTATACTTTTGACAACTTCAAACCTCAAGCCTATGATCTCATCATCAATATGACTTCTGCAGGTCTTGAAGATGACTCACTTCCTGCACCATCTAAAATCTTAGAACAGGTTATACCCACTTGTAAAGCGTGTGTAGATGTTATCTATGGGAAAGAGACACCATTTTTAAAGCTTGCAAAAACGTATCAAAAGCCCATAAAAGATGGGTCAGATATGCTACTTTATCAGGGTATCATAGCATTTGAGTATTTTACAGAACATGCTTTTGGCTTTGATACAATCAAAGCACATATGCAAAAGGCATTTGTCTTATAAAAAAGTTGGGATAAGGTTATTTGACTTCAATTAACCTTTAAGCAATAAAATGACTCTATAGAGAGCAAATAGTTAAGGTGGACCATGATAAATATATTAATGATTGAGGATGATGCTGAATTTGCAGAACTTCTTACTGAATATCTTGCAAAGTATGATATCAAAGTCACTAACTTTGAAGATCCCTATCTTGGACTGAGTGCAGGAGTTAAAAAGTATGACTTGCTTATACTGGATCTTACACTTCCGGGTATGGATGGACTGGAAGTATGTAAAGAAGTTGTAGAAAAATACGATATTCCTATTATTATCTCTTCTGCACGCTCAGACATTAACGATAAAGTAGAAGGTTTTTCACTGGGTGCAGATGACTATCTACCTAAGCCCTATGATCCTAAAGAGATGTATGCGCGTATCACATCACTCCTAAGACGTTATTCTAAATCAAACGATAGTGAATTAACCACACCCAAAAGTGATTTTGAGCTTAAAGGAGATACCATCTATTTTAAAACAGAAGCACTCTCATTAACACCTGCAGAGTTTGAAGTACTCTCCTTACTTGTCAAACATCAGGGTATCACACAGTCACGTGAACAGATTATTAATACTTCGGGGGCTATGAGTATAGACTCCCAAGGGAAAAGTCTAGATGTGATCATTTCAAAAATACGTACAAAACTGGGTGATAATAAACGTATACAAGCGGTACGTGGTGTAGGATACAAACTCGTATGATTATAGTCATATTAAGGGACGCAAAATGAACAAAGTCTATTTCGCTACATTGACATTGCGTCAACTTAAGCAGTTGGCTCACACGACTGGTTACTTTTTAAAGTATACATCATGATCATTACTTCACTCCGTAGTAAAATAAGGGTTGTCTTCTCAGTTACACTGCTATTATTGGGTGCATTATTTGTCTTTTCTATCAAATATGACCGTGCTATGATCGAAGAGAGAAACATTGCACAAGAACAAGCTATTTCTCATTATCTTTATACGTATTATTTAAAGCATGGAAAGATAGATGAAGCGTACCTTGATGCGCAAAATGTTTCTCTTATTACAGATAAAGGTGCCATGGTTCAAATAGAACGTTTCTTTAAAGAAAAAGGTGAGCTCAAACGTTATGCTGTAGATACCTTTCATTTAAAGAGAATTATCATTATCAACAATGATAGATTTAAACTTATACTTGAAAACAAAAACAAGATACCATTTCCATTAAAGCGTGCCCTTATTTTTTCCACAGTGTTTCTTCTTATTGTCATTTTATATTTATGGATCATGAAAAGTTTTCAACCTTTATCTAAACTCAAAAGTCAAATACAGACTTTTTCAAAAGGAGACTTAGACATAGAATGCAAAAGTGACAAAAAAGATGAGATAGCAGAAGTGGCAAATGAATTTGATCATGCTGTGAGGATGATACGAGAACTCTTACATTCGCGTCAACTTTTTTTACGTGCCATCATGCATGAACTGAAAACACCTATAGCCAAAGGTCGTCTCGTAAGTGAAATGCTAGAAGATGAAAAAAATAAAGCACGTATGCATAGTATTTTTGAAAGACTCAACCTGCTTATAGATGAGTTTGCCAAAATAGAAAAGATCACATCTAAAAACTTTGATCTTACGATAAAACCCTACAAAATGAGTGACCTTCTTGAAGCCAGTGAAGATATGCTCATGATAGAAAATCCAAAACGTCTTATCACGACAAAAATTGAGCAAGATTATAGTTTGAATGTTGATTTTGAACTCTTTGCTCTAGTGATAAAAAACCTGCTTGATAATGCAATAAAATACAGTACAGATAAACACATCACCGTAATTATAAATACCAATAAGCTAGTCATCATAAACAAAGGTGAAGCACTTAAAGAGCCCTTAGAAAATTATTTCAAACCTTTTCATACGAGCAAAAAAGGTTTGGGATTGGGACTTTATATTGTAAAAAGTATTTTAGATATTCATCAAATGGAGTTACATTACACGTATGAAAATGGACAAAACATCTTCACTGTCGTGTAAAATTATTTAGATTCGTTATTTGTACCTGAAAGCATAAATGCAAGTTCTAATGCCTGAGAAGCATTCAGTCTTGGATCACATTGTGTATGATAACGGCTTGCAAGGCCCTCTGCGGTGATAGCACAAGATGTACTACCGGTACATTCTGTCACATCATTTCCTGTCATCTCCAAGTGTATACCTGCGGCAATAGTACCCATCTCTTTATGGATAGCAAGGAACTGCTCTACTTCAGAAAGAATATTATCAAAATCTCTAGTCTTAAATCCAGTAGAACTCTTTTCAACATTTCCATGCATAGGATCACAAGACCACACAACATTCTTACCTTCATCTCTTACACGCTTAAGAAGTTTAGGGAAATACTCTCTGATCTTACTTGCACCCATGCGTACAATAAGGTTCAGTCTGCCTTCTTCATTGTTTGGGTTTAATGCATCGATAAGCTCAATAAGCTCATCTTCTTCCATACTTGGTCCAACTTTACAGCCAATAGGATTTTGAATCCCTCTAAAGTATTCTATATGCGCTTCAGTAAGATCTCTTGTTCTGTCACCTATCCATAGCATGTGTGCGGAACAGTCATACCATTCTCCAGTCTCAGAGTCTTGTCTAGTCAATGCCTCTTCATAGTTGAGAAGCAATGCTTCATGTGATGTATAGAGTGTTGTTTGGTGCAGTTGTGGCATTGTGTCACTATTGAGTCCACACGCTGCCATAAACTTCATAGCATGGTCTATTTTAGTACTCAGTTCATCATAACGTTTTCCAAGTGGGTTGTCTTTAATAAAGTCAAGGTTCCACTGGTGTACTTTATTCAGGTCTGCCAAACCGCCTCTTGAAAATGCACGTAAAAGGTTCAGTGTTGCAGCAGACTGATTATATGCTTTGAGCATATTTTTAGGGTTTGGGACTCTTGCTGTTTCATCAAAGTCAATACCATTGATAATATCACCACGATAACTTGGTAACTTTACACCATCGATCTCTTCAAAATCAGAAGATCTAGGTTTTGCAAATTGTCCTGCAATTCGACCTATTTTTACGACAGGTTTGCCTGTGCCATACATTAAAACCATATTCATCTGAAGCATCAATTTAAAAAGGTTTTTGATATTTTTTGCGTTGAAGTCAGAAAAACTTTCTGCACAATCTCCACCTTGAAGCAAAAATGCTTCTCCACGCCCGGCACGTGCAAGTTTTTCCTTCAGGACTCTTGCTTCATTGGCAAAAATAAGCGGTGGATATGAACTTAGTTCTTCTTCTACTTTTTTAAGAAGTTCTTGGTCTTGATATGTTGGTTGTTGCTTTATAGGAAAATCTCTCCAGCTACTAGGTTTCCAACTCATGATATGTCCTTAAAAATAAATTGGAAGATTATAGCCAAATAAGATGAAAAAAGAGGAATCCGCTTATTCACGGGTGTGAAAGATAAGTGAATAACTCATCTTAATAATTAAAATAAGTGTTACTTTTTGATAACAAAAGTGACAAAATTCCCCCATTGAAAGAGTGTAGAAATATTTTGAAATCCTGCATCTTTACACATCTGTATATTTTCTTTTATCGTAAAAGGAATCAAGACATTTTCTAAGGCTTCACGCTTTTGCGCTATTTCATATTCACTGTAGCCCTGCTCTTTTTTATACTCATAATAAATATCTATGAGTTCTTTATCAAGCTTTTTATCTTCAAAAACCACTTTTTCTGAAAAGATAAAAATACCATTGTCCTTTAACCCTTGATAAAGTTTCTTGACAAGTTCCACACGCTGCATAGGTCGGATGAACTGTAGTGTATAATTTGCGACAATCACATCTTCTTTATCATACACATAAGTCAACATATCTGCCAATTCCAGTTCAATACTTGCACCAAAAGCTTGACATTTTTGTGCTGCTCTGTCTAACATGGCTTGAGAATTATCTAAGCCTTTGAGATGCATTTTGACATCCATTTTACTGTGAAGGTCTAAAAGGAATTTTGCGGTAGAAGAGCCAAGGTCAAGAACCTTTTTTCCCTCTTCCTGTTCAGAAAGTATCAAAGAGATAATCAGCTTGCGTACCTCATCATAAAAAGGTACCGAACGGCTTAACATATCGTCAAACACAGAAGCAACAGCTTCATCAAATTCAAACTTTTTTTCTATAGGTTTATTAAATACTTTATCTTTCATGTCGTCATTTTATCATAAATTCTTTGCTTGAACTCAATAGCCTTTTTGCTACACTTATATCATCTTGTATTTGTTTTTTNAATGTTTCTAAACTGTCGAACTTTTTATTAATCCGTATGAAATCTACAAATTCCAATACTATCTCCCCTGCTACTTCACCCATCTCTTTATCTAAAACATGTGTCTCTACTGCATAAGAATCATCAGTTGTGACACGGTGTCCTAAAAAGCTTACTGATTCGTACCACACGCCATCTATTAGGGTACGTGTGACATAGACACCCTCTAAGGGAAGCTGATACTCTTTGACCAGTAAGTTAATCGTAGGAACCAATTCTTTTTTACCCAGTCCCTGCCCCTGTATGACTTCACCAACAATACAATATTTTCTACCCAATAATTTATTAGCCATTGCTACATTGCTTTCACGAAGATATGATTTGATCGTACGAGAGTGGATAGGTATCTCTTCATGACTCACTTCATCTATAATAAGTATTTTTTTATCACTTATACTTCCAAGCATTTGTGCATTACCCGCTTTATTTTTACCGAAATGAAAATCATATCCCACAACAATAGTTTCAAGTTTTGGAAAATCAACTTCAAGTTTATGTACAAACTCTTTCGGTGTCAACGATTTTATTTTATCAAAATGATAAAAACAACATATTTTTGAGGTAAACAATGAACGTTTATATCCAGGAGTGAGATAGCCACCATTTCTTTCTATGACTACTACTGCATCTACTTTATCGATAAGTGCTCGATGTCCCATATGTATACCATCAAACGAACCTATAGCAATACTCTTAATCTCATTATTAAACTGCAAACCTACTTCTCCATTTTTAAAAAATGATAAAGATACTCCTGGTTACCCTCTTTACCTTGTATTTGTGAGAGTGCCTGACATTGAAGTACCCATCCTAATCTTGCCACTTCTGCTTCAAAATCCTCTTTACGTCTGGCTATCGCATCAAGGTCTTGCACCACACCTTTACTGTCACGCTTGGCATCTTTCCCTACTTCAAACTGTGGTTTATAGAGAATGATAATATCGGTACCATTTTGGCTCAGTCTGTCTATATCATCTATGATTTGTAAAATAGAGATAAAAGAGACATCACAGGTGACCAATTCAAAAGCATCCTCACTTTCAAATGCGCGTATATCTGTCTCTTCATACAATGATAGTTTTTTATTGTCACGTAATGAGATATGTAGTTGGTCTTTCCCGACATCGACACAAGTAAGTGTTGCCACATTATTTTCAAGTGCTATCTGAGCAAAACCACCTGTACTTGAACCTATATCTAAGGCTTTTTTACCTTGAAAATTTATAAAATGCTCAGCCAAAAAGTTCTCTAATTTACGTGCTGCACGACTCACATAAAATTTTGTATCTTCGACTTCAACTATCGTGTTTTCATCTACTTTAGCTGAGGCTTTAGCCTTCTTTCCATCTATGACAACCTGCCCAGCCTTTATCGCATCATTTGCACGATTACGGCTTTCAAAGTAACCCTCATCTACCAGGTATTTGTCCAGTCTCATAACATCTCCCTCATCTCATCTTCGTTCAGTGTATGCACACCTAAACTCTCGGCTTTTGTTAGTTTAGATCCGGCATCTTCACCATACACAACATAATCCGTCTTTTTACTCACAGAGCCACTTACCTTAGCACCTCGTTTTTCAAGCATCTCCTTGATAATACCTCGACTTACAGACATACTCCCCGTCAACACAACTGTTTTATCTTTAAAAGGATTTTCTGCTACTATTATTTTTTCTTCCACTGTAGGTGCGATCACGTCAAAGAGCTTTAACACGAAATCATGGTTGACACGCATAAACTCCAAGAGAGAATTTGCCATCTCTTCACCTACCCCGTCGAGTACAACGACTTCATCAAAAGTTACATCCACTAAACCTAGACCAAACTCCAAAGCCAATGCTTTACTGGCTACTTCTCCTATGTGTTCTATCCCCATTGCAGAAATCAATCTATAAAGAGGTGCACCTTTTGTATCTGCTATGGCGTCAAGAAGATTTTGTATACGTTTTTCTTTAAACCCTTCCATCCCGTCCAAATCTTCAAATTTCAAATAATAGAGTCCTAAAATATCTTCAATTTTGTGCTCTTTGACAAGGATTTCAACGATCTTTGAACCAAGCCCGTCTATGTTCATGCACCCTTTTTTGGCAAAATGAATAATCGAGTTCACCACCCTATCAGGACAATCTAAATTTTGGCATTTAATGAGTGTACCTTCATCGAGTACTTCACGCTGACAAGTCGGACACAGGGTTGGTCTTTTAATAGCACGCTCTGAACCATCACGTCTGTCATTCAAGACCTTGGTAATTTTGGGTATCACATCTCCAGAGCGTATCAATATAACACTGTCACCTATCTTCAGTCCTTTGCGCTCTATCTCATCAAAATTATGCAGTGTTGCACGGCTTATGATAGCACCATCTACCTCCACAGGTTCTACTTCTGCTACAGGGGTGATGACACCTGTTCGTCCCACTTGCAAAGTAATCGCATTTACTTTGGTCACTTTTTCAACTGCAGGAAACTTATACGCGCACATCCATTTAGGCACTTTGACCGTATACCCTAAATCTTCCTGTTTACTCACATTATCGACTTTAATGACCATACCGTCCATCATCATAGGTATTTCATTACGTAAAGAGATAAGACCCTGATAAAAAGCTTCTATCTCTTCGATACTATGACACTCTTGCACATGTGGAGGTTCTAAAAAACCCAATTCATACACAAAATCCATCTTTTTTGAAAGTGTTGTCTGTTCTAAAGCATTTTCTCCCAAACCCCAAGGGTAAAAGACCAATCTTCTCCTTGCCGTCACTGAAGAGTCTAGCTGTCTTAAGCTTCCTGCTGCAGCATTACGTGGATTTGCAAATACTTGCTCACCTTCTTTAAGTCTCTCTTTGTTAATGATCTCAAAATCATCTTTTCGTATGACCACTTCACCACGAATCTCTATCTGTTTCTGATAGGCTATACTTAAAGGTACGGAACGTATGGTACGTACATTATCTGTTACCTCTTCTCCTACCACTCCATCACCGCGTGTAATCGCACGGATTAACTTACCATTTTCATATAGCAGGTTCATACTCGCGCCATCAAACTTTGGCTCACAAAAATAGACAGATTTACCTACATTCTTAACGGTTCTATCGAGCCATTCTTGCACTTCATCTTTGTTAAAAACATCTTCCATACTCCACATACGCTTAATATGTTTCGCTTTAGAAAACTCATCTCGCACCACACCCCCTACACGCTTTGTGGGAGAGTCTTCTGCTACGGTTCCTGGATTTGCAGTTTCATGTGATAACACCTCATGGTAAAGCGTATCATACTCTTCATCTGTAGCGATAGGGTTATCTTCTACATAATAAGCCTGTGACCACCTTTTAAGAAGAATGATTTTTTCCTGGTATTGTTCATTTGTCATTTTTTATCGTTTACTTTCTCTTTTTTTTCATAAAACTTTGGCATCGTATGTAAGATATATACATCTAAAAAAGCTTTCGCTCTGGCTAAATATTCTCTGGCTTTCATTCTATAAGCCGCAGCTGTACCAGGGATATCCTTGGCCATAAATCCTATCACTTTTTGTTGCTTGGCTTTCGCTATAAACAATGCTCTTTCAAGGTGAAATCTTTGAGAGACGATTATATAGTCTTTTAGGTCAAAAATCGCTTCAGCCCTCACCACAGAATCAAGGGTTCTTAGACCTAAGGGGTCGAGTGTAATATACTTACTTGGAACCCCTGCTTTGATAAGATCTTTTTGCATCTTGCCTGTTTCATTATAATACTTTGTACTATGATCACCCGAAACCACGATCGTTTTCACTTTTCCTGCTTTAAAAAGTGCCGCTGCAGCACGTATGCGATAGGTATAAAAATAATTTTTCCCACCACCTACCATATATTTTGCCGTGCCCAATACTAAAGCCGCTTTTTTTGATGGCACGCTCTTTATGTCATCATAGAGAGCGTCTTCAGCTTGTTTTGAAATAGTCATATCTATGGCAAAAAGTCCCATGGCCATCATCAGTGTGATCAAGAAGATCCATTTTGCAATGCGCATCAAAACCTTACAGTATCGCTTCAAATACACTTAAGGCCTGTTGATGCTCAGCCACATCATGACAACGTATAATCGAAGCCCCATTTTCAACTGCTTTTAGGTGAATAGCTAAAGTTCCAGGCAAACGCTCTTCTGTCTTACAAGTAATGATCTTATCTATCATTGATTTTCTACTTGCCCCCACGAGCACTTCACAGCCAAACACTTTAAAATGTGCCATGTTTTTGATCAAAGTGATATTGTGTTCCAATGTTTTCCCAAAACCTAATCCTACATCTAAAACAATCTTTTCTCTGTGCAGTCCCAATGCTTCACATTTGGCTATGCGCTCTTCAAAAAAGTCACTGAGATCAGCCATTACATCATCATAGACTGGATCTTTCTGCATCGTTTTTGGAGTACCTTGCATATGCATAATGCAAAGCTTAGCTTGATACTTTACGGCAAGTTTTATGATCTCTTTATCATTGGCACCTGTGATGTCATTAATCAAGGTAAATCCATGCTTGAGTGCATATTCAATGACTCCTACTGTAGTACTATCTACAGAAAAAGTGGCCTTTTCATACAGTTTTTCAGACTTTATGATGTCACATATAGGTTTAATCCGTTGCAACTCTTCTTCTTCACTCACTTCATCTGCACCAGGACGGGATGATACAGCACCTATATCAATAATACTTGCACCACTCTTTATCATGGTATGGATCTGCTTAATCGCATCCTCCGCCTTAAATCTGCTTCCGGAAAAGAAACTGTCATCGTTTGCATTGATCACACCCATGATCTGAGTAGGATAGGTTTTAATAGAAAGAAATTTTTTAATCTCGGCAGCCACCGTCTTTAGCCCAAAAGGTTGTGCCAACTCTTTGCTAGAAAGTACTTCCATATGTTTTCTAGTCCCTATGAGGATACAGTCATACACAGGTTTTTCACAAAGTATCACACCCCCGGGTACAGCAAGTTCTGCACCAATGCTCAGGGCATCTTGTTTGAGTATATTGGCTGCAGGTGTCTTCAGATCTTTGATGAAAAAGTAAAGTAATTCCATCTTTTTGGCCATAATACCCACACCACCACTCTCTACACCTAATGATTGAAGAGCACTTTTTGCATCTGTAATGTGTCCAAGTCTATAGATATGCATTATTGACTCCCTAGGCAAACAAGTATCATCTACAGTAAAATCCTTCGATGACGATATATATTATTTTATCTTTTTTTGCGTGCTAAAAGCTTTAATAATAAAGTATTCAACACAAACTGAGGCGGTGAGCCCACATCCAAAGCGATAAATGTATTTGAAAATAGCGTCAAGGTCTTTCCATCCAGGTTATACCCCTGTGAATGTATGGCTTCTTTACTGATACGTTCAACAAGTAACTTCATCGCTTTAGCATCGGTACGTTTATGTGTTTGTACAAAGTCATACACTGTAGCCAAAGAGAGTTGGTTTAAATCCAACGCCAGCTCTTCTTCCTCTTTATCATGAGAAAGAACTATCACAGGCAAACGCGACTTAATGGTATCTAAAATAGTTGACTTACTTTCGGTCACTATGATAAATGCTTTATTCTTAGGTGGCTCTTCTATGACTTTCAGAAGTTTATTTTGTACTAGAGGGGAAAATGTTTTCGCTGCAAGAAGTATGATATTCATTTGCGCACTTGCCATATAGGCTTTTTCTATGACAAGTTTTGCATCATCTACAGAAAATATCTCTTTTTCTGTAGCAATTCTATGCACATTCGGTTCTGCTTCCTTTCCGTCGCTCACTTGCTGTTCAATACTTGGAGAAATAATTTCTATAATAGATTCATCATTTCGAAGTTTTTCAAGCTCTAAAATCGTATTATCCAGCTGTGAAGTGATAATAACTTGGCTAACTAATCTCATACCTCTAAATCTAAGTCCCCAAAAAGTGCTGCTGAAAGTGTATTGTCAAAAAGCTTAAAAAGCTGTAAAAGTTTGATATCCAATAAATCATCCGAATTTCGAAAAGCAAAACTGTTCTGAACCTCTTCGTCCATCACCCATAAAAAACTCTCTTCATTTCTGTAAGCAAGCTTCATGTAAGGATGGTCCCCTCTACCAATATACCAAATATAATAGCCGTTAGGATAAGAGATATCTAACATATCTTCAAGAAGTTGCAAATCTTGTGTCGATTTAATCGTTTGAAGATGAGGAAAACAGCTCGATAAAGAATAAAAAGGAAGAAGTGGTCTATTTTTTTTCAAATCATTGATATGGTTTAAAATATATTTAGCAAACCACTCATGTGATTCATCTGTGATAATAAGCGCCGTTTTGCCTTCAATGCTTTGAGAGACAGCACTTTTTACTAAAGGTGCCCACTCATAGCGGTACTCTTCCATCCATGAGAAAGAGGACTCCTCTGTACGTATCGTCTCAAGTGTCCACTTTAAAAGCTCTTGCATCTTTCTACTTATCTAACTCAAAAGCTTCATGAAGTGCACGGATTGAGAGTTCACCATACTTCTCATCTATCACCATAGAAACTTTTATCTCAGAAGTAGATATCATCTGTATATTGATATTAGAGTCAGCAAGTACCGTAAATGCTTTAGCAGCTACACCTGAATGAGATTTCATACCTACACCTACCACCGATACTTTACATACATGTTCATCAAAATCCATACCTAGTATGTCATGGTCAAAACTTGCCATCAGTTTTTTAGCATTTTCATGCTCACTGTGGGGTACAGTAAAACCAAGATTCGTCGAGCCATCAGTACCCATATTCTGGATAATCATATCTACATTGATGTTGGCATTGGCCAACATGGTAAATATCTCTGCTGCAATCCCTGGTCTGTCTGATACACCTCTGAGTGTGACCCTTGCCTGGTTTTTGTCAAGGACAACACCACTTACTAATACTTCTTCCATACTATTGCTCTCCTTTGTGATAAGCGTACCTTCATTATCGCTAAAACTACTTTTAGCGTAGAGTTTTACATTGAGTTTTTTTGCCAGTTCTACTGAACGGTTTTGTAATACTTTTGCTCCCAATGACGAAAGTTCTAACATCTCATCATAAGAGATAGTATCAAGCTTCTTTGCATTGGGTTCTATACGTGGATCGGTGGTGTAAATGCCATCTACATCAGAATAAATCTCACATTGATCTGCTTTCAGTGCCCCTGCCAGCGCTACTGCAGAAAGATCCGAACCTCCACGTCCCAGTGTTGTAACTGAACCATCTTTATTGATTCCCTGGAAACCGGCAACGATAACAATTTTACCCTCATCTAGTGCGGTGTGCATCGAAGTGGGGTCTATGGATTCTATACGTGCATAGGTATGCATATCATCTGTCACAATACCTGCTTGCCTTCCGGTCATTGCTACAGCAGGATAACCTTTTGACTGTAATGCAATAGAGAGCAGCGCAGCCGTCACCCGTTCACCTGAACTAAGTAGCATATCCATCTCTTTTTTAGCAGGATTCTGCGTAAAGTGTTCTGCATAGCCTATNAGTTTATTGGTTTCACCACTCATTGCTGAAACAACGACTACAATATCATTGCCGGCTTCTTTTGCTTTGGATACACGGTTGGCTACATTTTCAATACGATCCAAATCTCCAACACTTGTACCACCATATTTATGTACAATTAACATCTATATCAAACCCTCTTCCATAAAATAATTAATCACCCTACGATAGACTTTTCGTTTAAAGTAAGTCACTTTTTTAAATAATTCTTCATACTCTACAAACTCATACTCTTCAAATTCAGGAATATCATACGCCTGTAAATTGATGGTTGCACTCTCTTTAAGGCGAACCAAAAAATACTTTTGGGTCTGCCCATCAAAAGGATATGTTTTTCCTCGTGATGTTTTAGGAAAGTCATAAGAGATCCATTCTGGAAATTCTCCCAATACTTCTACATGGTCACAGCCTATCTCTTCCAACAATTCCCGTTTCAAAGCCTCTCGAGGTGTTTCACCCTCATCGATGCCTCCCTGAGGGAATTGCCACGCATTTCTAATATCACTTCGGTGTGCCACAAAAAATTCACACTTATCAGGATATTTTGAAGAGAGTATCACAGCTGCAACATTTGGCCTATAGGTCTTTTTCTTTTGCATACTTTTACTCATTTCATTACTTAATTCAATAGGACGTAATTAAGATCAATTTTATATCTTGCTTTAGCACTGTGCCCTATTTAAAAAGAGGCTTCAGAGACTGTTCTCTTTTGATAATTAGTGCTAAATTGCATTTTTACTCTAAATCTACTAAAGTTTATCTATACATTCCTAATTTTCTGATATTATTTTATCTAAAATGCGGTTACAAACATTTGAAAAATATTCAAAAAGAGAGAAATCTATTTGCTAATTTATCTTCATATCCCTTACTGTGATTCCAAGTGTCACTACTGTAGCTTTAACACCTATGTCGATAAATTTGAAACCCAGTCTAAGTATATGAAGGCTCTCCATAAACAACTCTCTTTTGAGCTTACGCGTTTTGATGCCAAACCACAAAGCATAGAAACACTTTTTATCGGTGGTGGTACCCCTTCGACCGTGAGTCCTGAACTCTATACGCCTATTTTTGAACTTTTGTCTCCCTATTTACAAAAAAACTGTGAAATCACCACTGAAGCAAACCCAAATTCTGCTACAAAAGAGTGGCTTGAGGGGATGAAATATCTTGGTGTGAATCGTGTCAGTTTTGGTGTACAAAGTTTTAATGCAAAAAAGCTTAAAGCGTTGAACAGGGCACACACGCCACAACAAGCAAAAGATGCTATAAACTACGCTAAAACAGTTGGATTTGAACATATTTCCCTCGATTTAATCTATAATTATCAAGATGATACTAAAACACTTCTTCTTCACGATATAGAAGAAGCTTTTTCACTTCCTATAGACCACATATCAGCCTATGAACTCACGATAGAAGATGGTACGAAGTTTTCAAGTACACCAGAGGTAAGACAAGAAGATGAAAACCTTGCATTCTTTGTCACCGATGAGATCCAAAAAAGGGGATTTAACGCCTATGAGATTTCAAACTTCGGTACCTACCAAAGTAAACACAACAAAGGGTACTGGGAACTTAAAAACTATATAGGTGCCGGAGCCGGAGCAGTCGGCTTCTTGAAAGACAGACGTTATTATCCTCAAGCAGGTATTGAAGCCTATGTCACAAACCCGCTTAACATTACAGAAGAAGCACTCACTACCGATGAGTTAGTCACAGAAAGAATCTTTTTAGGCTTACGCAGCTCTGTAGGTATCCAAAAGTCTATTTTGTCCGATAATATGGTACAAAAAGCAGCTATACTTTGTGAAAAAAAGAAACTTCTATACGATGATACGCATTACTATAATGAAAATTTCTTCTTGAGTGATGAACTCGCGCTCTATATTTTAGGATAATTTGATAAAATACATCAATTAAATTACAAGGGATACTATGTTTGGCATCGGCTTTACCGAGTTACTTCTCATTTCCATTATTGCTATACTCTTTTTAGGTCCTGATAAGTTACCTTCAGCGATGATTGAGATCGCTAAATTTATCAAAAGTATTAAAAAGACTGTAGGTGAAGCAAAAAGTTCTCTTGAAGAAGAGATGAAAATAGCAGACCTTAAAGAAGAAGCACTTAGCTATAAAAAACAACTTGATGATGCAACAAACGAGCTTAAAAGTTTTAAAAATATAGATTTTGATGATTTTGATGATGTTAGTTATGATGAAGAAATTTCAACAAAATCATCTAAAAAGATTGCAGCTGGTTCTAAGGCAGATATACCTAAAGAAGAAAAAGATCCAGAGGATGAGAAGGTCATCGCAACACCGGTTGAAGCAAAAAATGATACCGTGACATTTAAAAAAGAAAAAAAGAAAAAGAAAAAAGAAGTGCCTGATGAAACAACAGATAACCCTAAAGATGATGCCTAATGTTTAGTGAACTTAGACCCCATCTCGTTGAATTACGAAAAAGACTTGGACTTTCTGTTCTCTCCGTATTTATCGCATTTATTATTGCGTTTATATTTCATGAGATTATATTGGAATGGGTAACAGCTCCACTTAATGAAGCCTTAACCGAGGTAGCACACCTTTCAAAAAAAGCTGCTGATGGTATGGTCACAACACACCAAGTTGGTGGTGCATTTTTCGTAGCACTTAAAGTATCATTTTTTGCAGGACTTCTTGGCGCATTGCCATTTATACTCTACCAACTCTGGCTTTTTATTGCGCCAGGGTTATACAATAATGAGAAAAAAATGGTACTTCCTTTTGTCGTAGGTGGATCCATTATGTTCCTTGTAGGTGTATTGTTTGCTTACTATGTGGTCACACCATTTGGATTTCAGTTTCTTATTACCTTTGGTTCTTTTCTTTATACACCACTCATTAATATTGAAGACTATGTCGGCTTTTTTACAAAGATTATGATGGGCTTTGGTATTGCATTTGAGCTGCCTGTATTTGCTTACTTTTTAGCCCTTCTTGGATTGGTTACAGACAAAACACTCAAAGATTTTTTCAAGTACGCTGTACTTATCATTTTTGTGCTTGCTGCATTGCTTACACCACCCGATGTACTCACACAGCTTCTTATGGCTTTTCCATTGATCGTCCTCTATGGTGCATCTATTCTTATTGTAAAGGCAGTAAACCCTCACACCGAAGATGAAGATGATGAAGAAACAAGTGAAAAGAGTGAATCGTCTCAAAGTGATACATAAACCTTAAAATGAATGAAGCACTTTTTACAAAAAATTATGACTATGAACTTCCAGAGGGGTTCATAGCTACCACACCTGTCCAGCCTCGTGACCATGCTAAACTTCTGGTTTATGAAAGAGAAACAGATACCATCACCCATACTACTTTCCAACACTTACTGGATTTTGTTCCCAAAGCGTGCGATGTATTTATTAATGATACGCGTGTCATTAAAGCCCGTATTTTTGGTCATAAAAAAGCTATAGATAACCAAGGTGGGGGCAAAGTGGAGTTGCTATTTAATAAGCCACTGGATGCACATCATTATCTTGTACTCATCCGCGGTAAAGTTAAGGTAGGTACAGAACTTTTATTTGATGATGCACTTGTTGCGATAGTCACCGGTTTTAACGAGGACGGTTCACGTATCGTCACTTTCTCTCATCATGGCAAACAGATACGTTTTGAAGAGCTGGTACTTGTTTTAGATGAGATAGGCCACATCCCTTTACCACCATATATGCAAAGAGAAGACAAGAAAGAAGATGAAACAGACTATCAAACACTTTTTGCCCAAAATGCGGGTGCGGTAGCTGCACCAACGGCTTCACTACATTTTACCCCTGAGCTTTTTGCTGCACTTGAAACGAAGCATAAGACACACAAAGTCACACTTCATGTAGGTGCTGGGACCTTTAAACCTGTAGAAGCAGAAGAGATACTTGATCACCCTATGCATTCTGAGTATTTTGATATTCCAGAAACCTCTGCCAAAGTGTTAGATAGCCAAACACCTCTTTTGGCTATAGGGACCACGGTCACAAGAACGATTGAGTATTATGCTAGAACGAAAAAAACACAGGGAGAATGCGATCTTTTCTTAAATCCTGCCAACCCACCTCAAAGAGTTACCTATTTACTCACCAATTTTCATTTACCCAAAAGCACACTTATCATGCTTGTCTCTTCTTTTATCGGAAGAGAAAAAACGTTAAACTTATATAAAGAAGCCATAGAAAAAAACTATAGGTTTTTTTCCTATGGGGATGCGATGTTAATACTTTAGAAAGGTGTACTCATGGATGCTCAGGGAAAATATATTTTACTCTGCATATCAGTTCTGTTTCTTTTTAGTGGATGTGCACTCAAAAAACCCTACAGCTACCCAAATTATGAAATTATAAAACCTGAGAAAACCTGTAACCCAAACAGAACCAACATTCAAGACTTACTTGATTCCTACCTCGATAAACCGTATGTCTGGGCAGAAGAAGGTCCCTACGCATTTGACTGTTCAGGCCTCACTTATAATATTTATGGAAAAATGGGTATAGATATCCCTCGTGTGGCAAGAGAACAAGCAAAGATGGGTAAAAATGTGGAGTTTAAAAACTTACACTATGGTGACCTTATCTTTTTTGGCTCAACCAATAAAAGAAGTACAACTATTAATCATGTAGGCATCTATCTAGGTGATGGATGGTTTGCACATGCAAGCAGTGAAAAAAGAAAAGTAACCATAAGCCACTTTAAAAAAGAACCTGTCTATCTTAAGCGTATGAAAGTGTGTAAGCGCTATCTTAGTGAAGATGACCGTATCCGTTATATGAATTGTGACGTACCACTTAAAGAGATGGAAATTACAAGTACACGATATACGACACCTTGGCAGCCTGGGATGACACTTCCTGAAAAGGCTGTACCCGATAGGTTTTCTCGTGAAACTTAGCCTGCATCCTGAAGATGGTACAATGCCACTATGAAATTAGCCAGTATAGATGTAGGACTAAAACGTATCGGTGTAGCGATTTGTCTCGATGGTAAGATTGTCATGCCTCAAAATGCGATACTACGAAAAAACCGTAACCAAGCGGCAAGAGATATCAAAACTTTTTTAGAAACGTGGGAGATAGAAAAACTTGTTGTAGGACTCCCAAAAGATGCTCAAAACTCTGAAGAGATGGAGAGACGTATCAAACATTTTGTTACACTGCTTGATTTGCAGATAGAAGTCTCCTATCAAGATGAACAAAGTTCAAGTGTAGAAGCTAAAGAACTGACCATGGGTCTCTTCAAGCACAAAAAAGATGGAAAGATTGACTCCATCGCTGCAAAAATCATTTTAGAGCGGTGGTTACAAAAGTAAGTCTTAAAGTTTCTTCTTTAAACTTTGAATTCTTTTATATGCTTTGTTAATATCTGTTTCTTGTACTTCGCCACTATGTACTAATCTTTTGATAGTATCGACCAATGTTTTGGTACGTACGACCTTCTTGGGATCAAGTTGATTTCCTATCAGCAAGATGTCCACTCCGGCATTAATAGCAAGCTTAAGGGTATTTTTCAATCCATACTTTTGACTGATCGCACCCATTTGCAAATCATCCGTAATCACCACTCCATGATACCCCAATCTCCATCGGAGCATCTTTGTCACCGTCTTATAAGAAAGACTTGCTGGGAATTTAGCATCTATTTTTTGATTAAAAACATGGGCAACCATAACTGTGTCTGCTTTATCTTTTAAAAGTCTGTAAGGTTCTAACTCAGCCTCCTGCCAAAGGTTCGTCACATCGACAAATCCTTTATGTGTGTCACCCACCGAAGAACCGTGCCCCGGAAAATGCTTAATAGAAGTAAGTACTCCATTACTATGCATCGCATCTATAAAGGTACCGGCATACTTTGCGACCATTTTAGGGTCTTTCCCAAAAGAACGTCCTAGTCCATGGATCACATGGTTGTTTTTGTTTATATCCAAGTCCACCACAGGTGCAAGATCGTAGTTAATCCCTACACTTTTAAGTTCTTCACTCATTTTTACATAAGTCTCTTTTATTTTACTTTGATCCATTTTAATAACATCAGAGGCTTTTGGGAACTTCCCATAAAAACCATATTGGCTTTTAAGTCTTTGTACCCTACCTCCTTCTTGGTCCACAGCGATGAGTAATTTACCATCATGACTGCATGCTTGAAGTTGTTTTGTTAACTGCGCCAATTGCTTTTTACTAGCGATATTCTTTGGTTTATTTTTATCCACAGGATTGTAATCAAATAAAATCACTGCCCCCAGATGATACTGTTGTATATCTTTACAAATTTGACTCTCTTTTGGTGCTTGGGTACCATGAAAACCTACCATTAACATTTGACCTATTCTTTTTTTCAGCGGAAGGTCTTGTGCGTATGTGGCACTCACTAAAAGCATAGCAGGTAACAAAACTTTTTTTATCATAAAAATATCCTTTATATACGCTTTGTATTATAGTGTAACTACTCTTTATTTGACTACGGTTAACCTTTGTACAATATACTCTTTTTACAAGAGCATCCTGGGACTTCTAAAATATCCACTCCCTTTTATAAGTATTTTAGAACTCCTTTTAAACATTTTCGACCCCTTTAGTCCCAAAGATGCTCTTTGAGAAAATCTTTTACATAATTCTAACAATTACACGATTTTTATATCTTCATAGTGTATAATCTACTAAATTATATAATAAAGGCATATTTATGAAAAAATTATTCACAGTCACACTTTTACTTGTTTCACTCCTTAGTCATACACAAGCAGCTCAAAATGAAAGCCCCTTAGCACAAATGAGTATGACTGATGTTCAAGGAAAAACCTATAATGTCGCAGGTACAGAGCAAGGGCTTACCATAGAAGGTCTTGAAGGAAAAGTGGTGTTTCTAGAATTTTTCGGACACAAATGTCCTCCATGTTTAGCTTCTATTCCACATTTTATTGATTTACAAAACAAATATAAAGACAAATTGGCTATCGTAGCAATTGAGGTACAAGGATATAATCATGAGCAGGTTAAAAAATTTGCTAAGGAAAAAAAGATGAACTACATTGCAGTCTCTGAAGAAAAAGCTTCTGAACTTGTAAATTATATCCAGCAACGCGCACAATGGAGAGGAAGTATTCCTTTTTTAGTGGCTTTGGATACCAAAGGTGATGTACAATTTGTCCAAGCTGGTATGATTCCTGAGGAATCACTTGAAGAGCTCATTTCAGAACTTTCAAAATAGAAAAATAGTCACTTCTAGGTTATATTTCTCTCTCCCTTAGCGGGAGATACTTTCCAAATATTCTTATTTTTTAATCTGGTAGACATAGAGATATTTAAAGCCCAAATGATGGCAAAAATCGCTGAGGAAGTTGCACAAGCACTTGCTTAAACTTCTAGAAAATAATATGCCTTAAGATAATCTCACGATACCGTTTTGTATCGTGATCACACCTTCAATCTCTGCTTCATATACCCGCTCACCAAACTGGCTAATTGCTTCATCAAAGGTAGGTGTCTTTTGACAAAAATAAAAAAAATCATCTTTCTCTACAGTATCTTCGACACTCTGTCCAAAAGTAGATGCAAAGGTCTCTATATTGTGTATAGCTGTAGCCTGCATATCGTTTAGCAACTGATTGGTTCCCAGACTTTCATCAAGTCTTTGAGAAAGTACAAAAATCTTTTTACCCATCTTCAAAGCATACTCCACAGAGCGCATAGAACCGCTATCTACATCTGCTTCAGTCACAATCAATATATCAGCAAGCGCAACAACCAGTTCATTACGCACCACAAAACTCCATCCTGTTGCCCTGAACCCATCATTAAACTGACTTAATATAAGTCCTTTGTTTTCGATATTCTCTATGAGACTCTTATTGACTGCAGGATAGCGAATATCAAGTCCATTTGCGACAACTGCAATGGTATTATCTTCTCCTGCCCCAGTATGTGCAATAGCATCAACACCCATAGCAGCCCCACTTACGACACATACACCTCGATTTGCCAATGCTTTGGCAAGACTGTACGTCACTTTACGTGTATAATTTGAAGGTCTTCTTGTTCCGACTATAGCGACCTTAGGTCGTCTAAGTAGCTCCAAATTACCTTTATAAAAGAGTGTGGAAGGATATTTCTTCATCGCTTCCAAGTTGGCTATGTGCTGGGAAAGCAGAGAACTCATTTGATACCTTTTTAGACCCATCATATCATAGGATCTAATCCATTATAAGATATATGTCAAATTGTCATATTTACAACAATTTCTACTCTCTAAAAAGTGCGTCAATATACACCAGTTCCACATCTGAAAAAATATCTCCTGCACTGGAAAGTGCCCTCATCGTCATTTTATGTGGATGTCCTATGGCGATAGCAAAGCCTCTTTTCTTAGCCATTTTTACTGCTTTTTGAAGCTGTTTATGTATATAAGGAATATTATGTTCATTGTCTATAAAAACATCTCTTGCGACATAGGCATCCCCAAATTCATCTGTGATTTTAGGCACCTTGGTAGAACCTATGGTTCGACTGTCTACAAACACAAATCCTTCTGCACGAAGTGCTCTATAGAGTGACTGCATTGCTTCGTAATTATCTGTATAGACAGAACCTGTATGATTATTGACATAACGTGCGGAAGGAAAAAGTGCTCTAATCTCTTTTACTCTTGCTTCTATCTGCTCTTTGCTAAAGGTAGTGATCAGTGTTTTAGTCTGTTTGTTGAACTGTCTACTCCCCGACTCCATCGGCAAGTGTATCATATAATGTTCCAAGCCTGTGGCTAAAGTATGTGACGTCATAGAACGCTCTGATGGCGGAAAGATAGATGGAGTAATTTTTAAGCCCGTAGCTTGTATTTTATTGAGTTGGCGTCTGGTTGAGACATCATCGATGATAATGGCAAGTCTTGGTCTTTCATAGACATCTGCTAATATCACTTTATTGTCTTGCATCACCTCTAGTGTATCTTCTTTACTTACTACTTTCTCTTCTTTTTTTGCAGATAAAGGCTGTAAATCTGTTTGTCTCTCTTGCGTTAGTGATTTATGTACAGAAAGTGCTTTATTTTCTTGAGGCTCTGGTATCTTTTGATGCTCTATTTGTTTCGTCTTATAGGTTTTTAAAAGGGGTGTATGCCCATTGATCCTATCGTTCTGTCCCAAAAAATATCCAAAAACCACCATAGAGATCATCAAAAATACACTTAAAACGATTAAAAGACTTTTTTTAAACGTAGAAGCATTTCGACTCTTTCTTCCTGCTCTTCTTTTTACTGGTTTTTTGCTGGTATTTTCTTTGGGGGGTTGTGTTGCCATAAAATCCACTGGTTTTTAATTTGAACTATTTTAACAAAGAAGGATTAAGAATAGGTATAAATGTTTATATATTTGAAGAAAAAGCGAAAGAAATAAAACGAAGAAAATGTTTTTAGTGGGTTTGAAGGTTTGTGAAAAGGAGGCTACGCGTAGTAGCTCACTGAACACAGCCTCCAAAGATACTGTGAAATAACTAAAAAGATTAGTTCGTTTCTTGGTTTACGATTTTACCTGCAGAGATCCATGGCATCATTTCACGAAGAGAGTTACCTGTTTTAGTGATAAGCTTTTCTTTGTCATTGGCACGTTCAGCATTCATACGAGGATAACCTGCTTGACCTTCCAAGATAAAGTCTTTAGCAAATCTACCATCTTGGATCTCTGTTAAGATATCTCTCATCGCTTGTTTAGACTCAGCATTGATGACTCTTTTACCAGAAACATAATCACCATACTCAGCTGTATTTGAGATAGAGTATCTCATATCAGCGATTCCACCTTCGAACATAAGGTCAACGATAAGCTTAAGCTCATGAAGACATTCAAAGTATGCAAGTTCCGGTGCATAACCCGCTTCAGTTAAAGTTTCAAAACCAGCTTGTACCAGTGAAGCAGCGCCACCACAAAGTACTGCTTGCTCACCAAAAAGATCTGTTTCTGTTTCATCTTTAAAAGTTGTTTCGATGATTGCTGTTCTACCGCCACCAATCGCTGATGCATAAGAAAGAGCAAGCTCTTTCGTTGAACCGCTTGGGTTTTGACCTACAGCGATAAGATCTGGGATACCACCACCTCTTACAAATTCAGAACGAACCGTATGTCCAGGTGCTTTTGGAGCGATCATTGTTACATTAACATCTGCTCTAGGAGAGATTCTTCCATAGTGAATATTAAACCCATGTCCAAATGCAATAGTCGCACCTTCTTTAAGGTTTGGCTCAATTTCATTTGTGTAAATTTCTGCTTGATTTTCATCGGGAAGAAGGATCATTACTACATCAGCTTTTGCTGTAGCATCTGCAACAGAAAGTACTTCAAATTTTTTCGCAGCAGCTTTTTTCCAGGAAGAGCCAGCTTCTCTTGCACCAATAACAACATTTACACCTGAATCTCTAAGGTTTTCTGCATGCGCATGCCCTTGTGAACCGAAACCGATCATTGCTACTGTTTTTGACTTGATGATGTTGATATCACAATCTTTGTCATAATATACATTTAAAGTTGACATTTATTATCCTTGATGTACGAAGTACGAAAATTTTCGCGATTATACCTAAATAATACTTATCTTTATGAATTTTACCTACAATTATTTTTTATGCTATAATAAATATTGATCTAAAAAAGGAGTGAATTTGATTGAATTTCTCAACGAGACTGTTTTATGGTGGCACTGGATAGTTTTTGGTATCGCATTGCTTATTTTGGATATGAGTATGGGTACATTTTTTATTCTTGGACTGGGTGTTGCTGCGATTATTGTAGGTGTCATAGACACTGCTCTAACAACATCCTTTACCGTCGAACTGAGCATATGGATGATCCTTTCCATACTTGCAATTGCAGCTTGGTTCAAATGGTTTAGAGAAAAACCTGTTACCGATAGTGGACAATCGAACTATAGACTCGATACTTTGGGTATCGTCATGGAAGATATACAACCTCACAGCAGGGGAAAAGTCACCTTTGACACACCTGTACTTGGCAACACCTCCTGGCATTCGATCTCCAAAGTGGATATAAACAAAGGCACACGTGTAAAAATCGTACAAATCAATGGACAACTCATAGAAGTTGAGCCTATAAATTAAATGATATAAGGAAAAGAAAATGGAAGCATTAAATATCGTCATTATTTTAGTTATTGGTCTGATCGTTACCCTCTATAAAGGGATCAATATCGTTCCACAAGGTGAAGAGTGGGTTGTCGAAAGATTGGGTAAATTTTCTCGTACACTCAGCCCCGGACTCAACATTATCGTTCCATACATTGAAGCAGTTCGTCAACGTATTACCACAAGAGATATCATTTTAGACATCCCCCAACAAGAGGTAATCACCAGAGACAATGCTGTCATTTTGACAAATGCGGTAACCTTTATACGTGTCACCAACCCGCGTGATGCACTTTACGGCATTGAAGATTTCAGACTTGCCATTCAACAACTCGTGATGACCACGCTACGTTCCATTTTAGGAGAAATGACCCTTGATGAGGCACTTTCAAACCGTGAGATCATCAAAACAAGACTCAAAGACCAAATCGTTGATGATGTAGCTGACTGGGGTGTCACCGTCAAATCTGTAGAAATACAAGACATTTCACCTTCGGCTTCAATGCAAGACTCGATGGAAAGACAAGCTGCTGCAGAAAGAGAACGACGTGCCATAGAAACCACAGCGGAGGGTAACAAAAATGCTGCTATCCTCGAAGCAGATGGTAAACTAGAAGCGGCAAAAAGAGAAGCACAGGCACAAATAGCCCTGGCAAATGCTTCAGCAGAAGCCATTAGACTCATCTCTGACAACATCCAGGACAAAGAACTCCCTGCCATGTTCTTACTGGGTGACAGATACATCAATTCACTGGAACAGATCAGTAAAAGTGACAAC
>JGI11705J14877_10000195_pt1 | contig 38152 bp, 37 predicted proteins | sample Etolaghawater15m_FD_14877 | JGI IMG/M metagenome (IMG submission 14877) | reverse complement strand
GAACGGCGAAATACTAATATGATTACCTGCCCACAAGCGCCATGGGAGGAAAATTAAAGCTTGCTCTTCAGTAAAAAAAAAGCGAAAATGCGCGCCCTTTTAAACCAGCGTTTACCAGTAAAGCACCATGAAGCAAGGCATACACCCTGATTCCAGAGCCGTGGTATTTCAGGATACCTCTTCCGATTTCGCGATCCTCACCCGTTCCACTTTGCACTCCAAAGAGACAATCAAGTGGGAAGATGGCAAAGAGTACCCGCTGGTCAAGCTTGAGGTCTCCAGCGCATCGCATCCGTTCTACACAGGCAAACAGCACGTTCTGCAATCGGCGCGTCAGGTCGACAAGTTCCGCGAGCGTTACGGCAAATAAGCAGCATTTCCAAATCCCCAAAAAAGGTATCTCGCGATACCTTTTTTTTTGTCCGCAATCTGCCTTTTAGAGGGCCACGCCATTGTTCAATCCGAGGCGATTACCTAATATGCCGGGGTTGCAGGTGATTCGATAACAACATCAGACAATGACAAGCCAATACAAACGGGTCAATAGCCTTTAATGCGCGGGCAACTACCAGGCTCCCGCCTGATGCTGTTGGCCGTCTGGTTGCTTGCAACCACACCCAGTGTCGCAGAAATCAGCGCTGATGACGCCTGCCGCCGCATCAGCCACAAACTCGCCAGCGTGACCCTCAGCGAATGCCGACAGGCCCGGCTGTCCCCAACAGGTCACCAGTCAGTTCACAACTTCCCCATTCTCATGCGCGAGTACCCGCCCCTGGGCGACAGGCAACCGCGCGCGCGCGTGCTGCTGCTTGGCGGCACCCACGGCGACGAACTGGCGTCGATCAGCATCGTGTTCAAATGGATTCAAACCCTGAATGAGCATCATTCCGGGCTCTTTCACTGGCATGTCATTCCACTGATGAACCCGGATGGCGCCCTGATTCCCGATCAAACGCGCGGTAATGCCAACGGCGTCGACCTCAATCGCAATTTCGAATCACCGGATTCATCTATCAGCGCCCTGGATTACTGGGAAACCCATACCTACCGCAATCCACGCCGTTATCCCGGCCCCCACCCCCTGAGTGAACCCGAAACCCGCTGGCTAAAACAGGAAATCGAACAGTTCAGACCGGATGTGATTATCGCCGTTCATGCACCCTACCATCTGGTCGACTTCGATGCCCCCGACCGCGCCAATGCCCCCGAAAACATCGGTTACCTGTACAAGAACCTGATGGGCACCTACCCTGGCTCGCTAGGCAACTATGCGGGCATACAACTCGGCATCCCGGTGATCACGCTGGAATTGCAGCATGCCGGCATCATGCCTGACGCAGCAGAGATCAGCGCAATCTGGGTCGATCTGGTGCGCTGGTTGATTCGTAACACCTGAATTCGACCAGGCGGGCATCATGAGCGTTTGCACAATGGCCGGGCATCGGGGTTTTCCACCGCATCGGCGATAGCATCGACCAGTTCACCCAATTGCTGGTGGCTGATCACCGAAAGTACTCGATTGAGCACCACGGGGTCGACCGACGCCAACACCGAACGCCCGTCGTTCAGCGTTACCGCCACACCGACCTGGCTCATCTCATCGGCTTCAGCATCGTCCATGACCAGTTCCTCGTCGACCGCCATCATGGCATCGTAGAAATCCTCGATGCGCTCACTGAGCTCATCGTCCAGGTTGTCCTGCAGGTACACCACAAGGCCTTGTATATCGGTCTGGTCCGTGCCTTCCTTAAGCGGCGTGATATGCTGCTCACGCAGGAACTCGAGAAACTGCTGATAAGGCTTTCGATGGAAAAAAATATATTCGAGCATTAGCTGTTCGTTCATGAAAACCCCGTGTTCAGTCGAATCTCAAAAATTGCTATATTTAGCGGGGATTATGATATTTTAACCCGCTAAACACTACCCAACCGGAGCCCTATTCTCGTGTCAGCCTTTCCTTACCGCCGTCCCCGCCGCATGCGACGGGATGACTTCAGCCGCCGCCTGATGCGAGAAAACCAGTTAAGCGTTAACGACCTGATCTACCCGGTATTCGTGCTCGAAGGCCAGGGCAGAATCGAGGCCGTGCCATCCATGCCGGGCGTCGAACGCAAGAGTATCGACCTGCTCGTGGCAGAAGCCAAGGTCTGCGCATCACTGGGCATACCGGCGATGGCGATCTTTCCGGTTACCCCGCTATCGGCCAAGAGCGAGGACGCCGCCGAGGCCTATAATCCCGACGGTCTGGCGCAACGCGCCGTGCGCGCACTCAAGGATGCGCTACCCGACATGGGCGTGATCACCGACGTCGCCCTGGACCCTTTTACCAGCCACGGTCAGGACGGCCTGCTCGATGCAAGCGGTTATGTCACCAATGATGAAACCGTCGAGGTGCTGGTCAAACAGGCGCTATCCCACGCCGAAGCGGGCGCCGATATCGTCGCCCCGTCTGACATGATGGATGGGCGCATCGGCGCCATCCGCGAGGCACTTGAGGATGACGGACACGTCAACACGCGAATTCTCGCCTATTCGGCCAAGTATGCTTCGAGTTTTTATGGGCCATTCCGCGACGCGGTCGGCTCGGCCGGCAACCTCGGCAGCGGCAACAAGTACTCTTACCAGATGGACCCGGCCAACAGCGATGAAGCCCTGCACGAGGTAGCGCTCGACATCGATGAGGGCGCCGACATGGTCATGATCAAACCGGGCATGCCGTACCTGGATATCGTCCGCCGCATCAAGGACGAATTCGGATTTCCCACCTACGTGTACCACGTCAGCGGCGAATACGCGATGCTCAAGGCCGCTGGTCAAAACGGCTGGATCGATGAAAAAGCCTGTGTGCTCGAAGCCTTGCTGTCAATGAAACGCGCGGGCGGTGATGGCATTCTGACCTATTACGCCAAAACCGTGGCAGAGTGGCTGAATGGATAGATACGCCGTCGTCGGCACCCCCGTAGGACACAGCCTGTCGCCCAGAATACACGGCATGTTTGCCGAACAAACCGGGCAGCATATCCGCTATGAGGCCCTGCAGCTGGAAGCGGAACACTTCAATGAGCAGGTTCTGGATCTGCAGGCACAGGGTTATCTCGGGCTCAATGTCACCGTGCCATTCAAGGAAATGGCGTGGGAACTGGCATCCAAACGCAGCCCTCGCGCCCAGGACGCCGGTGCGGTCAACACGCTGATATTTCAGCCTGACGGAGTCATTGCGGGTGACAATACCGACGGCATGGGGCTGGGCCGCGATCTGATCGTCAATCACCAGTTGCTGATCGAACACCGACGCATTCTGATACTCGGCGCCGGTGGCGCGGTGCGCGGTGTGCTCGGCATGCTGTTATCGAAAAAACCGGGGCTATTGACCATCGCCAATCGCACTCTGGAGAAGGCGGAGAAACTGGCCGAGGATTTCTTTCATGTCTGCGACGTCAACGCCAGCGCTTATGATGATCTTGGTCGAGACCGTTATGACCTGATCATCAATGGCACATCGGCCGGCCTGTCGAACCAGGTTCCACCGCTGCCCGATGAGGTTCTGGGGCCCAATACCGTGTGTTACGACATGATGTACAACCTCAAGCAACCGACCGCTTTCGTCAAGTGGGCTCTGGATCGCGGTGCGCTGCGCGCCTACGACGGTCTTGGCATGCTGGTCGAACAGGCCGCTGAATCATTTTACATCTGGCGCGCGGCGCGCCCGCAAACGCGCCCGGTCATCGATGCGCTGCGCGAATCCTGAACATGCCCAGCACTGATCATTTCCGCAACCACCTGCTGGCGCTGGAGGTCAAACTGAAACGCCGCCTGAAGGCCATCGATCGCGACATTCGCCACGAAGGCATGTCCGCGGACTGGGGCGAGCAGGCCAGCGAACGCGAGAATGACGAGGTGCTCGAATCGCTCGGCAACGCGTCCGAAGCGGAACTCTCGAGCATCAGGGCCGCTCTTAAGCGACTTGACGAAGGAACCTATTTCAACTGCAGCGTGTGCGGTGAGGCGATACCACTGGCGCGTCTGAACCTGCTACCGTTCACCACCACCTGTGTCAATTGCGCCGAATTAAAAGAAACAAGCGAGGGGTAAGTCATGCAATCACATTTTCCACTGTCCGCATTCCTGCGATCCACACTGTTCGGCCTGCTGACCATGTTGGCCTTCAACGCAGCAGCACATCATACCGACACCCATTTCGAGGATGAATCGACCCACAAGATCGTGTATCAGTGCAATCAGGCCGACAACGAATATCTGACCAGCATTCTATTCTCGGTCGGCGAATTGATCCGTAAATACGGCGATGATGTAGAGATCGTCGTCACCTGCTTTGGCCCCGGCATCCACCTGCTGGCGCAGATCCCGGAACGCCCGATCTCGCAACTGCTGCAACAGCGCGTATCATCACTGGCAGCCTACGGCGTCGCATTTCATGCCTGCGGCAACACCATGCAAAGCCTGAACTGGGATGAGAAAGATCTGGTGGATTTCGCCAAGGTCGTGCCGATCGGCGCCGACGACATCATGCAACTGCAGGCCAAGGGCTTCGCCTACATCGCCTGGTAACGCGCGCGCTCAATCCGCCAGCGTGAGACCGCTGGTATCGGGCGGGGGTGGCGGCGTTTCGTGCTTGGCGTCACTCAAGTCACTGCCTACCGGCGCCACATCCAGCCCGCTCAGATCGAACTGCGCCTCGGGAACTTCCCTGATTTCATACAATAACGGGGTACCTACCGGCGCTATATCCGCCTGCAGGTCATCGATCTGATCGCCCCGGATGCCCAGCGGGTCGCTTAGCAGGGCCTGAGGAATGGCATCCGATTCGGGATACTTGCTCTGGTATCCCTCGCTATCTGCGGATGCGTTGGCGTTGGCGCTGGTTGTGGCGGTCGCGGCGGCAACGGCCTGTCCATCCACCGTCGGCGTTGTGGTGTCTGGTGCGGAATCCGGCGCATCATCATTCAGCGCGCGGATTTCACACACCGCACCCGCCTTCTCAAAGGCGCCACGGTACTTGGCCATGGTCAGCGCATCGACCTCGCGCTTGATCATCACCCGCTTGCCCGAAAACAACTGCGCCAGGCGCTGGTCATCGGCCTTGAAAACCCTGGCGACATTCTGTTTAACCTGCTCCAGGTCGGCGCCGTCGGCTATCTGGCCACTGAAAGCGATCTCGTAACGTTCATCACTCATGATGCAACTGCCCTCTTAGCTCTTACCCTGTTGGAGTGTACACCGGCTACGCCGTTTTGTTGCCAGTTTCCTGGCGCGATATGACCTGCAAGGCGCGCACCAACCGGTCAACCTGGTCCTCATCATGTGCAGCCGACAGTGTAATGCGCAGGCGCGCAGTGCCTTGCGCGACCGTGGGTGGGCGAATAGCGGTCACCAGCAGGCCCTGCTTGCGCAACTGGCGACTGATGCGCAGCGCCGCGTGATTGTCTCCGATGAGCATCGGCTGTATGGGCGTACTGGAGGGCATCAGTTGCCACGGCAGGTCGACGATCCGGTGACGAAAATAACCAACCAGATCAGCAATCTTTTGGCGACGCCAGGTTTCAGTCTGGATGATCTTTAACGCCGCCATGACGGCCGCCGACAGTGATGGTGGGCTGGCTGTGGTAAATATGTAACTGCGTGATTTCTGTACCAGTGTCTCGATCAGCGCCTCACTGCCTGCCACAAAGGCGCCCGACACCCCCACCGCCTTGCCCAATGTCGCCATCAGCACGGGCACCTGCTGCTGATCGAGACCAGCCTGTTCGCAGCTGCCCGCACCGGTGTCACCGAGCACACCGAAGCCATGCGCGTCATCGATCATCAGCGCACTATCGGGCTGATCACACATGCCCGCCAAAACCCTGAGATCGACTTCATCGCCATCCATGCTGAACACCGCATCGGTCATCACCAGGCGGCGCGTGTGTGCGCTCGAATGCTCCGCCAGCAAGCGCTGTAACTGCGGGTAATCCAGGTGGTGATAACGCAACAATCGCGCATCACTGATGCGCGCTGCATCGATCAACGAGGCGTGATTGAGTCGATCCTGAAGAATCACATCGCCGCGTTTGCACAGGGCTGATGCTATGGCCAGATTGGCCATGTAACCGGTGCTGAACAGCAGGGCGCGGTCGCGCCCGGTAAAATCCGCCAACTGTTGCTCGCAGTGGTGGTGAAGCCGGTGATGGCCGTTCACGAGATGGGCCGCACCGCTACCGACCCCATGGCTTTTGATGGCGTCGATCGCGGCCTGTTTGATGGCGGCATGATTCGCCAGGCCGAGGTAGTCATTGCTGCAAAACGACAGGTAGTCTGACCCATCGATACGTACCACTGGCCCCTGCGCTGATTCGTTAACCAGCCGCCGACGATATAGCCCCTGCCGCTCTCGCTCCTCGAGCTCGGGCTGCAGGTCAAACATCAGGCCGCGCTTTGCCGCGCCGTTGTGAGGGATTGCGCCTTGATACCTAGACGATCGAACAATTGCATGTCTTTGTTTTCCACCGGGTTTGGTGTGGTCAGCAGTTTTTCACCGTAAAAGATCGAATTGGCCCCGGCCAGGAAACACAGGGCCTGCATTTCATCGCTCATGTCGTTGCGGCCCGCCGATAGGCGCACGGCCGATTTCGGCATCAGGATACGCGCCACGGCGATGGTGCGCACGAACACCAGTGGGTCCAGCGTTTCGGTACCATACAGCGGGGTGTTCTTGACCTGTACCAGCAGGTTGATCGGCACCGATTCCGGATGCCGTGGCATATTCGCCAGTTGCTGCAACAGGCTGGCGCGGTCCTGGTCATCTTCACCCATGCCCACGATGCCGCCGCAGCACACCTTGATTTCTTCATCCTGCACGTGGCGCAGGGTATCCAGCCGATCCTGATAGGTGCGCGTGGTAATAATCTCGTTGTAGTACTCGGGCGAGGTATCGAGGTTGTGGTTGTAGTAATCAAGACCCGCGGCCTTGAGTTTGCGGGTCTGCGCGCGGGTCAGCATGCCCAGTGTCACACAGGTTTCCATGCCGAGATCCTTGACCACCGAAATCATCTCGATGACGTTATCGAGATTGCGATCAGTCGGGTTGCGCCAGGCCGCGCCCATGCAGAAACGGGTCGCGCCATTGTTCCTCGCATTCAGGGCGGCCTGCTTGACCTCCTCAACGGGCAACAGGCGCTCACGCTCGAGCTCTGTCTCGTACTTGGAACTTTGCGGACAATACGAGCAATCTTCGGGGCAGGCGCCGGTTTTGATCGACAGCAGCGAGCTGATCTGCACGCTGTTTGGATCGAAATTTTGGCGGTGTACAGACTGGGCTTTGAACATCAGGTCATTGAAAGGCTGCTCGAATAATGCTTCTATCTCACTCAATGACCAGTCGTGGCGCAAGATGGTGTCAGTCATGATGTCAGTCGGCCCAATTCATAGAACGGGCCAGTCTATTAGATCAACGGAATTAGTCAATGTCAGGACGATGCAAAGCCCCCTATATCCACCACACGATCAGTCGTTTGCTGTCGCCCCGCCTGTGCCTGTGTTGTGATCGACCAGGTGTCGATGCGTTATTCTTATGCCCGCAATGCGCTGCCAGCCTGCCCCGCGTTGTGCATGCCTGCGACCTGTGCGGTCTACCCAACATGGCCGGAGGCAATACCTGTGCGGCCTGCCAGCTCAATCCGCCACCCTGGCAACGCATGCGCGCACCACTGGCCTATGACGGCATCACGCGACGCCTGATTCGGGACTTCAAATTCCACGAAAAACTGTATATCGGCCGCGCCCTGGTCGAACTGCTGCATGATGCATTCAACCCCGCCCAGGTTGATGCATTGATTCCCGTGCCGCTGCACCGTCAGCGCCTGATCGAACGCGGCTTCAACCAGTCGGCGGAGATCGCAGGACTGCTGGCACGCGAACTTGGCATTGCGCTCGATACCCGCAGCCTGCAGCGCTTGCGCGCGACCGAACCGCAATCGGGACTGAGCCTGAACCGCCGCCGCCACAACCTGCGCGGCGCTTTCAGCTGGCAATCGCAATTCAGCTACCGCTGTGTCGCCATCGTCGATGACGTGATCACGACCGGCAGCACCATGACGGAAATCACCCGAACGCTGCAACGCGCGGGCATACAGCAGATACAGGTATGGGGCCTTGCACGGGCTCTGAAAGACACCGCCTGAACCACGCTTTTCTGACCCGAAATGACCCGGCGAATGGACCCGACATTCGAGCTATTTTAACGACTCACTGGCCCGGGTCAGGGCCTGCAGGCGCGATTCACAGTACTGTTCGGCAGACACGTGGGCGAGTACCCCGTAGCGCTCGAGCGCCTTTCTGACCACAGGTTGCACGCCAACCAGAAACAACTGCCGACCGCCGCTTTGGGTATTGATAATGATGTCTTCAAGCGCCCGCGAGGTCGTGAAATCAATCGAAGGCACCTCGGTCAGATCGAGCAGCATGATCTCGTACATCGCAGAGGCCGCGTGTCTGCGCACAACCGCCTTGGCCGAGGAAAAACTCATCGGTCCGGTCAGGCTGAACAGCATGATTCTGCCGTTGGCGGCATCCAGAATGGCGGCCTCCTGCTCACTCAGATGACGCGAACCCTCGGAGCGATTGATGGCGCGAATACCGTCGATCTGCATTCTGGTCATGCGATGCATGAAAATGAAGCTGGCCATGATCATACCCACGGCAACCGCCAGCAACAGATCGATGGTCACCGTGATGATGAATACGGTCAACATCACGACAATGCCGCTTGACGGTGCTTGACGCAGGCGTTTCAGGTAATCCCAGTCGATGATATCGGTACCGACCTTGAGCAGGATACCGGCCAGCACGGCCTTGGGTATCTGGCTGGCAAGGACGCCTGCGCCCAGCATGATCAGCAGCAAGACCAGCGCATGAAAGGCGCCGGACAGCGGCGTGAGCCCCCCCGCCTTGACATTGACCACGGTGCGCATGGTTGCGCCAGCGCCGGGCAGACCACCAAAAATCCCCGCCACACAATTGCCAATCCCCTGACCAATCAGTTCGCGGTCCGATTGATGCTGGGTGCGCGTGATGTTGTCTGCCACCAGCGAGGTCAACAACGAATCGATCGAACCCAATGCCGCCAGCGTCATGGACGAGCCGATCATGTCCACAAGCAGGGCAAAATCAAAGGCCGGTATTCTGAACTGCGGCAACCCGCTCGGAATCTCGCCGATGACCGGAGTAATGCCCGGCTGCATGAAAAACACATAGAACAGGGTACCCACTATCAGTGCAAACAGCGGCGCGGGAACCCAGAGGTTCAATCGCGGCAAAAAGCGCGGGATACCATACACCAGTAGCAACACCAGCAGGCCCAACTCAACGGCGTGGTATTCAAGCTGGCGCACACTGTCCGGAATGGCCAGAGCCGCCTCCAGCGGCCGTGCGATCGCGGGCTGACCGAGCAATGGCGCCAACTGCAACAGAATGATGATAACCCCGATGCCACTCATGAACCCTGACACCACCGGATACGGCACCAGTTCGATGAACTTGCCAAAGCGCAGCAGACCGAAACCAATCTGAAACAGCCCCCCCAGAATCACCACACCGAAGGCCAGTGCAACGCCATGCGACGGGTCGTCTGGAAACATGCCCGTGTAATGAATGAAGATTGCCGCCATGACCACCGTCATCGGTCCGGTCGGGCCCGACACCTGGGCCGGCGTCCCCCCAAAAAGCGCAGCAAACAGGCCCACGCAGATCGCGCCGTACAGACCCGCGGCCGCGCCCATACCCGAAGCGACCCCCATCGCCATGGCCAGCGGCAACGCGACCACCGCAGCCGTCAGGCCACCGTACAGATCACCGCGAACATTTTGAAAATGCAACCCGTGAATCAAGCCCATAAACCCGCAATCTCACCTGTTAGTGAACAAATGGAAACATGAAAAAATCCGGCGACTGCCGCTGGATCCACGGGCAATCACATAGATGAAGGAAGATTCCCGGCTTTTTTTGTAATTTAGGGATACACCGGTGAGGTTTTATTGTAGCGCTCGAACACATCCCATGAGAAGAGCCTGGACGAATATTTACATGACCAGGTCGCTTCATTTGCGCCTGCGCCAACAACCGACCCAGTCAAATCATATAAGCATATTCATGTATTATGATGAATTTGAATTTCATGGCGAAAATTGTGATAATTGCCGGCTACCTGACGCTTGGCGTCGGGTTCGCCGTTTCCACAAGCCATCGGCCTCTTCGTTTCCGGAGAGAAAATTCTTGATCTGACCTTTTCCCTTTTCAGCACAACGGGGAGAGTATTTTGTTTAGCTTTTATCTGGAGGTCTTGTTTAATGAGCGCGACGTCACCGGTCCCCTCTGCCCCGCCTGAATCGGCATCAGAACCCGCCAAAACATCTTATTTTTCCCGCAAACAAATCATTGCCGCCGCTATTTTCCTGGGCTTTGCGCTTTACCTGGCCACTGTCGTTCCCTCCATCCAGATCGCCTGGGTCATCGGCCTGCTGGTTCTGACGATTTACCTGTTTGCATTCGAGGTCGTCGGCGTCGATGTCGCAGCCGTAACCATCATGGTGCTGCTCGGATTGTCGTCACTGCTGGCGCCAATCATGGGTCTCAGCACCGGACTGGTCGATTCTCAGCAATTGTTCGATGGCTTTAGCTCCAACGCCGTGATGTCGATCATCGCGGTCATGATCATCGGTGCGGGACTGGATAAAACCGGGCTCATGAGCACGGTAGCAACCTTCATTCTCAAGGTGGGCGGCACCACCGAGAAACGTATCATTCCAATCATCTCCGGTACGGTCGGCATCATTTCCTCGTTTATGCAAAACGTCGGCGCGGCCGCGCTGTTTTTGCCCGTGGTCAGCCGTATCTCAAGCCGCTCCGGCATCCCCATGTCGCGCCTGCTGATGCCGATGGGTTTCACCGCAATCCTGGGCGGTACCGTCACCATGGTCGGTTCCAGCCCACTGATTCTGCTCAACGACCTGATCCTGACCTCGAACCAGGCCTTGCCGGCAGATCAACAAATGGAAGTCTGGAGCCTGTTCTCCGTTACCCCAATCGGCCTGGCGCTGGTGTCGACCGGCATCATCTATTTCGTTATTGCCGGCCGCTACGTACTGCCCGTTACCAAGGTCGACAAAAGCACGGCCTCGGACCCAATGCAGTATTTTCGCCAGGTTTACAACATCGACTACTCGCTGTATGAAATCGTCGTGCCCGATGACAGCAAACTGATCGGCAAGAAACTTGACGATGTCGAAACCATTTACCGGGTTCGCATCATCGCCAACAAATCCGAGGGGCATTCGAGCCAGGTCGGACCTGGTACGCTGGCGCGCGATACCGAGTTTCAGTCCGGCATGGTACTGGGCGTGGTAGCCGCACCCGGCCATCTGCAACATTTCGTCGAGAAATACGGCCTGGTCAAACGCGACTCGTTGCGCACCTTCGTCGACGCCCTGTCAAAGAACAAGGCCGGTATCGCTGAAGTGGTTATTCCGCCGGGTTCCAACCTGATCGGCAAATCGGCGCGCGACGTGTGGCTGCGCAAGGCCTATGGCCTGGCCATGGTGGCCCTGCATCGCGATGGCGAAACCTTTCGTGAAGGCGACGACATTCGTAACATGCCGTTCCACGCGGGCGACACACTGGTGGTACACACCACCTGGGCGGCGCTCGACCGCGTGGCCAACGACCGCAATTTTGTCGTGGTCACCACCGAGTACCCGCACGAGGAAAAATTGCGTCCGGAAAAACTGAAATGGGCCGGCCTGTTCTTCGCCCTCGCGTTGGGGCTGGTGCTGTTCTCCGACCTGCGCCTGTCCATTGCCCTGCTGACCGGCGCGGTCGGCATGATCCTGGCCGGGGTTCTCAAGATCGAAGAAGCCTATGACGCCGTCAGCTGGAAAACCGTATTCCTGCTGGCCTCCCTGATTCCGCTCGGCCTGGCGGTGGAAACCAGCGGTACCGCCAAGTGGATCGCCGAACAGGTATTATTCGTTGTGGGAGACGCACCGGGCTGGGTCATTCAGGCCTCGGTGGCGGCGCTGGCAACCTTCTTTACCCTGGTCATGTCGAATGTCGGCGCCACGGTACTGCTGGTGCCACTGGCGGTGAATATCGCCATCGGCGTNGGCGCCAATCCGGCGGTGTACGCCCTGACCGTGGCCATCGCGACATCCAATTCCTTCCTCATTCCAACGCACCAGGTGAATGCCCTGATCATGGGACCGGCCGGTTACCGGGTAGCCGATTTCATGCGCGCGGGCGGGATCATGACGGTGCTGTTCCTGGTCGTTATGATGCTGATGATGAACCTTATCTTTTAAAGCCAAGGTAGGCAGCAAACAGTCATCCTGATCGGCCAGCCCCCGGGGCTGGCCATTTTTTTATTGGGCATTCGCTGCATACCGACGCGGCACTTGCTGTGACCAACAACCCAATCAGAATGCTGTTGGCATGACATCTATCTGCTAGACTGGACTTACAGGTAATGAACCACGATATAGGTCGACAACAACACGGCAATCCAAAGCGCCGTGGCGCCGATCGGCCAGGCGCTGGCGAACATACCCCGCCGGTTATCCATTCCCGATTGACCAAAGTAGTAACGCAATTTGTCGACATAGGCTGAGGAAACCCTGCGCCAGCGATGCCCGAAGGCATCGCGGAATTCGGTTCCCACTTCCACCGCCAGTTTGCCTGCCCGATACAGGAACACCCGCCAGAACCAGTCGAAATCGAGACTGATGGTCAAGGTGCGCTTCATCAGCGGCAGGAAGAGGAAGAACGCCAGCCCGGAAAACAGCAACAATTGCAGGTAAAACAACACCTTGCCTGCCTTGTAGGGCTCGAAGTTGACATCATAAGGCAGGTATCCGTAGAAGCTTTCAGGGTAAACGCCCATAAAGATACACAGCGCGGAAAAGATAATCATCGCGGCCGACATGTTCCAGGGGGCGTCCTTTGGACGCATGCCCGAATCCTTCTGGAAGAACACAAACCACGGAAACTTGATACCCGCGTGCAGAAAGACACCTGCGGATGCAGCGGTGAGCAGAAAATACACCAGCAGCATGCCCTCATCGGTGGCGGCCGTGGAAATCATGGTCTTGGTCGTGAAACCGGAGGTCAGCGGAAAGCTCGAAATGGAAAGCGCTCCGATGATCCCGCAAATTGTGGTGATCGGCATGGTCCGAAACAAACCACCCAGATCGGTGCACTTGCTCTTGCCGGTGCGGTAGATGACGACACCCGCGCTCATGAACAGCAATGCCTTGTAGATAATGTGTGCGAATGCGTGGGCAGCCGCCCCGTTTATCGCCATTTGGCTACCGATTCCAACGGCGCACACCATGAAACCGACCTGATTGACGATCGAATAGGCGAGAATACGCCGGGCATCGTTCTCCAGCAGGGCGTAGATAATGCCGTACATGATCATGTACAGCCCGACTCCGATCAGAACCGGCTCACCGGGAAACAGTAGAATCAGCGCCAGCACGGCGGTTTTGGTCGTATAGGCGGACAGAAACACCGAGCCCGTCGGGCTGGATTCCGGATAGGCGTCGGCCAGCCAGGCCGACACCGGTGGCGCGGCGGCATTGATCAGGATACCGATCAAGATCAGCCAGGTATCGATATTCGTCGCCAGCATGGGCTGAATGTCGATCGAACCGGTGTGCACGACCACGCCCTCGATCCCCACCTTGAGAACAATGCCACCGAGCAGGTGCATGATGGCGTAGCGAATTCCGGCTGCCCGGGCGGCGGCCGTGCCACCTGACCAGACAATGACGGTTGAGAAAAGCGCCATGAACTCCCAGAACAGAAACAGGGTGATCAGGTCACCGGCGAAACACACGCCGATAGCGCCGGCGGCGTAGGCGAAACCCGCCGCCAACTCATACCATTTAGCCTGCCTGAACGCATACAGCCCGCCGACGAAGGTCATCAGTCCGAAGATGGTCGCGAACCAGCGACGCAGCTCACTGCCCTCGACCGGTTCGATCGTATAATCCAGGAACTGGACCGTGGTGACAACGCCATTGGGTACCTGCCAGATCGCCCAAAGCGTAATCAGCGGAGCGCCCAGGATGACCGCATGGCGCAATACGCCCCGGGTCGGACCTATCAGAAACGCAGCAACGATGAGTATCAGCGCCGGTGGCAGAAATTCAGTCATCATCCGCCTCCGCCCGGTAGTAGTTCTGATCGCGTTTCAGGAGATATCCCAGGCCCTTGGCAACGATGACCATCGCGACGCAGGAGCCAAAGCCGAATGCAGCGCCGAATCCGATCCAGCCATCGACACCGAAATAACCCTTGACCTCGATAAATATCTGCAGCGCCACCGTGATCGCGAGCACGGCCCAGAACAACTTCCACAGCAGACGTATGGAAGCGGGTCTGACCAGCCAGTGATCGTCTTGGTTTTGATTCATCCGGAGATCTCCACAATCTGCCGCTCAAGCTCCAGAACAGGGCCGTTGAACAGAAAGAACAAGATGGTTAGCGCGGCAGTGATCGTCAGCGCCATGACCGCCGGCAGCGGCGCCTCGCCGTGTTCGACGTAATCCTCGGCGGACTCCTGGCCAAACCACGCCATGTAGACGATCGGCAGAAAATAGGCCGCATTCAAAACCGTGCTGAGCATGATGGTCGTGATCGCCACGTAGTTATCCGACTGGAAGGCGCCGGCAAGTATGTACCACTTGGACACAAAACCGGCCGTGGGTGGCACGCCGATCATGCTCAACGCACCGATGGTGAATGCCGTCATGGTCCACGGCATGCGCCGCCCGATTCCGGCGAGCTGGTGCAGCTCGGTCTTGTGCGACGCAACATAGATTGCGCCTGCCGCGAAGAACAGCGTGATCTTGCCAAATGCATGGGCAACGATATGCACCGCAGCGCCCACTTCCGCCAGTGGTTTGAGTACGGAGGCGGCCATAATGACATACGACAGCTGGGCAATCGTCGAATAGGCCAGCATCCGTTTCAGATTCGTTTGCTGCAGCGCCACGACACTCGCGCCGATGATGGTGAACGAGGCTGCATACAGCAGCCATCCGCTGCTGGGTTCCGCGAACAGGAAGTCAACACCGAAAATGTAAACGATGACCTTGGTGATCGCGAACACGCCGGCCTTGACCACGGCCACCGCGTGCAGCAACGCACTCACGGGCGTCGGCGCCACCATCGCAGCCGGCAACCAGCGGTGCACCGGCATCACGGCGCCCTTACCGATACCGAATACGAACAAGCCAAGCAGCAACCCGATCGCGGGACCGCTGACATGGCCCTCGAGTATGCCGCCCAGTACAAAATCACCACTTCCGGCCAGGCTATAGGTCCAGATGATCGCTGGCAACAGCAGTCCGATGGATGTCGCCAGCAGTATACCGAGGTAGACGCGGGCCGAACGCACGGTTTTCTCGTCACCCTTGTGCGAGACCAACGGGTAGGTGGACAGTGTCAGCGCCTCGTAGAACAGGAACAGGGTGAACAGATTGCCAGCAAAAGCAATGCCCATCGCCGCGGCCAGAGCAACCGCGAAGAATATATAGAAGCGCGTCTGGTGCTTCTCGTTGTTACCCCGCATATAGCCGATCGAATAAATCGAGTTGATGATCCACAGCCCCGACGCCAGGCAGGCGAACATCATGCCCAGCGGTTCGACCTTGAACGCGATCTCCAGGCCCGGCGCCACATCGAACAGCTTCACAGCCGGGCGTGCGCCATCCAACACCGCGGGCGCGATACTCCACACTGTGTATGCCAGCAATGCGGCGGTTAGCAGCGTGACCGTCTCGCGCAGGTTGTCGTTGATTCGACCAGCGAAACCGATCGCCAGGGCGCCTGCCGCCGGTATCAGCAAGGTCAGCAAGATCGGATCGATAGTGCCCAGGGCCTGGCTCATGGCATGTGCCCCATCAAAAGTTCAGCCGCGCGGGTGGACAATTCAACAGGTAACGCGGGCGCCAGCCCGAACCAGACATTGAGCATCACCGCGATCCAGGTCGGGATCAATATCGCCAGCGGGGCTTCCTTTATCGTGGCACCCGACATGCCCGCGTCTGCGTTGCCGAAGTAAGCGCTCTCGACGACTCGCCAGACATAGATCACGGCCATCACCGACCCGATAAGGATGACCGCAATCAATGGAAAGGCAAGATCACCCATTTCCAGCGCCGCCTTGATCAGGTACCACTTGCTAATGAACCCGGCTGTACCCGGCACACCAATCAGGCTCAGCCCGGCAACCACGAATGCCGCCATGGTCCAGGGCATGTGCCTGGCCACACCCGCGATATTTCTGATATCCAGGCTTGAAATCGAAAGCGCCAGACAGGCAATCGCGAGAAACGCGGTACCCTTGGCGATCGCATGGTTGAACATGTGCAGCATGGAAGCGGTCAGGCCGGTGACGCTGATCAGGCTGGCGCCCAGAATGATGTAGCCGATTTGCGCCACCGATGACCAGGCCAGCAGGCGTTTCAGATGTGTCTCGAAAATCGCCACCATCGACGCCACCAGTATCCCCAGGATCGCAAGTGGCATCAGGAAATATGAGAACTGCCAGTCATGGGCCGTCAGATTGCCCTGGAAAACAAAGAAATCGAAGCGGATCAGGATGTAAATCGATATCTTTGTGGCGCAGGCGGCAAGGAACACCGTAACTACATTGGGCGCATAGGTATAGGCATTCGGCAACCAGACATGTAACGGGAAGACCGCAGCCTTTAGCGCCAGTCCCACGGTAATGAACCCGGCGGCGACCAGAATCGGCTTGACATCACCGACAGTCGCCAGGCGTTGTTCCATATCGGCCAGGTTCAGGGTGCCGGTCATCATGTACACGAGCCCCACGCCGATCAGGTAGAAGGTTGCGCCTATGGTGCCCATGGCCAGGTATTTGAAGACCGATGGTAAAGCCCGCTTGTCGGGACCACCGGCAATCAGAACGTAGGCGGAAAGCGACGAAATCTCCATGAAAACGAAAATATTGAAGGCATCGGCAGTGACCAGAATGCCGGACAATCCGGCCAACGACAGTAACCAGGCCGCATAAAATTGCGGTTGGCGCTGCGGCTCTATCTCGCCCGGTAAGGAAGTCGCGCTGGCCAGCAACCCGAGGGTGGATGCGCCCGCCACCACTAACAGCAGCAGCGCGCTCATTGCATCGACACCCAGGGCAATGCCGTAGGGAGGGGCCCACGAGCCGACCTCATAAACCACGGTGCCCTGTTCACGCACGTCGCCGACCAGCGCGATAGCGATGGCCAGCGCACAGATACTGGCGGCGGTCGCCAGGGCCCAGGCCAGGCGCCGATCCGGCATCAACACTGCCAGCGGCGCTGTCATTAAAGGCACGACCACCTGCAATACCGGCAGGTGCGGCGCCCAACTACTCATTGCTGCCCGCCACTGGTGTGTTCGTCTATCTGCTGGATCTCGTCTTCCTCGATGGTGCCGTATTCCTCCTTGGTCCGGACCACGATGGCCAGCCCCAGCGCCGTGGTTGAGATACCGACCACGATGGCCGTCAGTATCAGTACCTGCGGCAGCGGATTGGAAAAGATCTGTTCGCCGCCAGCCGCGGTATAGATGGGCGCCGTTCCCCCATCGACCTTGCCCATGGTGATGTACATCAGGAATACTGCAGCCTGGAACAACGACAGGCCTATCAGTTTCTTGACCATGTTGCGCTTAGCGACAACCGCGTAGAACCCGGTCATTAACAGCACCACGGCAATCCAGTAGTTATATAAGCCCAGATACTCCATTAGAAATGTTTCCGAGAAGCGAAAGCGAAGAAGATACTCAGCAGCACCCCGGTCACGGTAATACCGACGCCAAGTTCAATCAGCAGAATACCCAGATGCTGTCCGGCAACCGGATCGGATGACAATACGGAATAGTCGAGGAAGGTACCCCCCAGCAACATGGTTGCAACGCCAACGCCCCCGTATAAAAGCGCGCCACCGGCCACCATGCCCTTGAGCACCCCGCTCGGGATAACCTTGATCGCACTGTTGGGGCCTTCAAGCAATGCAAACAGAATAATGCCAGCAGCGATCAGAGTACCGGCCTGAAAACCGCCTCCGGGCCCGAAGTCCCCATGAAATTGAACATAGAAGCCAAACAACAGAATGAAGGGAATGACGGTGCGCCCGACCAGGCGCTGGATCAAGTAGTGACGCAATCCGTGGTGGGGTTGGTGCGGTGGCTTTTGCGGGTAATGCGCGAGCAGAAACATCACGCCGATTCCCGCGGTAAAAACAACGAAAACCTCACCCAGGGTATCGAATCCGCGGAAACTCGCCAAGACAGCGGTCACGACATTGGGCACATCGATGGCCAAAGGGGTATTGTCTATGTACCAGGGCGCGACATGCTGGTGAACCGGCGCATTGATGTCACCCAGCAGCGGACTGTCAAGGGTCGCGTGCAACAGGGCGAGCGTTGTGACGAGCACCACGGCGAGCGCGACCAGACGCCCCCTGTGGCCCGGTTTCTCCTGTTCCGCAGTCAATGACAAGGCGCTCAGGAACAGGACCGTTGATATGCCGGCCCCCACTGCCGCTTCGGTCAACGCAACATCGGCGGCATCGAGCAGGAAGAAATTGGACGCCAGCAACAGGCTGAAGATTCCCATCAGGGTGGTCGCGACAAACAGGTTTCGGGTGCGTACCACTGCGATAGCCGTGATCAGCATCAGGGTCAGCAGGAAAATTCCAAACACCGCGCTCATGCTTCTTCTTCCGCAGACATCTCAGACGCATTGCCTGGCCTGTGCCCTGACAGCACGGCAGCGCTGGCCAACGCGTTCGATGCCGCGGGTCCGGTCAGTAACAGGAAAATCAGAATCGCCGCAAGCTTGATACTGGCCAGGGTGATCCCCGCCTGCAGAATCAGTCCACCAACAATCAGGATGGGGGCGATACCGTCCGTCACGCTGGCGGCATGCATGCGCGTGTACAGGTCAGGCATGCGCAACGCGCCGATCCCGCCCACCAGAACGAATAATCCACCGCAGGTCAACAACAGCCAGCTCAGAATATCGACCCCCATTTGCATGACTATTGCGTTCCCTCGTCATTGTTTTCCGGATCCAGTTCGGAGCGTTTACGGAAAAATTCAAGCACCGCAAGCACACCAATAAAATTGATCAGTGCGTACGCCAGGGCCAGGTCAAGAAAATCGGGGCGGCCAAAAGCAAAGGTGATGACCGAAAGCAGCAGCACGGTCTTGGTTCCCATCATGTTGACCGCGAGCACCCGGTCATACACGGAAGGACCAAGCAACGCACGAATCAAGGCGAGTCCCATGGTCACAACGAGGGCCAAAGCCACAGCAATGTACATGTTATTTCCTTCTCAGTGCTGTGACGCGGCGATCCATCTCACCGGACAACAAATCGCGCATACCCTCTTCCGTCAGCGAGTGAACAGTGACGTAGCCCTTGTCCAGGTCCATCGACAGGGTTCCCGGGGTCAGAGTGATCGAGTTGGCAAGCAGCACATGGTCGTAGGGGTTGTCGGAACCGGCGCGAATACGCGCCACGCGGGGGCTGATAGGCAGGTCAGGACTCAACACGATTCGCGTGACGGAAAGGCTTGATTTGATGATCTCGCGGGTCAGCCATATCCAGTAACCCAGCAGCCCCATACCGGCGGGCACATCGAACAGGTTATCGTCGAACAAACGCATGCGCAAAGAAATCCATACGCACAAAATACATGACAGCAACCCCAGAAAGAGCAGTAATGCTTTAAACAGTCCGGACCACACCAGCCATGTGACCGCACATAGCACGAACAGGATCAGTATGCTGGCCAATCTGGAGATTCGCGGAGAATGCAGATCTGGAGCATTCATGGTCGCCCTCATAATTGTCTATGCCACAAAAAAGTCTAAAGGATAGACTGCAATCGATGGGAAAGTAAATTAAATATGTGCAACGCGAAACACTGCGACAACCCGGGACGCTTAAACACGTTCCTTGTTGCCACAACATCACCCCTGGCGACTGCGGCCAGGTGCAAAAAACCGCGCGCCTGCCGAAGTTTCGGCGCGGGGATAGATCGGGGATCGATTAAAAAGGCAGCGAAGTCGACACGTAAACCTTTGAATACCCAGTGTTCGTACTGTAGCCATAATCGATCACCAGGTCAGTCTTTACGAACGACTCGATCTTCCAGCGCAGTCCCGCACCCAACGTGGCCTGCCAGCCGTGACGGTTGAACTGGTCGTGACGGGTGAAGACATTGCCAACATCGCTGAACAGGGCGATCCGCCACGCCGGATGCTGGCGCAGGCCCAGGATGTATTCGACATTGAACAGCCACTGGTGGTTGCCGGTTTTGTATGCCTCTTCCAACCCGCGCAGGGTTCCCGAACCTCCGATTTCGTAACGCGGCTCGTTGAAGATCGCGGTATCCGCCAAGGACACCAGCAGGCGCGTGTTCAGATTGTCCATCACATTCAGACGATGAAAATACCTCAGATCCAGACTGAACACGCTGGCATTGAAATCACTGCCAAGCCAGTCGAAGCCACGCCTGATATCGAGCGCCAGAAAACGCCCGTAACGGCGATAACGTTGTTCGTGAATGCCGTCGTATTCCAGACGCAGGCCGAGGCTGTTGAAGAAGCCCGGCTCGACCGGGGTCTGGCTGCGGTCGCCTGCAAGACGGGTGCGAACACTGCCCAGGCTCGCCAGTACCAGCACCGGTTGCTCGTAGTTTAGGCTGACCCAGTTGCGCCCGACGAAAAACTGAAACGTATCCTCGAGCTGAAACACGCGGGAAGCCGTATTCGCCAGTTGCGTTTCCTCGCGGTTGCCCTCCCAGCGATATTCATAGGGGCTGTCAACCAGCGGAAGCTCATAACGAAACATGATCGATTCAGCCTGCTCGCCATTGGCCAGGTCCTTTTGCGTGTAACCGACCACAAGCGACTGATCAAGCCCAAACAGATTGCTGCCGCGATACCTGATGCCGGTCGATAGATCACCATCGCCGCTGCGTTTCAGCCGCGGGTACAGCAGGTGGTAGTATTTTTCCTCAACCTCGATAATCACCGTGGATGCTTCGCCGCAGCCCACCGACGGACTGACACGAACATTCTTATACAGCGCGGAATCGAGCAGATGCTGACGCGCCGCCGCCAGTATCTGCTTGTCGAAACGCTGGCCGATTCGCAAACGGCTGAGCTTGAGCAACAACTCGGGGCGGCTGGTCTCGTTACCTTCGAACTGAAATTCGCCAATGCTGCCGCTGCACACTGCAGCACGGTCATCGGTCTGGGCCAGGGCTGTGCCCGACGGCAGGAGCGCTAGGACCACACATAACATACTAAAAATCCGTTTACCCATCCCTCACCACACGATCCTCCACTCCGAGATTAAACGATAATCAGGCAACCAGGCGCGGTCAACTTGTCCAGCGCAAATCGACTAGCCATCAAATACCCGGCGACAGAGTCTGCGCATGCTCAAGCACAAAATCGCGAAACTTTTCAGCCAGCGGCGACAGGCGTTTGTTCTTGTTTTGCACCAGATACCACGAGCGCCGAATCGGGAACGCCTGCGCCTCGATGATCTTGAGCCGGTTCTCCCTGAGTTCGTTCTCCAGGGTGTGCACCGACACCACGCCAAGGCCAAGACCGGCCTCCACCGCCTGCTTGATGGCATCGTTGCTGTTCATCTCCATGTTGGTAATCAACGAGGTGTTGTTCTCGGTGAAGAATCGCTCCATCGCAAGCCGGGTGCCGGAGCCTGGCTCGCGTACCACGAAGCCATGTTCCAGCAACTGACTAATGGTCGCCGGTTGTTGCTGCAGGGCCAGCGGATGGCGCGGCGACGCCACCACCACCAGCGGGTTCTGCATGAAAGCCTCGGTAATCAGGCTCATGTTTTCCGGCGGCTGGCCCATCAGCACGATATCGGCCTGATTATTTTCAAGCTGTTCGATCAGGCCTTCGCGGTTGGTCACCTCGAAACTGATGTGCATATTGCGATGACGCTCCTTGAAGGCCGCCAGTAATTTGGTGGCAACGGCCGACACGGTCGACGCAACCACCAGCTTCAGACGCCCCTGATTGCCCTCGCTGATCTGTTCCAGCCGATGCTCGGTCTCCTCGATCTGATGCAGCACATTGCGGCTCAAATGCAACATTTCTTGACCTGCATCAGATAGTGCGATCTGCCGCCCGTGTTTGACAAGCAACTCGATACCGACCACGTCTTCCAGCTGTTTTATCTGCATCGACACGGCCGGCTGCGTCAAATGCAGCGTTTTCGCGGCCTGCGTGAAGCTCTTGTGCTGCGCAACCTCGAGAAAAACCTTGAGCTGTCGAATGGTGATGTTCATAACACGCATAGTATAAGTAAATACTTATGCTTTTCATCAAAAACTATGAATAGTGTTTATATATTCGAAGGACTATAGTCCCGGTCCTGATCTATAGGTAGCATTGATAATGATCTATACAAATCGTTCATCAGTGCCCACAAAATCACACGGGCTGCGGCCCAACCTTCAACAAGAACGAGGTATATGCAATGGCAAAAGTCTATGATGCGGGTGTAAAAGAATACCGCGAAACTTACTGGATGCCGGATTACACTCCGAAGGATACTGATATCCTGGCATGTTTCAAAGTAACCCCTCAGCCCGGTGTTCCGCGCGAGGAAGTGGCTGCGGCGGTTGCGGCCGAATCATCAACCGGTACCTGGACCACGGTCTGGACCGACCTGCTGACTGATCTGGACTACTACAAGGGCCGCGCCTACGCGATCGAAGACGTTCCAGGTGACGACACCTGCTTCTACGCCTTCGTTGCCTACCCGATCGACCTGTTCGAAGAAGGCTCTGTCGTTAACGTCATGACCTCGCTGGTCGGTAACGTATTCGGCTTCAAGGCCCTGCGCGCGCTGCGTCTGGAAGACATCCGCTTCCCGATTGCCTACGTCATGACCTGTAATGGTCCGCCGCAAGGTATCCAGGTCGAGCGTGACATGCTCAACAAATACGGTCGTCCTCTGCTGGGTTGCACCATCAAGCCGAAGCTGGGCCTGTCTGCCAAGAACTACGGTCGTGCCTGCTACGAAGGCCTGCGCGGTGGTCTGGACTTCACAAAGGACGACGAGAACGTCAACTCGCAGCCTTTCATGCGCTGGCGTCATCGTTTCGACTTCGTTATGGAAGCCATCCAGAAAGCCGAAGCCGAAACCGGCGAGCGTAAAGGTCACTACCTGAACGTCACCGCACCGACCTCTGATGAAATGATGAAGCGTGCCGAGTACGCCAAGGAAATCGGCGCACCGATCATCATGCACGACTACATCACCGGCGGCTGGTCTGCGAATACCCAACTGGCGCAATGGTGCCAGGACAACGGCATGCTGCTGCACATCCACCGTGCGATGCACGCGGTCCTCGACCGTAACCCGCACCACGGTATCCACTTCCGCGTACTGACCAAGATCCTGCGTCTGTCCGGTGGTGATCACCTGCACTCAGGCACCGTTGTCGGCAAGCTGGAAGGCGACCGTGACGCGACCCTGGGCTGGATCGACATCATGCGTGACAGCTACATCAAGGAAGACCGCAGCCGCGGTATCTTCTTCGATCAGGACTGGGGCGCGATGCCGGGCGTACTGCCGGTCGCTTCGGGTGGAATCCATGTATGGCACATGCCTGCACTGGTCAGCATCTTTGGGGACGACTCCGTCCTGCAGTTCGGCGGCGGCACACTGGGCCACCCCTGGGGCAACGCTGCCGGCGCAGCGGCCAACCGTGTCGCGGTTGAGGCCTGTGTCGAAGCCCGTAACATGGGCCGTGAGATCGAAAAGGAAGGCAAAGACATCCTCACGAATGCGGCCAAGTCCAGCCCCGAGCTGAAGGCTGCGATGGAAACCTGGAAAGAGATCAAGTTCGAATTCGATACCGTCGACAAACTCGACGTATCGCACAAGTAATTTGCGCCTGTCTGGCCCGCCCCTGCGGTCGGGCCGGACAACCCGCAGCTTGATTCTTTTAAAGATTATTTATTGAGGATTTCAAAATGAGCGAAATGCAAGACTACAATTCAAGCCTGGCCAATGCCGCCAGCCGCAAGTTCGAGACTTTCTCGTACCTGCCGTCGATGAACGATGACCAGATTCGCAAGCAGATCGAATTCATCGTATCCAAAGGCTGGAACCCGTCCATCGAACATACCGAACCGCAGAATGCGAGCGGTTCCTACTGGTACATGTGGAAACTGCCGATGTTCGGCGAAACCGACGTCGACGCGATCCTGGCCGAATGTGCAGCCTGCCACAAGGCGCACCCGGGCAACCATGTCCGTCTGCTGGGTCTGGATAACTTTGCCCAGTGTGCTGGCGCATCCATGGTTATCTATCGCGGTCAGGCGGTTTAAACCAGGCCATGTGACCACGAAGCCCCTGCTTCCGTTACGCGGGGCAGGGGCTTTTTTATTTGATGCGAGCCGTTTCGGCGGAGACCGCTGGCATCAGATAAACGCAACAGTACAAATCAGGCGGAAAAAGCTCATGGCAACTAGACCGGATAGATACGTCGGCATCAATAACGATATCAACGGCGGTATGACGACGATCGGCAAGATCATACGTGATGCCTGGGTATTCGGTCTTCTGGACGAATCGGAGACCTGCGAGGGCTGGAACCTGGCAGGCGTCGATGCGCTACTGCAAAAGGTCAACGCTGAATGGGACAAATATGGCTGTCTGGTCAGCCGTTTGCCGCCTGAACTGTTCGAGCGCCATCAGAAAATTCATAACGAGGCGGTCAAGCAGGCCCGCGCCGCCGGTTGGAGCGGCGAATTCGAAACCGACGACGAGAATTAGTCAACGAACCCAGTCAAATCAGCAATTAACAGGTGTGTCATGTCAGAAAACACAGTAGATTCCAAGCAATACGTCATTAAGGATGAACCTTACTACGAGCCGGTCGGCGACGAGATCGCGCTGTACGAAGCCGCTTACAACGCGCGTATGCCGATGATGCTGAAGGGACCGACCGGTTGTGGTAAATCACGCTTTGTCGAATTCATGGCGCACCGTCTCGGTCGGCCACTGATTACCGTGGCCTGTAACGAGGATATGACCGCGTCCGACCTCGTTGGCCGTTTCCTGCTCGACAAGGACGGCACCAAGTGGCAGGACGGCCCGCTGGCCACCGCCGCGCGCATTGGCGCCATGTGTTACCTCGACGAGGTCGTCGAGGCGCGCCAGGACACCACCGTCGTCATCCATCCGCTGACCGACCACCGCCGCACCCTGCCGCTGGACAAGAAAGGCGAACTGATCGAGGCGCACCCCGATTTTCAGTTGGTGATCTCCTACAACCCCGGATACCAGTCCTTGATGAAGGACCTCAAACAGTCCACCAAACAGCGTTTTGGCGCGCTCGATTTCGATTACCCCAACGAGAAAATCGAGGCCGAAATCGTCACCAGAGAGTCTGGCGTCGACAAACCGATTGCGGAAAAGCTTGTGCAGATCGCACACCGTGCGCGCAACCTGAAGGGCCACGGACTCGACGAGGGCATTTCCACCCGCCTGCTGGTTTACGCCGGGCAGCTGATCAGCAAAGGCATTCAACCGGTGGCGGCCTGCAGCATGACCATGGTGACGCCGCTGACCGACGACCCGGATATGCGCGACACCCTGAACGCAGCGGTGCAGACCTTTTTTGGATAAACCCGCCCAGGGCTCGATGGCCTGACCGGCTGCGCCTGTCAGGTTCCCGATCTACCGTTTATCCAGTTTGAAGGCTATCCATCATGAGTATCCAACTCTCGGACTATGAAGAAATCCTCAAGGACGTACCGGCCATCCGTGACGTGCTCGAAGGCACCTTCCACGAGGCCGCGCGCGTCATGTCACCGGCCGGCCTCGAGGCCTACCTGAACGGCGCCAAGGCGCTGTGCGGCCTCGGGCGCGGCAACGAACTGGTCATCACCTACATCCAGGAGATGCCGCTGGTCGTCAAGGAATGCGGCGAAGACATCATCGACGACTGCCTGACCGCGGCGATGAAATTATCATCCATGACCTCGGGCAGCGTCATCGAACTGATGTTCGCCAGCCTGCCATCGGCGGCACGTAACCTCGGCGATGCGCAACTGCTGCGCGGTTACCTGACCTTTATCCACCAGTTGGCCTCGACCGCCGCGCGTGGTCTGCGCCCGATGCTCAACCACATCGATGAACTGCTGTCCAAGCTGACCCTGTCGGGTCTGCGCCGCTGGGCCAATTTCGGCGCCCAGGCCTACCGCCGTGATTTCGACAACCTGACCACCTATTTCAACCTGGAATCGGCCGACTCCAAGGCCATGCTGCAGAAGGAGCGACGCGGCGTGCTGTTCGTGCGCATTCAGCGCAAGCTCAATTTCTACCTGCGCGCGCTGTGGGGCCGTGATTTCTTCATGCGCCCGACCGGCGCCGATTACACCGATTTCCGCCCCTATGTCGAACACCGCATCCTGCACGTGCCCGACGCCGTGGACGATGTCGGCGATATCAGCGGGCTTGACCTGTACCGCGCCACCGCCGCACACATGGCCTCGCACATGGTGTACAGCACCGCGCCCATTTCGGCCGAACAACTGAGTCCCGCGCAGATGTTCTTCATCGGCATGCTGGAAGATGCTCGCGTCGAGTATATCGCCGGCAAGGCCTTCCCCGGACTTCGAAAGCTTTGGATCTCGCTGATCACCCTTGATGAAGAAAACCAGCAAAAGACCGAGCATGAAACTATGCCGGTGTTGTTGCATATCGCGCACATGCTGATGGACGACAGCGTGACCATCGACGATGCCGAGATCACGGACTTCGTGCGCCGATTCCATGCCGACATCGAAGCACGCCAGGACGACAACCAGTTTTCATGGCACATGGGCGTCGAGCTGTTCAACCTGTTCTCGGCACGCAAGGCCGTGCCCAGCCTGCGCATTCTGGAACGCATCCAGATCCCCTATCGCGACGATAACCGCTACGTGTGGGAATACTCGGAATTCGATTTCAACCAGGGCGTCGATTACCTGCCGGCGTCACAGCGCCAGGTGCGCAAAACGGTCAGCGTCATCGAGATGGCCAACGAGGTCGACTGCGAACTCGCCGGTGACGACGCCCAGGAGATCTGGACCTGCGCCACCGAGATGTATCCCTACGAGGACGATCTCAGCGACGAGCAGAACAGCTTCAACGACCTGTGGGGCAAGGAGCCGGTCTCCGATCCCTTCCATTACCAGGAATGGGACTACCAGATCCAGCTGCACCGGCCCGACTGGGCCACGGTATACGAACGCCGCCAGCCCAGGGGCAACCCCGAGGACATCAACAACATCATGCTCGAGTACCGCCCGGTCGCCCACCGCATCAAGCAGATCATCGACCTGCTGACACCGGAAGGCGTGCAGCGCCAGCGCGGCCTCGAGGACGGCGACGAGATCGACATCAACGCCGCGGTCGACGCCATGATCTCGATCCGCATGGGCGAGCAGCCCAACCCGCGCATCACCATGCGCAACGTGCTCAAATCCCGCGACCTGGCCGTGGTCGTGCTGATGGACCTGTCTGAATCGACCAACGAGGCCATACAGGGCTCCGACAAGACCGTGCTCCAACTAACGCGCGAGGCAGCGACGCTGGTATCCACCGCCATCAACGGCATCGGCGACCCCTTCGCCCTGCACGGCTTCGCCTCCGACGGACGCCACGACGTGCAGTATTTCCGCTTCAAGGATTTCAACCAGCACTTCGACGATGACGCCAAGTCACGCCTGGCCGGCATGCAGGGTGGTTTGTCGACCCGCATGGGCGCCGCATTGCGCCATGCCGGCATGCACCTGCACAAACAGCCGGAACGGCGCAAGCTGATCCTGCTGGTCACGGACGGCGAGCCGGCCGACATCGACGAACGCGATCCGCAACACCTGCGCCACGACACCAAGAAGGCCGTCGAGGAGCTGTATTCCACCGGTGTGCTGACCTACTGCCTGACGCTCGACCCGAATGCCGACGACTACGTAAAACGGATCTTCGGCCAGAATAACTACACCGTCATCGATCATGTCGATCGTCTGCCGGAGCAGTTGCCGGTGTTGTTTGCATCGTTGACGCGTTAGGGGGTTATTGCACCAAGAAGCGGGGCAAAGTAGGATTCGCTCGGAGTCTTACCATCAATCTAAGGATCCTAATCATGCCCAGCCCTTCAACAGTCCGGTCATCAACCTTTTTTCTGGCAATTTCTTTGGCCTCGTGTGGCGGCGGCAGTAGTATTATTTCTACAAATTCGAGCGAAGCTGTCCCCTCTAGCCAGATCGCTCTTGATTCCGGGTTCAGCACGAGCTACCTGTCAGGTAAAACCTTTTACCAACCTGCCTTCTATCAAGGCAATAAGTACATCAAAGAATACCGCTTCAGCTCACAGCAGTTCTCCGAGATCGACGAACTATTCAGCACGCAAAACGATTTCGTCTATCTGGTCGGCGATGACGAAATCGAAGCAGGCAAAGGCGAGATCAAAGGGCTTATCGCGTTTGCTAACTTATACGCGTCCGCTTATCAGTTGCAATCAATCAACGAAGACCATTTAAAGGTCTGTTTTTATTATGAGGCCCAGGGTGTCTTTCCCGACTGCGATGAACAATACGCAAACCACTGGTTCCTGCAAGAACAAGCCGCAAGAGATTTTTTGAGTCAATGTGATTCCGAGGATAGCTGTAAATAGCCGGCTTTACTGAATCAAAAAACACCAAAATCGGCACAGCAGCGGGGGCAGATCACAGAATCCGCCTCCTGAAAATGTCAACCTCTCGCTGGAAGCTGACATCAACAAGAACAAACCAGAAACGTAACTACTCAGCGCATTCCATGGTTCGGTGGCTATAGCCCGGCAGCGAGCCCCTTCCAAGGAACGCCGTGAATACATCCGTGTAGGCTCGGTTGCCGTATCCCTGCGGCAAACGTCCTTGCAAAGTGCTCCCTGCCGGGCATGGGACTTAGCTGTGAAAACACGCTGAGTAGTTACCCAGAAACTATGCTAGTTGTTTACGCTTTCGAGCAACGCCAAGCCCCGCCAGCAACCACTCTATTGGGCAACCGAATAATTCGGTAATTCATGATTTCGCCAGTGGTCGAAGATCAGCACCGTCTCAATGCGGGTGACTTCCGGCCGCACGGTGAAATAATCGAGCGCCAAATTGCGCAGGTGTTCAGTATCGCGCACCGCGACATGCACCAGAAAATCATACTGCCCGGATACCAGGAAAACCGATCGCACCTCGGGTAGTGCGCTCACGTCGGCCTGAAAGTTTTCCACTACCTCGCGCGAATGTTTGATCAGGCCAACGAAATAGATGGCCTCGACCCCTATCCCCATGACCTGCGGATCGACATCGGCATGAACGCCACGCACCACGCCATCGGCATGCAACTGGCGCACCCGTTCAGAACAGGTTGACGGCGCCAGATGCACGCGGTCGGCCAGCGCCTTGTTGGAGATTCGTCCATCGTTCTGCAGATGGCCCAGTATCTTGAAATCTATTCGATCCATATCAATTTCTCAGCGATTTTCCGGATTTTATTCGGTTTTTATTCTATCCGATCAGATATATCCTGTTATACCAGCCAAATTGACGAATTTCCAAACCACATTCAAATGTCTGACAACATCCTCGACAAGGGCTTTAGCACCCGCGCCATTCATCTTGGCCACGATCCCGCGAGCGCGCATGGCGCGCTCAATCCACCGGTTTACCTGAACGCGACCTATGCGTTTTCATCGACTGCTCAGGGCCAGGCGCGCTTTCTGGGCGAAGAACCGGGGTATATCTATTCACGGGTAGGCAATCCGACCGAGTCGGTCCTGGAAGAAAGGCTGGCCAGTCTGGAGGGCGGCGAAACCGCGCTAGCCGTCGCCTCGGGCATGGGCGCGATTTCCGCCCTGATCTGGTCGCTGGTGCAATCTGGCGACCGGATTGTGGCGGATAAAACCCTGTACGGCTGCACCTATTCCTTCCTAACCGAAGGCCTGCACCGTTTCGGCGTCAACACCGTGTTTGCCGATTTTACCGACCCCGAGGCGCTGACCGAGGCGTTGACGTGCAAGCCCGGACTGGTTTATTTCGAAACCCCGGCCAACCCGAACATGCGCATCATCGACGTGCAGGCGGTCAGCGACATGGCCCATCGAGCCGGTGCGCGGGTCATCGTTGACAACACCTATTGCACCCCCTACCTGCAGCGTCCACTCGAGATGGGCGCCGATTTCGTCGTGCACTCGCTGACCAAATACCTGGGCGGGCATGGCGACCTGCTGGCCGGGGCCATCATCGGTCCGCACGAGGACCTGACCCATGTTCATCTGTTTGGGGTCAAGGACATGACCGGCGCGGTGATCTCGGCATTCGACGCATTCCTGGTACTGCGCGGCCTGAAAACACTGGCGCTGCGCATGGACCGGCATTGCCAGTCTGCCGCCACGCTGGCGCGGAGGATCGAGGCTCATCCCGCCGTCAAAAAGGTGTTTTACCCCGGCCTCGAATCTCACCCGCAGCACGAGCTTGCCAAACGCCAGATGAAAGATTTCGGCGGCATGATCGCATTTGAACTGAACCAGGGCTATGACGCGGGCATTCGTTTTATGGACGCCCTGCAACTGGCGTTGCGCGCGGTCAGCCTCGGTGACGCAGAAACCCTGGTGCAACATCCGGCCAGCATGACGCATATCACCTATCCGCCAGAGGTCCGCCTGCAACACGGCATTAGCGACGGTCTGGTTCGAATCTCGGTCGGGCTGGAAGACATCGCCGACCTGGAGCAGGATATAAGCCAGGCACTGGATCGGTCGCAGGCTTAAAGATCAGTCGATCGACAACGGGATTTATGTACAATACGGCGTCACGCGCCGCTGTAGCTCAGTCGGTAGAGCAACTGATTCGTAATCAGTAGGTCCGCGGTTCGATTCCGCGCGGCGGCACCATATATCTCTTTTTATTTCAGCAGCTTACGAGAGTCTTCCAAGTAGCCAAATCTCTCAGTATTTGTGTTTTTTGCCTAATTTAGGCAAAAAAGTTCTATTTCGCCGGCTTTATTCGCTCGACACGGTGGTCATAACGATTGCGCATCTGCTCGCTGACGTGACCTGCGATCCTGTTGTCCTTGGCGTCCGTTACGCCTTTGTGTTTAAGCAGATGCAGGCTCCAATATTGGTCTTCGAGACCTCTGTTTTCCATCAGTTTTTTGAGTCGTTGCATAGCCGTGTTGAAACCTTCTCTGGTCAGCTGCTTTCCGCGATTCCCCAGAATCAGTGGCGCATCGATTTTGGACACGGTGAATCTGGAATGCTGGTTCCTTGCTTCCAGGTACGCCTTATAGAGTCGATCGCTCCATTCTATAAAATTGTCCTTTGAGCCTTTACGACGACGCACAAAGATGCCACCTTTCTCCCTGTCTGGATCGATGTCCGATAGTTTGATATCCAAGGTTTCCACGCCACGACTGGCTAACAGGTAAGTAATCTCGAATACGATGGGCAGATAGGGCGCTATTTGTTTCGCCAGCTTCGATTGCTGATCGTATTCTTCATCGGTCACATAGCGTTCGTTCGGGATTTCCTTGAACTTCGAGATCTTGAATGGGTTATCGCGAATACCGAGATCATCAATGTTTTGCAGCGCCCAGCTCATAGCGGTCGATAAAAACGATATTTCCCTGTTGACAGTCACAAGGCCCTTTTTTCCTTTCCCCTGGTAATCCTGCAGCCGTTTATCGGCAAGTCGCCGAACCATTGGCTTGGTGATCTGAAAGGTCCGAAGGTCGCCTAGGGTAGATGGTTTTTTATCCACACTCACCGGATGTTCAAGAATCCGTCGCAGGAAGTCAGCCTGTTTTTGGCTGCCCGGCGCAAGGCTCTTGAACTTCATGGAGGCTGTGTATTGATCGACGACCCAGCGCAAAGTGTTTCTCTTGTCACCGGACAGGTTCTCGATAGCGCGTCTGGCCTTGAGATAGGATTGAAGTATCTCATCCTCCGGATCATCCAGTCTACCCAGACGCACCGGTGGTTTGAGAAAGCCGTACTTGTCTGTTTGGATATGCTGTCGTTCAGACGCTTTAATGTAAGGTCGGTAAACGATCCGCCCGTTGGATTCGGAAACATACTTAGGCAGGTTGGGATGTCTGGTTCTTGTTCCGGGTGACATTTACTTGATCTCCACTGTCGGTCTTGCAACTTCCTGGCTGATTTCAGTGGATATTAGTCCCATGGCCTTATTGAGTGCAAACTCCGTGGTGAATGGTCGGCCGCGTTTACCGATGAGATAACGGACGCCCAGTTGATTCAGTCGGACAATGACGTCTTCAACCGAGCGTCCGCCCAGGTGCTCCCTCAAGTCGTCGTAACAGATGATCATGGGGGATGACCCTAATCTACTTTCCCAGATAGATTATGGTGATCTGGATGCGCTCATGACCCAATTCCCGGCTTATGGTCAGGCGTGCAAACAGATCGATCGATCGCTCCTCCGGGGTCATCTCCTTTGCCGATTTCCCCCCTGCCAGAGGGGCTTTCCAGCCCGTGAGTTCCAGGTAGCGACTTTGTGCGTACTGGTGGCGCAGCCCATGGGTTTTACCGATCCCCGCAATAGCGGTTTGCCGTTCAAAGACGCTCTTATGTTCGTCATAGTTCTTACTGGCAGGAATCAGCGAGCCGCCACCGACGAACTGATGAATCCTGTCCAGCAGATCACGTTGCGCCGAATTGAGGATCGGTATCTCGCGGGTCTTCCCTCCCTTGCACCAGCTTCCATGCAACAGGATGTGATTGCCTCTATCCGCAGAGGCGACGATGAACTTCATCGCCTCTTCACGACGCAATCCAAACGCTTCCTGCAGCTGCACGGAAAATGCGACGTGAGGATCGTCGATCCGTTCCAGCATCTGCGAGTCCAGAGTGATTGCCCTGGATCGCTCCGGCATGTAACTCCGGTCCGAAATGCCGCAAGCCCGGTTCGACTTTGGAATAATGCCAGCTTTTCCAAGCTTGCGGGCGAGCCAGCGCAGGGCTGACATGCGGTTCTTCAAGGTGCCGGCTGTGACATCGCTTTCTTTCCAATACTCCAGCATAGCGTTGATGTGTCGACCCTTGAGTTGCCAGATGCTATCCAGATTGAAGCCGAGTTGGCGCAGCAGTTGAATAAACATTCTCAACAGCTTGCTCCTATCGCGCTGGGTCTGATAGCTGCCATCCTTGTTACGGGAAAGAATTTCCCGAATTTCCATCTCGATTTTTGTCATGGGTTTTCTCCTCGACCAAGTTAATAAGGGATGTTCTTACCCAGTCCTCCATGACTAGTCAGAACAAGCGCAAATTCGCTTTCCGATATGCGCTCAAAATCGATAGCTTGAAGTCTTCGATTTTGTCGAGGGCTTCTCTGCACCTCGGGAACCTCTGGTTTGTTCAGGGGGTTTTTCTAAAAGAGAGAGGGAAAAGCCCTTAGTCGATAAATCGGGGCGGAGTCGAGAGAGCGTCAGATACACTGACGAAAATTCAAAGGAAATGCGGGGCGATTGAGCGGCGCAGAAAACAGGTCAAACAATAAATCTTGGTTAGCGTAATTGACCAGGTAAAGTCGCCCTCGGGCGAAGTTCCGTTTTAAGGTCAAGGGGCCGATGGTTAAGCATCGGCTTGGGCGCCAGACAAAGCCGCTGGCAGGCATGAAATCGTTACTGCTGCAAATTCAGTTGACCCTGAATTGGGCCAATCAGGCAGTATGAGTAGATACTTGTTGTTGCACACGAATACGTAAGAGACGCACGAACCGCGTGTCGAACAATGGTCTTGGGAGTTATCTGAACAGATCAGAAGCTGGAGCAAAGCGAAAACAAAACCTTCGCTTTGGTTGCACTGAGAAGTCAAAAGTGACGATCTCAGTGCGTCGTTGAAGGAAAGGCTCGATGATTTTCTAAATCATGATGACGTGAAGGTTGAGCCGCGTCGCGTCACTGGAAAAATCGTAAATCAATTCCAGAGCAATTTGCAACAACTATTTACACCTGTTGCAGCAAAAAATCCGTCACTCGCGCATCACTCCGCAAATTGCGCCATCGGGCCTGATGTGGCGCAACTCGTGCCCGACGTCACTCCCGCGCATCGGAGTGACGTCGGGGCCTGTTTGCGGCAGGCTGTGCCTTATTGGATTAAATTGCCGCAGGAAAAATACTCACGTGCTGGGGCTGAATTGCACCAAGAAGAAATGAGAATTGGTCTGGGTGGTAAATCTGCAGCCCCGTTAAACCCAGATAGGGTTCGACGAGACCCGTCACAGATGACTGGAGAGAAGACCTCTTAATTCAATCAATCTCCAGACATCGGAGATTTTGGCGCATGCTCCTTAACGAGTTTCAGCCTGCCGGCCGGCTCGAGGCGATCTATCTGAGACATGATGGCTTCATGCGTTAGATAAAATCCGCTCGTAAAGCTAGCCATTACCAGATCGATGATTTCATCTTCGAGCAACTGACGCTGCCCATCTATCCCTTCGAGGTCTGTCATTGCTTCCGAGTCCGAGTCCGAGTTGGTTATGGATGTTCAAAGTGGAGTTCTGGATGTGTTTTGTATGATACCTCGCCAGGCCACTTTCTTGTGATCAAATGAGCGCTATTCCGCGCGAAGTAAATCATCCTTGACAGGCAGAATGCCCGCCACAGAATGGTAGCCAAGACGGGATTGGGGAAGGAATAAATCCTCTGGCGCTTTACAATGGCGCTGACTTCAAACGGAAGGGGTATCCCAAAGTTAACCCAATCCCTTCCTGGTGGACAGGGTTTTGGCGGGCATTTTGGCTGTCAAGGACGCAGCCGCGTAGCGGTGATTTACGCCCATCAATCACTAAAACAGGCGTCACTGAGCGTAAATGCTGGAAGAAAGGCTTCTAAAAAAAGGTTGTTTTTTCATGGTCGCTACTGAATCCCGGTTCAGTGTCTATCGCGAGATGGATTATCGCTGTTTATCATGCATAATCGGTCCGGATGTGGTTGGCCCTCTCGATTTTCGAAATGGTTTTGGTCAAAAAGCCAGCTTGGGCAGCAAGGGCCACTGTCAAACAGTTAAATAATAAGGATTAGATTAAGAATCAATGGGGGGCAGTTACTCTCATCACCAAACTCAATTCTTCGCCTGGGAACTCAGTCGGCGGGCATCGGGTGACACCGTCGAATCGCTTGGATCGACTTTGGTCGATGCTCAGGTGGATCTCAATCCGCATCAGGTCGAAGCGGCGCTGTTCGCCTGCAAAAACCCACTCAGCCGTGGCGTGATCCTTGCCGATGAGGTCGGGCTCGGTAAAACCATAGAGGCCGGGCTAGTGTTATCCCAGTTCTGGGCCGAGCGGCTGCGCCGAATCCTGATTGTCGTGCCGGCCAATTTGCGCAAGCAATGGCATCAGGAGCTGCTGGATAAATTCGCCCTGGAAGGGCTGATCCTCGAATCGCGTAACTACAACCAGCTAAAAAAGCAGCATGCCTCGAACCCTTTCGAGGCATCCGGGCCGGTGATCTGCTCTTACCAGTTCGCCAAGGCCCGTATGGATGATGTCAAAGATGTCGCCTGGGATCTGGTGGTCTACGACGAGGCCCACCGCCTGCGCAATGTCTATAAGCCCAGCAACGTGATCGCCAATGTCCTGAAAGACGGGCTGGCAAACGTCCGTTCCAAGGTGCTGCTGACCGCTACACCGCTGCAAAACTCGTTACTGGAGCTGTATGGGCTGGTCAGCATCATCGATGACCGGGTATTTGGCGATCTGGACAGCTTCCGGCGCCAGTTTTCGAGAGTGAATGACGAGATCGTCTTTAAGCAACTGCGCGAACGCATAGCGCCGTTGTGCAAACGCACCCTGCGCAAACAGGTTGCGCATACCATTGCCTATACCAAGCGCATTCCACTGGTGGAGCAATTCACACCCAGTCAGGATGAGCAGCTCCTGCGCAACCATGTTGCTGAGTACCTGCGCCGTCCCGAACTAAAGGCGCTGCCCAGCAGTCAGCGACAATTGATCTCCCTGGTCCTGTGGAAGCTCCTCGCCTCGTCAACCTTTGCCATCGGTGGCGCGCTGGGCAGCATGGCCACCCGGCTTGAAGGTCTGGTGGAAAAGTCCGAGGCGGTGGAATCGCTGATGGAAACACTGGACAAGGATTATGAATCGCTCGATGAAGACGCCGAGGAATGGGATGAAGAACTGGTGGACAGCCTGCTCGACGAGCGCGAGAAACAAGCGGTAAAAAATGAGATCGATGACTTGCGGCGTTATGAGTCGCTGGCCAAGAACATTCGCAACAATGCCAAGGGCAAGGCGTTGCTTACGGCGCTGGGACGCGCATTCGATGAGCTGGACAAACTGGGGGCGCCACGTAAGGCGCTGATCTTTACCGAATCCCGGCGAACCCAGGATTACCTGCTGTCGCTGCTCAAGGACACCCCCTACGGTGACGGCATCGTACTATTCAATGGCACCAACACCAGCCAGGAAGCCAAACAAATCTATCAGGACTGGTTGACCCGCCATGCCGGAACGGACCGGATTACAGGTTCCAGAACCGCGGATACCCGCGCGGCGCTGGTGGAGTATTTCCGGGATCAAGGCAAGGTCATGATAGCCACCGAAGCGGGCGCCGAAGGCATCAATCTGCAATTCTGTTCCCTGGTCATTAACTACGATTTGCCGTGGAATCCACAGCGCATCGAGCAGCGGATAGGCCGCTGCCATCGCTACGGCCAAAAATTCGATGTGGTTGTGGTCAATTTCGTCGACCTCAGCAACGAGGCGGACCGCCGGGTTTATGAGCTGCTGGATCAGAAATTCCAGCTCTTCAGCGGCGTTTTCGGCGCCAGCGACGAAGTCCTGGGCGCCATTGGTTCCGGTGTCGACTTCGAGCGCCGCATCGCTGGCATTTACCAGCGCTGCCGTGATTTGGACACCATCCGCGAGAGCTTTGAGCAATTGCAACTGGACCTCGCCGGAGAGATCAACGAGGCCATGGTCAAAACGCGTGATATCCTGTTCGAGCACTTCGATGAACAGGTGCTGGAAAAGGTCCGAACCGCCAGCACCGAAACGCGCGATCGATTCGAAGGCCTGTTCATGGAGTTGACCAAAGCCGAGCTGAATGGGCATGCCGAGTTCGATGCCGGCAACGGTTTCACCTTGAAAACCCTGCCTTCCCCGCATTTGAAGAACAGCGTAGCTTTGGGTCGTTACGAATTACCGCGACGTAGCGGCGATGCGCATATGTACCGTCTTGGCCACCCGCTTGGCGAATATGTGCTGGCCCAGGCCAAAGCACGTGAGTTGCAGCCCACAAGACTGGTCTTCGATTACGCAGCTTATCCGAGAAAGATCAGTACGCTGGAGCCATGGCGTGGTCAAAGCGGCACGCTGGCCGCGATACTGTTAACGGTTAACTCCCTGAGTGGCACGGAGCAACACCTGGTGGTGTCGGCCATCACCGATGACGGAGAAGTTCTGCAGGAAGATGACCCGCAGAAGCTACTACGCTTACCCCTGAAAGAGCAGTCTGTTCTCGGCGCCATTGATGAAAATCAGGCATTGAACGCTGATCTGACCGGCAGACGCAATCATCTGGCAGAAACCATCAACCGCCGCAACCTGGGTTACTTCGAGCAGGAAGTACAAAAACTCGATTCATGGGCGGATGACCTCAAGGTCGGGCTGGAGCAGGAGATCAAGGAAATCGATCGCCAGATCAAGGAGGTACGTCGGACGGCGGCCACTGCGGCAACACTGGAGGATAAGCTGCTGTGGCAGAAGCAGCAGCGCGAGTTGGAACACAAGCGCAACAAGCTAAGGCGTGAACTCTTCGATCGACAAGATCAGGTGGAAGAAAAACGCAACGACCTGATCAGTGGTCTGGAGCAACAGCTCACACAGAAGGCTGAAGAAAAGCCACTGTTTGTAATCCAATGGTCGCTGGTGTAACTGGTTGATAAATTGAAAAATATATAAAAAATACATCTTAAGTGTACTTGGCGCATAAATAAAAATATTTCTTGCCGCCATTATTGAAATGATT
>JGI11705J14877_10000194_pt1 | contig 38231 bp, 34 predicted proteins | sample Etolaghawater15m_FD_14877 | JGI IMG/M metagenome (IMG submission 14877) | reverse complement strand
CATCAATTGTGACAACCGTCCCATCTTCAAACTCGGCCACTTCCGTGAGCGAAGCCATGAAGCTGTAGTGCGCACCCTCATCGAAAGAAAGATTGATCTCGGGTGTGTTCACAGTATCCGGCAGCGCCGCAAAGATTTCTGCTGGCGTTTGCGTCTCTTTGGCCAAAATCTCAAGCAAGCGCGCACCGGTATAAAGGCCATCATCAAAGCCATACCAACGCTCTTTGAAGAAGATATGGCCGCTCATCTCGCCTGCGAGCAAAGCGTTCGGCGCTTCCTTGAGCTTCTTTTTGATGAAGGAATGGCCGGTGCGCCACATGGTCGGTTGACCACCCGCCTCGGCGATCACATCGGCGAGATTGCGCGTGCACTTGACGTCATAAACGATTTCCGCGCCCGGATTGCGCGCCAGAATGTCGCGCGCGAACAGCATCATTTGCCGATCGGGGAAGATCACCGCAGCGCTAGCATCCACCACGCCCAGACGATCACCATCCCCATCGAAGGCCAAACCAATCTCGGCGCCGGTTCGTTGCATCGCCGCCTTGAGGTCTTCGAGGTTTTCCGGCTTGCTCGGATCGGGATGATGGTTGGGGAAGGTGCCATCCACGTCGCAGTAGAGACAATCCAACACCTCACAGCCCAGCGCCTGAAACAAACGCTGCGCCACAATCCCCGCAATTCCATTGCCACAATCGAGCACCACACGCATCGGCCGCGCCAACTTCACATCGCCAACAATCCGTTCAACATAAGCATCCAACACATCCTGGGTTTCGATCGTCCCGGCTTGCGTTGGTGTTTGCAGATCTTGTTCTTGAATACGACGCAATAAGTCGGTGATCGCTTCAGCGGACAGGGTTTCGCCACCCGCCACCATCTTGAGTCCGTTGTAATCCGGTGGGTTATGACTGCCGGTGACTGCCACGCAGGAATCTGCGTTCAAGGCCTGCATCGCAAAATACACCACAGGCGTGGGCACTGCGCCGACATCGAACACCTGCATGCCACTCGCGGTCAGTCCTCGCATCAATGCCGCCTGCAGCATCGGTCCGGACAGACGCCCATCCCGACCCACCACGATGCGCTGCGAACCTCGCGCATGGCATTCACTGCCAAGCGCGCGGCCAATCTGCTCCACGGCCTCTTCGGTTAACTGCGTGCCCACCACGCCGCGGATGTCATACGCACGAAAGATTGCGGGATCGATGTGCATACTTAACTCCGTCCGGTGGAGCCAAAGCCACCGGCACCGCGCTCGCTTTCGCTGAATTCGTCAACCACCTCAAATGCCGCTTGAATCACCGGCACAAACACCAGCTGTGCGATGCGCTCACCCGGCTCAATCGCGAAGGTTTCCTTGCCGCGATTCCAGACCGAAACAAATAACTGGCCTTGATAATCCGAATCGATCAGGCCCACCAAGTTACCCAACACGATGCCGTGCTTATGCCCTAGGCCGGAGCGCGGCAGGATGACCGAAGCGAGGTTGGGGTCCTGCATGTGAATCGCAATCCCGGTCGGCACTAATGTGGTCTCACCCGGCTCCAGCTTTACCACTTGGTCGAGGCATGCGCGCAAGTCCATGCCGGCCGCGCCCGGCGTTGCGTACGCAGGCACAGGCCAAGTCGAGCCAATACGCGCATCCAAAATCTTCAGCTGTACGGGGGAACGATTCATGCAGTGGTTTCCAGGTGTTGTTTCATGTTCTTTGTGTAATGCATTGCGATGCGCTGGATGAGTTGACGCGCCAGTTCGGTTTTGGGTGCATTGGGAAGCTCTTCCTGTCCCTGCGCAGAAAACAGCGTCAGTGCATTGTCTTCCGCCTCAAAACCAACACAATCACTCACGTGATTCGCAGCGATCATCTGCACACGCTTGTCATGTAGCTTGGCTTGTGCGTACCCAGCAAGATTCTCGGTTTCTGCAGCGAAGCCCACGCTAAACGGCGCATTCGGTAAGGCTGTAATCGCGGCAAGGATGTCAGGGTTACGCACCAACTCGAGCGATACAGGCTCACTGCTGCCTTTCTTGATCTTATTCGCTGCAAGGTTGGCGGGCCGAAAATCTGCAACTGCAGCAACCGCTATGAAGATGTCAGCGTCAGCTGCGCGTGCCATGCATGCGGCATGCATGTCTTGTGCAGTTTTAACACGCACCACCGCATGCATCCCCGCAGGATCGGACAAGGCCACTGGGCCGGTCACGAGCGTGACCTCAGCGCCCGCTTCCGCTGCCGCCGCCGCCACGGCATGCCCCATCCGGCCGGAACTGCGATTGCCCAGATAACGCACAGGATCCAAGGGCTCATGGGTCGGTCCTGAGGTCACCAGCACACGTAGGCCCTGCAAGTCGCCAGGCGCGAGCCAGCGCTGCATGCGTTGCGCAAGCTCGGCTGGCTCTAGCATCCGTCCCGGGCCGACTTCGCCACAGGCCTGCAGGCCTTCATCGGGACCCCACAGTTGCGCGCCACGCCGTTGCACGGTCCGCATGTTGGCCGCGGTTGCGGCATGTGCCCACATCGCGCGATTCATTGCCGGTGCCAGCGCAAGCGGCGCTTCACTGGCCAAACACACGGCGGCGAGCAAATCATCGGCCTGACCATGGGCCAAACGCGCGATGACATCCGCCGAGGCGGGTGCGATGAGAATGCGCTCGGCCCAGCGCGCCAATTCAATGTGGCCCATCGCCGCTTCGGCATTGGGATCCAGCAAATCGCTGTGCACGGGTTTGCCCGACAAGGCCTGAAAGGTCAGCGGACGCACAAACTCCATGGCCGCACGCGTCATCACCACCCGCACGTCATGCCCCGCCTGTTGCAGCAGGCGCAACAACTCCGCCGCTTTGTAGGCAGCAATCCCACCCGTTACGCCCAGCAGGATCCGGCGCGGTGCAGCAAGCGGCGAAGAAGGTGAAGCGACTGGTTTCATCAGCATTTCAATGCATTCATGAGTGTTTTAACTCGTTGGCAGGCGCCAAACGACGTGCCATTGTAGCCGCGATGAGCATCCGAGATTGGCCCGAACAGGAACGTCCGCGCGAGCGCGTGCTGAAGCATGGCGCGGGGGCACTCTCAGATGCTGAACTGCTGGCAATCTTTCTCCGCACCGGCAGCCGTGGGCGATCGGCCGTAGATCTGGCACGTGACTTGTTGCAGCGTTTTGGCAGTCTCGGCGCACTGCTCAGCGCCTCACACGCCGACTTCACCGCTGCACCCGGCTTAGGCGCTGCCAAATACGTCCAGTTGCAAGCTGTATTGGAGCTCGCACGCCGACATTACGCCGCTGGGCTGCACGAACCCGATGCCTTCAACCATCCCGAGCTGGCGCGTCGCTTCATACAAGCCACGTTGAGCACACGCCAGCGTGAGGGCATGCTGTGCTTGTTCTTGAACAACCGCCACACCCTGATCAAGGATGAATTGTTGTTTGAAGGAACGATTGATCAAACCACGGTACATCCGCGCGAGATCGTGAAACGCGCATTGGCGTTGAATGCCGCAGCGGTGATCCTTGCGCACAACCATCCATCGGGCCACACCGAGCCTAGCCAAGCCGACCGGGCGATCACTGCACGCATCCGCGAGGCCTTGGCGTTGGTAGACATCCGCCTGCTCGATCATTTCGTCGTAGGCACAGGGGAACCCCTCTCACTCGCCGAGCGCGGATGGCTTTGAGCACAACTTGTGCCCAGAATGCTGCCATGCGCCCACAGTCCGGCTTCACATTGATTGAACTGTTACTCACGCTGAGCGTGCTCGCCATACTGACAGGACTGGCGATCGCGAGCTGGCAAGGTGCCTTGACGCGCACCCACATCGCCGTACAGATGAATGCGCTGGTCGGAAGCCTGCAACGCGCGCGCGTTGAAGCAGTTCAAGGCGGAAAAACGTTCGTGATCTGCAAGAGTGCAGACGGCGTGCAATGCGGCGCAGACCAATGGGAGGATGGTTGGCTGGTGTTTGGCGATACCGACAACGATCATCGCGTCGATGCCGGCGAAGCCATTGTGAATGTGCAACCGGCTCTGCCGAACAGCTACACCCTCCGCAGCACGTATCATTTCACCAACCGCGTAAAGTATTACGAGACCGGTGACTCCAATACCGCCGGACGCTTTGTGCTCTGCCACAACGACACACTGGTTGGATCTGAGGTGATTTTTATCAATTTCACGGGGCGTGTACGGCGCGGCGAGGACAACAATGAAAACGGTATTCCAGAAGACAGCGATGGCATCGACATCACCAGCTGTACTCCGTAAGTCGCTACTCGGCTTCACTCTGATTGAACTGCTGATCGTTGTCGCCATTGTCGGCATTCTTGCCGCCATTGCCGTACCGTCCTACCAAACGCAGGTGCGCGAAGCACGCCGCAGTGATGCACAAACGGCGCTCACCCGTTTTGCCCTCGCGGTTGAGCGCTATGCCGTTGCCCAAGGCAGTTATCTTGGTGCAACGACTGCGGTTTATAGCACCACTTCCGTCGATGGCTATTACACGCTCAGTATTAGTAACGTGACTGCATCGACCTATACGCTCACCGCATCTGCAACCGGAACCCAAGCTGCAGACACGAGCTGCTTGAGTCTGACGCTCGATCAAGCTGGAAACAAACTACCCACAGCCTGTTGGTAGCCGCAGAACGGCTCAACTCAATCGAATCAAGCGCGCAACAAGCGCGGCACGGGGAACACCACATCCTCGCGCACGCCTGCCAGTTCTTCGATCTGCCCTACGCCCAACTCTTGCAAGCGCGCAATCACGCCTTGCACCAACACTTCGGGCGCAGAAGCACCCGCACTGACTCCAATCGTTGTCCGTCCGACAATCCATTGCGGATCAATCGCAGACGCATCATCCACCAAATAGGCGGGCACCCCATTGCGCTCGGCCACTTCACGCAAGCGATTGGAATTCGAGCTATTCGCTGACCCCACCACCAATACACAGTCGGCCTGTGCACTGAGTTCGCGCACTGCGTTCTGTCGATTTTGGGTGGCATAACAAATGTCATCACGGCGTGGTCCCTGGACCGCTGGGAAGCAGCGTTGCAGGGCCTCGACCAATGCTTGTGTATCGTCCAGCGAGAGCGTGGTCTGGGTTACAAAACTCAGACTTGCTGGATCACGAATCGGTAACGCCTCGATATCGGCTAGCGTTTCAACCAGATGAATATCTTCAGCACGTCCGCCATGACGCAGCGCCTCACTGGCATATTGGCCCATCGTGCCTTCCACCTCAGGGTGGCCCGCATGACCAATCAGCACTACTTCTTGTCCAGCGCGGGCATGCCGCATGACTTCTAGATGTACCTTGGTTACGAGAGGACAGGTCGCATCAAACACCTGCAACCCACGGACCTCTGCCGCATCTTGCACGCTACGCGGCACACCATGGGCACTAAAAATCACCCGCGCATCATCGGGCACTTCGTCCAGTGATTCGACGAAAATCGCACCTCGCGCGCGCAGGTCTTCCACTACGTAGCGGTTATGTACGACCTCATGCCGCACATAGACAGGCGCACCAAACTGCTCGAGCGTACGCTCAACAATCTCAATCGCGCGATCCACGCCTGCGCAAAAACCGCGCGGGTTGGCCAATAGAAGTTTCATCACCACCTGTTCAGTCCCTGCTTATGGTGTGCCCACACTGAGCACCTCCACTGCAAAGTGCAGCGGCTTACCTGCGAGCGGATGATTGAAATCAACGTGGACTAAGCCCTGATCAATCTCGAGGATGGTGCCGGGCACTTCCTGCTCCGCGGGCGTGGTGAAGCCAATCACCAAACCCGGACGCAACTCCAACTCGCTCGGAAACGCATCCACTTCCAAAACATGCACGTTATCTTCATCCGGCAGACCAAAGGCCTCGCCCGGCTCCAGGTCAAACGCGGTTGAGGTGCCCGCATGTAAACCCATTAACTTTTGCTCCAAGCCCGCCTCGAGTGTGCCGTCACCGATCACGTAATGCAGCGGCTCCTCGGACGTGGCCGCATCTACCACGGTGCCATCCTGCAGTGACAGTGAAAACACCAGCGTGACTGGCTCACCCGGCGCGATGCGCACATCACTCTTCATTGTTGCTGCCATGCTTGGTCGACCTCGTTTCGGTGAATTCCCGCTATGATGGACGCATGCGCTCGCCCTTCTCGACTGATTCGCACGCCGTTACAGCGGCCTCTGCGCGCCCACGCTTTCGCTGGAAAGGCGTCGATGGTAGCGGTTCCCCTCGGCAGGGGGAAATCCGCGCACGTAACCATGCCCATGCTGAGGCTTTGCTGCGTCACCAAGGCATCCACAACCCACGCGTCGCACGCGACTGGACGATTCTGAGCCAACAGCGCACACCACATCTGCGGCGCGCCATTGCCGCCCAACTCCTGCGGCAACTGGGCAGCCTGTTACAAGCCGGCATCCCCATTCTGCAAGCGCTTGAACGCGTAGAAGAAGGCCTGATTCGCCCGGAAGAACGCGCGCTGGTCAAACGTGTACATGATCAGGTGGAGGCAGGCCAACCGTTGTCGCAGGCCTGCAGTCTTTTTCCTAAGGCGTTCCCAACCTTAGTCCTCGAACTGCTTCGTGCCGGCGAAACCTCAGGGCGACTCGATCAGGTGTTGCTACGCGCCGCGAGCCATCTTGAAGATCAATTGGCCTTGCAGCGGAAGCTACGCAACGCCGCACTGTACCCCAGCATTGTTTTTCTGGTGGCCATGGCTGTGTCCGTGTTGCTGTTGACCTATGTGGTTCCACAATTCGCAGAACTGTTTCAAAGCCAAGGGCTGCATCTTCCTGCGCTAACCGCCGGCGTCGTTGCGACCTCGGTCTTCCTACAAAACTTCGGGGCATGGCTGTTGATCGCGCTCTTGGGCATGGCCGCACTTACATGGCGTAGCCGCGAGGCATGGCTGCCGCGCATAAAACCCAAGCTCGACCCGCTATGGCTGCGCCTACCGGTGCTAGGACCGATCGTGCGTACTGCACAGGTCGCACGCTTTGCACGCACCTTGGAAACCCTACTACAGGCTGGGGTGCCGATCCTCACCGCACTGCAACGCAGCAGCCAAGTTCTAACCAGTCAGCCTTATCAGGCAGCCGTGGCACATCTACGCACCCGCGTCGAACAAGGCCAGGCGCTTGCTGTCGGCCTGCAGCAAAATGCATTGTTCCCGAGCCTTGTCGTGCAATTTGTGAAAACCGGCGAAGAGAGCGGACAACTCACTGTCCTGCTCGCACGCTTGGCCGACACGTATGAAGCCGAGTTGCGCCAACAATTAGATCGCTTCACTACGCTCGCTGAACCAATTCTGATCCTACTCATTAGTACCATCGTGGGCATTTTGGTGATTGCCATGTATTTACCGATCTTCCAAATGGGGCAGGCGTTCTGATGGACGCTTTACTGCAAACTTTGGCAACCACACAACTGTGGCTGCCTTTTGTTTTTGTGTTCGGACTCATGATCGGTAGCTTCCTCAATGTGGTTCACCTGCGCATGCCCGCCTGGCTGATCGCCGACTGGCGTTCGCAGTGCCAGAGCCTCCTCAACGAGGAGGCCCCGCACGCTGCGCACACCACAAAAAGTTTATGGACACCAGGATCGCATTGCCCCGCATGCGGCCATGCATTACGTGCTTGGGAAAACATTCCGCTGCTTTCTTGGATGCTGTTGCGCGGACGCTGTCGTGCTTGCAAAGCGGCCATCTCGCTGCGCTATCCTCTGGTTGAACTCAGCACAGCACTGCTGAGCCTACTCACGGCGCTGCAGCTTGGCGCGAGTATCGAAACCCTCTGGGTGTTGCTGGCGCTATGGTTGCTGATTGCGATGGCGGGAATTGATGCCGAACATCAGTTACTTCCCGATCTTTTGGTCTACCCACTACTTTGGCTTGGTTTATTGCGTGCAGCACTCGAGTCCGGACCCATTCCCGCCAGTGAAGCCATCCTTACAGCCGCCAGCGCCTATCTCGCACTTTGGCTTCTGATGCATCTCCATCAATCCATCCGCAAGGTCCAAGGCATGGGTCATGGTGACTTCAAACTGGCCGCCGCGCTCGGCGCCTGGGTCGGACTGCCGCAACTTCCCTTGATGTTTCTGCTCGCAGCAATCACGGGACTGTTGTGGGCAAGCTCGGCTCGTATCGTGGGTCAGCGCTTCGAGCGCATTCCTTTCGGTCCATTTCTCGCCCTCGCCGGCTGGGTAGTTTTACTCTGGCCCGACCTTTTGCTGCACATCCTCGAAGCCGGGGGCTTTGCATGAGCCCTGCAGGGATATGGACCGTAGCGCTGACCGGCGGCATTGGTTGCGGGAAATCTGTGGTTGCCGATGCCTTCGCCGCACTGAGCGTTTGTGTCATTGATACCGATCAGATTGCGCGTCAGCTCGTTCAACCCGGTCAGCCCGCACTTGCCGAAATCGTTGCACGCTGGGGATCGACCATGCTACTGGACTCGGGAGCTCTGGACCGGCGTGCACTGCGCAGCCAAATCTTTACCCATCCGCAACAAAAGAAAGAGCTCGAGGCCATCCTCCATCCACGCATTCGTAGCGAGGTTGCATGTCAACGCGCGGCCTGTCTCAGCGAATATGCGCTGGTAGTCATCCCGCTCTTACTCGAGACGGGACAGGCCGCGGAATACGACCGGGTTCTCGTCGTGGATTGCACACCGGAACAACAGCGTCAGCGCGTCGCGACCCGTGATCACAGCAGCGCAGACGAAATCGAAGCCATTCTTGCCGCTCAGGTCGACCGAGCGACCCGCCTCGCTGCTGCCGATGATGTGCTAGATAACAGCGAACCACGCAGCCCAGAGCAACGCGATCACTATCTGCGGGACGCCGTAGCGCAGCTGCATAGACGCTACCTAGACTTGAGCCAACGCGCCAGAAAGCGCATCCTGTAGCGATTTGTGGCCCGCAACCCGGAAATGGTGCCGAACTGATGATGGTGTATGAGCTTCCGCTGAATGAACGTGTGCGCATCCTGCTGCGCCTGGAACATGTGTTGCATGGACTCGAACAAGCGGTTGCGGAACCCAGCCAGAATAATGCCCAGCTCGCACTGATCCATCTCGCGGATGCGCTCAACCTCACGGATCGATCTGAACTCAAAAAAGATTTACTGAAAGAGCTCGAAAAACACAGCCATACGCTGGGTCAGCTGCGCGAACGCAAGGGTGTCGACATCGAACAGCTCGACCGTTTTCTCAGGCAAATCGATCATCTCCGCGAGCAACTCAGCCTCGATCTCGGTAAACCTGCGCAAGCCTTGCGCGAGCACCCCCTGCTTAAAACCTATCAACAGCGCCAGCATGTCGCCGGCGGACTCTCTCCGATTGATTTTCCGTGGTTGCAGCAATGGCTGCATCAGCCGACCGCCCTACGTCAGCAACAGCTACAGGCGTGGATGGATGAGTTTCGTGTGACCCAAGAAGCGGTCGGGATGGTTTTAGGCATGGTGCGCGAAAGCAGCCGCCCGAAAGAAGTCATCGCCGAGCAAGGCTTTTATCAACAAAACCTCGACACCAGCTTGCCGTATCAGATGGTGCGCGTACTGCTACCCAACGCTGCACCGTGGTTTGCCGAAATCAGCGGCGGCAAACACCGTTTCAGTGTGCGTATGTTGAATGCATCGACCGATGGGCGTCCACAACAAGTGCAGCAAGACATCCCTTTCCGTCTCTGTACTTGCATGTTGTAGCTGTAACCGAACAAGGCGATGACCGACAGTCCCGTTCAGGGGCGTCGATCGACATGGACGTCGATCGTCGAGCGAGCCATGGAAGGCGAATAGCGACCCCTGAACGGGATGCCGGTCGTCGTAGTTTCTTAACGAATCTCCCACCAGGCGCTGATCGCTGCAACACCTTGCGCACCCGCAGCCTGCGCGTGCGCAAGCTCGGCTTCCGCGACACCACCCAAGGCATAGACCGGCAGCTGTACCTCACGCACCCAATGCGCAAAGGTTTCCCAACCGAGTCCCACTGCCTCTGGATGACTCTGTGTTGGGAGGACCGGTGACAACCAGACGAAATCCAAGCCCAACTGTGCGGCTTGATGGAGCTCTTCTGGGTTATGGCAAGACGCACTGACCCACTCGAACTGAGGACGAACCGCGCACTCAAGGAGGGCATGGTGATTCAGATGCACGCCATCGACAGGCAAAGAGGCGGCCACATCTAGATCGCCATTCCAAATAATACGCAGGGGATCACCTAGCGCATCCTTCTCCGCTTGCGGATAGCGCGTCCGAAGGATTTTGAAACGCTGTTTGAGCTGCGCATATGAAACTTCAGACCACGCTTGCGGCCAACGTATTTGCACCCAACGAAGGCCGCGCGCGTAAGCCGCATGCAAATGTTGCAACCACTGATCGAAATCATGTGCAGGACCCGTGATTAAAAACCGTGACGGCAACTGCGCAGCACGCAGGAGAGACCGGTTCGCGGAGGGGAATTGTGTCGGGTCCAATAATGAAGGAGCTTGCCAGCGCCATGGCTGTCCTTCGCGGCCCACACCCGATGATGCTGAAAAATCATGCCCCGTCTCAGCATGCCATGCGTTCACGCGCCAAGCTTGCAAACGAACGATTTTATCCGGATAGCGCCAGGGAATCTCAATCAATGGTCGCGCTTGGTCCACCACGAGGCCCAGCTCTTCACGCAGCTCACGCTGTAGCGCATGCCAGGCATCTTCACTCGCCTCAATCTTTCCGCCAGGCAATTCCCACAAGCCGCCCTGATGCTGATGCGCATGCCGTCGTGTGATCAATACCTCGCCGCGCGCGTTGTAGACCACCCCCACCGCAACTGCGGTTTCTTGCATTGGATCAGGAGCGATATTCGGCATTGATGCGCACATAGTCGTGCGATAGGTCAGTCGTCCACACAGTTTCATTCACCTTACCGCGCGCCAAAACAATGCGAATCGTCAATTCATCACGGTCCATGACGCGCTGTCCCTGCGCCTCGCTGTAGTCGGGATCCCGACCACCGTCACGCACAATGCGTACCTCATCTAGCCAAATCTCGATTGCATCAAGGTCCAACTCCGTGAATCCTGCACGCCCAACCGCTGCAAGGATGCGCCCCCAATTCGGGTCGCTGGCAAACAATGCGGTTTTCACCAAAGGCGAATGTGCGACTGCATAGGCAACCTGCAAACATTCCGCCGAACTGGCACCCTGCTCAACCTGAATCGAGACAAACTTGGTCGCACCCTCACCATCGCGCACGATTTGCTGGGCGAGATCAGTACATACCTCAGTAAGCGCATGCATAAACGCCGCATAGTGCGGATCATTACGGTCATTTAAGGTGGGTACGGCGCTCTTCCCAGTCGCCACCAACATGCATGCATCATTGGTCGAGGTATCGCCATCCACGGTAATACGATTAAACGAAGCGTCGCTTGCTTCACGCAGACAAGCACGCAACAGGCCGGGCTCAACCGCGGCATCCGTTGCAATGAATGCAAGCATGGTCGCCATGTCAGGACGGATCATGCCCGAGCCTTTGGCAATCCCGGTCAACGTCCAGCGTTGACCATCCACCTCAACCTGTCGTGAGCAACCCTTCGCAACCGTATCCGTGGTCAAAATACCTTGCGCAGCATTCTTCCAACCCGTCGCAGAGAGATTCGCCAAGGCATCGGGCAAACCGGCAACCAAACGCTCTACGGGAAGCGGCTCACCAATCACACCGGTAGAGAACGGCAACACCTGCGCGCTGGAAACACCAGTTTCTTGCGCCAAAGCCGCACACGTCACCTCGGCATCCCGCATCCCCTGCGCGCCGGTTCCAGCATTGGCATTGCCCGTATTGATTAAGAAATAACGAATCGCTTGATGTTCGGCCAACGATCGCTTGGCCAACCGCACGGGCGCGGCACAGAACAGGTTGCGCGTGAACACACCTGCGACTTGCGTACCTTCAGTAAATTCAAACACAACCAGATCTTTGCGATCTGGCTTACGAATTCCCGCGGCCGTAGTACCGACATACACGCCGGCAACGGGATGCAATTCAGGAAGCTCACGAACACCGACCGCCATCACGCACTCCTGTGGGCAAACGATCGAATTGAAGATCGATTTAGAAAACGCACTGCATTACTGCAGCGCACCATGGCAATGCTTGTATTTCTTACCCGAGCCACACGGACACAACTCATTGCGGCCAACCTTACGCTCTTCGCGCACAAAAGGCTGAGCCTCGCCTGCTTGCTCTTCCGCCAACATCGCGTCGACTTCTTCTTCCGCAGAGGGCGTACCGGCATCCGGATGTTGGAATTCCATCTTCTCGGCCTGCGCGCGCTCACGCCGCTGCGCTTCCATCGCTTCAACATCCTCTTCACGACGCAACTCGAGACGAATCAGCATACGGGTCGCTTCGAGCTTAATGCGATCAAGCAGGCTCTCAAACATCTCAAACGATTCGCGCTTGTATTCCTGCTTTGGATCTTTCTGCGCATAGCCACGCAGATGGATCCCCTGACGCAGATAATCCATCGACTGCAAATGTTCTTTCCACAGCGTATCTAAAACCTGCAACAAGATGGCCTTTTCAAAGTGCCGAATCACATGCGTTGGCACCGTCTCTTCTTTCACACGATAGGCAACCGCAAAATCCTCAAGGATGCGCGTACGCAAACCCTCCTCATCCAGCTCAGCATCCGCATCCAGCCATTCCTGCAACGCCAACGTTTGGCCAAACTCGCTTTGCAGCGCCTGCTCGAGCCCCGGCACGTCCCACTGCTCATCGAGACTCTGCGGCGGGATGTAACGGCTAATCAAATCATTCAACACATCTTCGCGAATTGCAGTGATGGTTTCCGAAATATCGTCGAGATCCATCAAATCATTACGCTGCGAATAAATCACCTTACGCTGATCGTTGGCAACATCATCAAATTGCAGCAACTGCTTACGAATGTCGAAGTTATGACCTTCGACCTTACGTTGCGCGTTTTCAATCGCCTTATTGACCCAAGGATGCTCAATCGCTTCACCTTCACGCATGCCGAGCTTTTGCATCATTCCAGCAAGTCGGTCAGAAGCAAACATACGCATCAAAGAGTCGCTCAAGGCTAGATAAAAGCGTGACGAGCCCGGATCACCCTGACGGCCCGCACGACCGCGCAACTGATTATCGATACGACGGGACTCATGCCGTTCTGTACCAATGATATGAAGGCCGCCAGCATCCAACACCTGCTGATGACGCTGCGCCCATGCTGCACGAATCGCGACAGGATCGGCGTCGACTCCCGCCGCAGTGAGTTCGGTTTCAAGATTCCCTCCCAATACGATGTCGGTACCACGCCCGGCCATGTTGGTCGCAATCGTCACTGCACCTGGACGACCTGCTTGGGCGATGATGTGTGCCTCACGCTCATGCTGCTTCGCATTCAATACTTCATGCGCAATCTTGGATTTGTTCAACAACGCAGAGAGCTTCTCAGAAGATTCAATTGAGGCGGTACCGACCAACACCGGTTGCTGGCGCGCGACACAATCTTGAATATCGATTTGAATGGCACGGAACTTCTCATCCTCGCTCAAGAACACTTGATCGGCATGATCGATTCGCGCCAACGGACGGTGCCCAGGGATCACAACGACCTCAAGACCATAAATCTGCTGAAACTCGAACGCTTCCGTATCGGCCGTACCGGTCATCCCCGAGAGTTTGTCGTAGGTACGGAAGTAATTTTGGAAGGTGATCGACGCCAGAGTCTGATTTTCTTGTTGGATCGAAACACCTTCTTTCGCTTCGATCGCCTGATGCAAGCCTTCTGACCAGCGCCGACCCGGCATGGTGCGCCCCGTAAACTCATCAACAATGACAATCTGATCGTTTTGCACGATGTAATGCACATCACGCTGAAAAATCGAATGCGCACGCAACGCCGCATACAGGTGATGCATAAGCAGAATATTGCCGGGGTCATACAAACTGGCGCCTTCGGCCAGTAACCCGGCTTGCATCAACATCGCCTCAACCCGCTCATGCCCCTGCTCAGTGAGTAAGACCTGGCGGTTCTTCTCATCCAAGGTGTAATCACCGTTGGGCTCTTGGTTTTCTTCCAGCTCGCCTTCATGACGCACCAGCTGTGGCGCGATGCTATTCATGCGCAAATACAACTCTTGGTTGCCTTCAGCCGGACCGGAGATGATCAACGGCGTACGCGCCTCGTCGATCAGAATGGAGTCCACCTCATCCACAATCGCAAAGCTGCGCTGACGTTGGGCACGCTCAGCCGCCGAGAACGCCATATTGTCGCGCAAGTAATCGAAACCAAATTCATTGTTGGTGCCGTAGGTGATGTCTGCGGCATACGCCTCGCGCCGCGAGCAGGGCGCCAAATATTCACCGCCTTCACCTCGGCTATTGTCTGCAACAGGGTCAAACAAGAAGGACGCACTGTCCGGACCCATGCCTCCAGAAGACTGAATCACGCCCACACTCAAACCGAGCGCGTGATAAATCCGGCCCATCCATTGCGCATCACGCCGCGCGAGATAATCGTTCACCGTGATCACATGCACGCCCTTCTCGGGCAAGGCATTGAGGTAGGCCGCCAAGGTCGCAACCAAGGTCTTGCCTTCACCCGTACGCATTTCCGCAATTCGACCCTCATGCAACACCATGCCGCCAATCAACTGCGTATCGAAATGGCGCATGCCATGCACGCGCTTACCGGCCTCACGCACAGTGGCAAAAGCTTCTGAGAGGAGATCTTCGAGTGATGCGCCCTCCGCCAAGCGCTGCCGGAGGACTTGGGTTTGATCGCGCAGCGCCTGATCAGAAAGCGCTTCGACCTGCGACTCCAACGCATTGATCTGCTCGACCTGGCGACGGAGACGTTTGATGACACGGTCGTTCCGACTGCCGAAGATCTTACTAATCAATTTGCGCATGTGAGGGGCTACAACAGGTCTGCGGCCGAGGCCGGATCAAAGAAAGGCGCAAGGATACTGCGGCGACGCGAGAGACGCACGCCTGACGCAGAAAAAACGGGGAATTCCTCAGGCCGCAGCAGCGGCAAGCGGGCGGGTGTAGAGAATCGGAGCGGTTTCCGTATCCTCAAAGGTCACGTACTCCCACGCATCCTGCTGCTCCATCAAATGACGAATCAGCTGGTTGTTGAGCCCATGACCGGACTTGTGCGCTGTGAACGCACCAATCAGCGGGTGACCCAGCAGGTAAAGATCACCCACAGCATCCAGAATCTTGTGGCGCACAAACTCGTCTTCGTAGCGCAGGCCGCCTTCGTTCAGAATGCGGTACTCATCCAAGCCCACCGCATTGTCGAGGCTTGCGCCCAATGCCAGGCCTTGTGAACGCAGCATTTCCACATCACGCATGAACCCAAAGGTACGCGCACGGCTGATTTCACGCTCAAAACGGGTAGACGAAAAATCGACTTCGGCTTCTTGGCGACTGTTGCGGAACGCCGGATGCGCAAAATCAATCGAGAAGCGAATGCGGAAGCCATCATACGGCTCGAGACGCGCCCATTTGTCGCCATCTTCGATCTGCACCGGCTTTTTGATACGCACGAATTTCTTCGCTGCCGCCTGTTCTTCGATCCCGGCTGACTTAATTAAGAACAGGAAGGGACCTGCGCTACCGTCCATAATCGGGACTTCCGGAGCGGTCAGATCCACATAGGCATTATCAATACCAAGACCCGCAAACGCAGACAGTAAGTGCTCCACCGTGGAGATGCTCTGTCCATCACGTGACAGGGTCGTGGCCATCTTGGTTTCGCCCACGCACTGCGCACACGCCACGACATCGACCGGGTTTTCCAGGTCGGTACGGCGAAACACAATGCCGGTATCCGGCGCAGCCGGGCGCAAGGTCAGAAAGACCTTTTTGCCGCTGTGCAAACCCACGCCGGTGGCGCGAATGACATTTTTCAGTGTGCGTTGACGAATCATACGAATTTCGAGTTCTTGGGCCTGAGACGCAAGTTCTTGTTTTTAAAAATAATATTCGGCGATTAACGCGCTCTATTCAAGAAACAGACCGAATGATAGCGCATTTTTTCCGCAGTATTCAAGCAGAAATTACGCAAAAGTCAGCGCGGTCGCGGCCTCCCCAGCCCAGGAGGGGATTCTGGGCCAAGGAAACCAACCGCTGCGAACGACTTAGTCCGCCTGACGACGCAAGAAGGCGGGGATGTCGAGGTATTCCTCTTCTTCCACCGGCTGCGCCAACGCCGTATTACCCACCGTCGCGGCACGCTGCGGTTCACGGACAAAGGTCGGGCGATCGTAGTCGGCGTAATCGGTTGCCGGTACGCTGGCAATCCGACGGCCGGTACCAGTGTGACGCACACCTGCGCTGTCCGCCTGACCCAGACCGGTCGCAACCACCGTCACGCGCATATCACCGCTCATCTCTGGATCCACCACGGTGCCCATCACGATGGTGGCGTTCTCAGAGGCAATTTCGCGCACGGTATTACCCACGTCATCAAAATCACCCATCGACAGATCAAGGCCGGCAGTGACATTCACCAGAATGCCGCGCGCACCTTGCAGATTGACGTTCTCCAGCAATGGACTACTGATCGCTGCACGCGCCGCTTCCACGCCACGCTGCTCACCCGTCGCAACGCCAGTGCCCATCATCGCCATACCCATTTCTGACATCACAGTACGCACGTCAGCAAAGTCGACGTTAATCAGGCCCGGACGGGTGATCAGCTCAGCAATGCCTTGAACCGCACCCAGCAGCACGCCATCGGCTTCGCGGAACGCGTCGGTGAGCGCCTTATCACGACCCATCACTTCCAGAATCTTTTCATTCGGGATGGTGATAATGGAGTCGACATGCTGGCGCAGCTCTTCGATTCCTTTCAACGCCGCTTCCATACGCTTGCGGCCTTCGAACGGGAACGGCTTCGTCACCACTGCAACAGTCAAAATACCGAGCTCACGTGCGATCTCTGCAACCACGGGCGCAGCACCCGTACCCGTACCACCGCCCATACCGGCCGTAATGAACAGCATGTCGGTGCCTTCGATGGTTTCGCGAATACGCTCACGGTCTTCCAATGCGGCCTGACGACCGATATCTGGATTCGCACCCGCACCGAGTCCACGCGTCACGCCGCCACCCAATTGCAGCGTGGTATTCGCACTGCTGCGCTGGAGTGCTTGCGCATCGGTGTTAGCACATAAGAAATCAACGCCTTCAATATTGGCGTCGAGCATATGTTGCAGTGCGTTACCGCCTGCACCACCTACGCCGATGACACGGATCACCGCGTTCTCGTTGTAGGTATCCATCAATTCAAATGTAGGCATGTCATTTCCCCTCTGACGTTTACAAATGCGCAACCCGGACCACCCGGATTACATCCAAAGTTGTTAAAAATTCTTGCGGAACCATCCACGCATGCGATCAAGCATGCTGCGCATCCCCGGCTGTGCACGTACCGCTCCCTGCTGACGGAACTCATGCCCGTACAACAACAAACCCACCCCGGTGGAATGAATCGGATTGCGCACGACATCACGTAACCCGGCGATTTCTTGTGGCGCACCCAAACGAACGGGTCGATGGAAGATTTCCTCAGCGAGCTCAACCGCACCTTCAATCTTGGAACCACCACCGGTCAGCACGATGCCGGCTGGGATCTGACGATCGAAGCCATGCCGCACCAACTCAGCTTGCACCAACATGAACAGCTCTTCGTAACGCGGCCCCACGACTTCAGCGAGACTCTGACGTGACAAACGACGCGCCGGACGATCCCCAATCGATGGGACTTCAATTTGCTCACTGGGCGATACCATTTGTGAAATCGCGCAGGCATAGCGCTTCTTGATGTCTTCCGCGTTTTGCATCGGCGTACGTAGAAACACCGCGATGTCATTGGTGACTTGATTGCCGGCAATCGGAATCACGTCGGTGTGTCGGATCGCACCTTGCGCGAACACCGCAACATCCGTCGTGCCGCCGCCAATATCGACCATGCACACACCCAGCTCTTTTTCATCAGCATTGAGCACGGCATAGCTGGAAGCCAGAGGTTCGAGCACCACATCCTCCACATCTAGGCCACAGAGACGTACGCAACGCTCAATGTTGGCCGCGGCGCTCACCGAACCACGCACAATGTGCGCTTTGACTTCGAGCCGCACACCGGCCATACCGGTTGGCTCCAAAATGCCATCTTGGCTGTCGACAATGAATTGCTGTGGCAGCACATGCAGGATCTTTTCATCATTCGGGATCGCAATCGCGCGCGCTGCATCTAGCACGGACTCAATGTCATATTGCGTGACTTCACGTGAACGAATCTTCACGATGCCATGTGAGTTCATGCTCTTGATGTGTGAACCCGCAATCCCAGCAAACACGGAATGAATTTCACAATCCGCCATCACCTCAGCTTCTTCAACCGCGCGCTGAATCGAGCGCACCGTGGCTTCGATATTGACCACCACCCCCTTGCGCAGACCTTCCGATGGATGCGTGCCGATACCGATGATCTCTACCCCACCTTCCGGCGACACCGCCCCGACAATCGCCGCAATCTTGGTCGTGCCGATATCCAGCCCGACAATTAATTCTTTTTCATTGCGTTTGGCCATCACGACAGTCCTTCCTTTGTATTCAAGTACTGCACATGCGCAGTTTTCTGTAAGCGCATCGCAAAACCACGGCTATAGCGCAAATCCAGTCGCTGCATTTCCACAACTTCTACACCTTCACGACGCAACTGCCGCAAGGCATGAGTCATCCGCTGCAGCCGCGCTGAAATAGCACGACGCCCTAGCTCAATCACCAAACCCGAATCCAGCTCCAGCTGCACCGCACCACGCGTATTCATATGCAGACGCATCAGCTCAGCATTCGGGTCGGCTATAGCCAAGGCCTCAGCACTACGCTGGAATAAATCAACCATGACCTCGGCATCACGCGCGTCACCCTGCAGCAACGGCAAGTGCCGCTGCTCCGCTTCAAGTTCGCTTGGCATAAACACGTCACCGCGCGCATTCACATAACCGCTCACGTGCTTGCTTTGTTCGGGGTTGTGCCAGCGCGCCCAAGGCTGCTGCCGCACGATCTGAATCTCTAGCATGCCCTCCCAATCCTTACGCACTGCTGCTGCACGTACCCAGGGTTCGGCTTCTACCAACGCGCGCACCCATTCCGGTTCGAGAGCGAGATAACCTGCGCTGGCTTTTTCTTGTAGCTGTTGTGCGAGCCCTTGCACATCCACGCCGCGGGTATCGCCTTGAAAAATCACACGCTTCAGCCCGGGGTCCAGACGCTGTGTTGCGTTTGAATCCGCAACCGCCGTCGCGCGCTGTGCTTGCCAATCCAACCACTGCGGATACAGCAAGCCACCCACTGCGCCCAATAAAGCCACAGCGCTTAACCCCAGCCACCAACGTTGGCGTTGCTGGCGCTGTTGCTCCGAGACACTGCGCAGGGCACCTCCACGACGACGCTTAGATACCCGACGCGTATCACGCTCGGCAGTGGATTTGAAATGCAAGGATGGCCACGCCTTCATGCCACATCCTCCGACACAATGATGTGGTCCAACATGGCGCGCTCGAGAATCTGCGCACACAGATCTGACATTGATAAACCGGCAGCCTTCGCAGCCATTGGCACCAAACTGTGATCCGTCATCCCGGGTGCGGTATTCGCTTCGAGCAACCAGAACGCACCTTGCGCATCGCGCATGAAATCCATACGCCCCCAGCCACGCCCACCAAGCTCGGCAAAGGCGCGCAACGCAAGATCCGCCATCTGTTTTTCATCCTCGATCGACAGACCGCAAGGACAGTGATATTGCGTATCCGACGCGCTGTACTTCGCGTCGTAGTCATAAAAGGCATGCGGGGTTTGCAAACGAATCGCAGGTAACGCGGTGTCGCCAAGAATCGCAACTGTGTATTCCTCACCCTGAATCCAGCGCTCGGCGAGGACATCCGAAGCACACTCCGCCGCGTTCGCATAGGCAAGCGGCAAGTCTTCGATGCGCTCAACACGACTCATGCCGATGCTCGAGCCTTCCTCGGCAGGTTTGACCATCAAGGGCAGTCCCAATGCATTCACGACGGCACGCGGATCAAAGCCCGCTTCCAGCCGCTGCCATGCCGGTGTCGGCAGACCTGCGCCCTGCCACAGCATCTTGCTCCGCAACTTGTCCATACCCAAGGCAGAGCCCAATACGCCACTTCCGGTGTATGGAATTTGCAGGGCTTCAAGCATGCCCTGCACCACGCCGTCCTCTCCGCCACGACCATGCAAGGCAATAAAGCAACGATCGCCGGCGCGCACCAAACCCAGCAGATCTTCCCCTTGGTGAAGGTCGGTTGCGTATGCATCAATTCCTGCGCGCTGCAAAGCGGCGGTCACCGCCGCGCCACTACGCAAGGAGATCGGCCGCTCTGCAGACCAGCCGCCCATTAACACCAAGACGCGGCCACTCATGGACTCACCTCAGCGGCTGCAAGCACATCACCAATCACAATGACTTCGGGCTCGAGTTGCACACCAAACGCGTCGTACACACAACGCTGTGCGCGCTCCATTAAGCGCTCGATATCGGATGCGCTTGCATGTCCACGGTTCACGATGAAATTGGCATGTTTATCGGAGATGCATGCATCGCCCACACACACCCCTTTCATGCCGCAGGCCTCAATCAGCCGTCCCGCATGATCACCCGGCGGATTACGGAAGGTAGAACCTGCCGTGGCTTGCCCGATGGGCTGAGTCTTCGCACGATGATCCAGTAAGGCACGCATCGTTGGATCATCGTGACCCTGCATGAAGATCAAGCGGGCACTGAGAAACCCAATAGCCGACTGCAGCGCAACTTCATCGCGCAATGCAACACTGCGATAAGCCACCTCAAAATCTTCCGGCTCATACACCTGCAGCTCACCTGCGCGCGTAAGCACCTCAACCGATTGCACAAACTCCCAGATGCTATGGCCATGTGCACCTGCATTCATCGCCAACGCACCACCGAGCGTGCCCGGAATACCCGCTAAAAACGCTGCGCCCGCTAAGCCCGCACGCACCGCAGCGCGCGCTACCTGCGCACAAGCAACTCCTGCACCGACGGTGACCTCCCCATCGACTTGGCGTGTATGGATATCCAGCTGATCCAGTACGCCGCGTGCTTGAATCACGGTTCCAGGAAAGCCGCCATCACGAATCAACACATTACTACCAAGACCCAACCAAAAGATGGGCTCACCGATGGGCAGCTGTTGCACAAAGGCAACTAGGTCTTCACGATCGGCCGGGCGATACAACTGACGCGCTGGCCCACCGACACGCCAACTCGTCAAACTCGCAAGCGAGGCGTTGTGCTCGAGCTCACCGCGCATCACACCACTCTCCGGATCAGAACGTAACGCGGCCATCATGCTGTGACCTCCGCGAGCGCAGTTCGCCACTGCTCAGCTGCCTGTCCGATATTGCCGGCACCACAGAACAGAACCACATCCTGATCCTGCAACATGCCAGGCAAGACCGTTAATGCATCTGTGACATCTGTTGCATGCACAGGCTCAACTTCGCCACGCGCGCGCAAGGCACGCAACAAATCTGCCGTACTCGAACCTGCAAGCATCGCCTCTCCTGCTGCATAGACATCCAGTAGCAGCAATCCATCTGCCTGAGACAACACAGCCACAAAGGCGTCAAACAGATCACGCGTACGGGTATAGCGATGAGGTTGGAACACCAATACGATTCGGCGCTGCGGCCAGCGTGCACGCGCCGCCTGCAATACCGCCTGCAACTCACGCGGGTGATGCGCATAGTCATCGATCACTTCCACATGACGCGAGCGACCCTGCGCATCCGGGAGAATCAACGCACCATAGGATTCAAAGCGCCGCGCAATACCTTCGAATTCGGCAAGGCCACGCATAATATCTTCATCAGCAACACCGAGCTCACTGGCAATCGCAATCGCAGCCAATGCATTACGCACATTGTGTTCGCCGGAAAGCGCAAGTGAGACTTGTAAATCTGGTGCTTCAGAACGCACCACTCGGAAGTCGGTACCCGTCGCAGTTGCGCGCACGTCTACGGCGCGAACATCCGCGCCTTGCTCTAATCCATAACGAATCAAGGGGCGTGAAACCTGGGTGAGCACACGCTGCACACCCGCATCATCACTGCATACGATCGCACGACCATAAAATGGAAGACGTTGCATGAATTCCACAAAGGCCTGCTCAAGACGCTGCACATCTCCGCCATAGGCCTCAAGATGATCTGCATCAATGTTGGTTACCACGGCCAGCATCGGCAGCAGATGCAAGAACGAAGCATCGCTTTCATCCGCCTCCGCAACCAGCACCCGCCCGGCACCCAAGCGTGCATGGGTGCCTGCGCGCATCAACTTGCCGCCAATCACCCAAGTTGGATCTTGCCCACCAGCAGTGAGCAATGCTGCAATTAGACTGGTTGTTGTGGTCTTACCATGCGTTCCTGCAACCGCAATCCCTTGTGAAAAGCGCATCAACTCAGCCAGCATCTCGGCGCGACGCACCACCGGCGTGCCTTGCGCGAGCGCTGCTGCCACCTCGGGGTTTTCGATGGAAATCGCGGAGGACACCACCACCACATCTGCACCCTCAACCTGCTGCGCAGCATGACCCAATGCAACTGGAATCCCCAAATTGCGCAGGCGCTGAACCCGCGCGCTATCCTTTTGATCCGACCCCGTTACAACAAAGCCAAGGTGATGCATGACTTCAGCAATGCCACACATCCCGACACCACCGATGCCGACAAAATGAACGCGCTGGACCCGCAACATCGCAGCGCGCAAATCTTCTTGCCGCGCGGAACCTGCTGCACCACCCGGCCAATGCCGATCCAGCGGTGTTTGTAACGGTGCAATCACGCGACTCATGCCGCCCACCTCAGACACACATCGGTAATACGTGCCGCCGCCTTCGACTGCGCAATGCTGCGTGCGGCAATGGCGTGCTCTACTAACCGACTACGCGTCGCGTGCTGCATCGCATGCACAAGATCCACGGACGTCAGCGATTCTTGGCGCCACATCTGTGCAGCGCCAGCATCAACCAAGAATGCTGCGTTGGCGGCTTGATGATCATCGACCGCATGCGGAAACGGCACCAACCACGCTGCAACGCCAGCAGCAGCTAACTCACTCACGGTCATCGCACCGGCGCGCGCAAGCACCACATCGGCCCATGCATAAGCTGCAGCCATATCTTCGATGTAGGGCTGCACATGAATCGACGCCTCTGCGGATGCTGGATCTTCGCTGGTCGCAATAGCGATGCCTGCATCGGCATAAGCCGCACAAATCGTCTCGAAATGGGCCGGACCGGTTTGTTGCCAAACCTGCGGGCGCTGTTCTGATGGTATGGCCTGCAGCATTTCGAGGACGAGTTGGTTCAAACGCAGCGCACCCAAACTCCCGCCCAACACCAGCAATCGCAAGGCACCATTACGCTCGGCATAACGCTGCTCCGGTGCGGTCAACTTCACAATCTGATCACGCACTGGATTCCCTACCCATTCAGCATTTACCAGCGCACCCGGGAAGGCTTGCAATGAAGCCTTGGCAATGTGTTGCAGTACGCGGTTGGTCCAGCCGGCACGCGCGTTCTGCTCATGAATCACCACAGGAATGCGCAGTAGCCACGCCGCAAACCCACCCGGGCCTGCCGCAAATCCACCCATTCCCAACACAACGTCGGGGCGCAAACGACGCACTGCATGCAGCGCAAACCCAAGGGCGCGCAACAAACGCAATGGCGCCATCACCCAACCCAACAGACCTTTACCACGCAACCCCTGTACCGGAATGGAACTCAGCTCAATCTGCGCTTCGGGCACTACCCGAGTTTCCAAACCACGCAGCCCACCCATCCAACTGACGCGATGACCAGCTGCACGCCAAGCAGATGCGACCGCAAGACCTGGATAAACATGGCCGCCCGTCCCGCCCGCACAAATCAGAAGATGGCGGGCAGTCATGATGACTCACCTCCGCGCGTACGCTCGCCCTGCGTACTCACCCGTACAATGCGTCGCTGCGCAGGACAAAGTTCATGCTCAATTCGCAACAACAGCGCAATCACCACCGCCGACAACAACAGACTAGTACCGCCATAACTCATCAAGGGCAGTGTCATCCCAGTGTTGGGCAACAAATGTGTGTTGACCCCAATGTTGATGAAAGCTTGCACGCCCACCCAGATACCCAACCCATGCGCCAGATGTGCGGCGTAACCTTGACCACAAGCCAGCGCACGCTGACCTATCGAAAACGCCTTCCAGACCACATAAGCAAAGGCCAAAATCACTAGGCCGGTACCAATAAAGCCAAACTCTTCAGCAATAACGGCAAACAAGAAATCGGTATGAGCCTCAGGCAGATAAAACATCTTCTGCACGCTGCCACCGAGACCCACACCATCAAAACCACCACGGCCATAGGCAATGAGTGCTTGCGTGATTTGATAATTCGCACCCTGCGGATCAATCAGGAAAGGATCCGCCAAGAAGGCCTCAATGCGGCGCATCACATGCGGAAAAACAAACGGCATGATGGCAGCGAGCCCGCTGACAATACCAACCAGTAGCCCAACCTGAAGCATGGGAATGCGCGCGAGAAACATCATGCTCAGCACAATCACCATAAGCACACCAAAGGCACCAAAATCCGGCTCAATCAGAATCAAGGTGGCCACCAAAGTGAGCAAAATGACGGGCCGAATGAAAGCCGCAAAGTGCAACTGCACCTCTTCACGATGACGCACCAGATAACTGGAGAGGTACACCACCGTTGCGAACTTCACCAACTCCGAAGGCTGCAGATTAAACAGGCCCAGCGGAATCCAACGCCGCGCACCATTAACCACCTTGCCAATACCGGGAATTAACACCAACAGCAGCAAGATCACACCAGCCAATAACAGGAATGGCCCCACCCGCTCCCAGAATGCGATTGGGATGTGCATGACCAGCGCGCCTAAAAACAGGGCAAGCACGGCAAAGCTGCCCTGACGATAGAGGTAGTAGAACGGGTCATTGTTCTTGAATTCAGCGACCGGCATAGACGCCGAAGTCACCATCACCACGCCAAACAACAACAATGCGAGCGCAACTGGAAATAATCCAGATTCAGTCAAGATCATCCAAGGTGAACGCTCGCCAGCACGTTGCGGACGCTGTGGCATGGGCGATGCCCATACCAACCAACTCCGCCAGAACGGCTGGGTGTTGCGTGGCGTAGCAGCAGTGCGACTCATGTCAACGCGCCTACTGCCGCAGCAAACTGCATACCACGATCTTCATAATTGCGGAATTGATCTAGGCTGGCGCAGGCCGGTGAGAGCAAGACCACATCACCAGATTGAGCGACCTCTGCTGCACTCGCGACTGCCGCCTTGAGATCCAATGCATGGACAACGTTCGCAACCGGACGCAGCGCGCGATCCAGTGCGGCAGCATCTTCACCAATCAAAATGACGGCACGAAGTCGATCGCGAGCCGCCATTCGTAGTGGCAGAAAATCCTGTCCCTTACCTTGACCGCCGGCAATCAGAACGACCTTGCAATCTGGCGGCAATGCAGCAGCGGTTCCTTGCAATGCCGCAATTGCGGCACCCACATTGGTGGCTTTTGAATCATTCAACCAACGCACGCCATGCCATTCACGCACACACTCACCGCGATGCGGCAAGGCATTGAATTGCTGTAGCGCAGACAAAAGATGAGCATCTGAGAGATCCACCGCACGAGTTGCTGCCCAGACCGCTAAGACGTTTGCTGCATTGTGCAGACCCGTGAGCGGCAATTCTCCGACCGCAATCAGATCCTCTTGCGCATGACGCAAGACCATCCCCTCTGCTGTGACCTGCAAACCAAACTCGCTCGCATCACGCGGCGGCGCCGCACGAAACCAGTGCCGACGCTGTGGCTGGCTGCGTGGGTGACGCGCAACTTGATAGCGNACCCATGCATCTTCAGCGTTCACCACAACATCCTCAGCAGCNTGCAAGATGCGCGCCTTGGCCTGAGCATAGTCTTCCANGCTCGCATAACGATCGAGATGATCCGCACTGAGGTTGAGCCAGATGGCAATACGCGGCGCGAGACTGAAGGTGGTCTCTAGCTGAAAACTCGACAGCTCAAGCACATAGGCCTGTGCATCGTGACCTGCCTGCTCCGCTTGCAACAGCAGATCGAGTGCCGGAGTGCCCAAGTTGCCACCAACATAGACGCCGGCATGTGCCTGGCGCAGCACGGCGCCCAACAAGCTGGTCACCGTGCTCTTACCATTGGATCCCGTGACCGCATACACCGGTGCATCGACATAACGCGCAAATAATTCAATATCGCCAATCACCTCAATACCACGCGCCATCGCACACTGTACCCATGGGTGCTGCACGCTCACGCCGGGGCTGACGACCAACTGACGGATGTCTTCCCAAAGCTCAGGTAGGTTCTCACCAAGCGTGATACTCGCTTGTGGAAACGCTGCCTGAATCGCAGATAAGTTTCCCAGTGTTTTACGCGTGTCGGTGAGGCGAAGTTGCTCGCCACGCGACTGCAAGAAGCGTGCGACCGACTGCCCACTCTGACCCAATCCCAAGACCAAACGATGATTCCGCGCTGCGGCTTCGCGCATCGCCAAGTTGCCCGCATGACCGATCTCGGCTTGGGCAAAGAACAGTGGGATCCGACTGCGACTGGACATCGGTCGTTGGTTCGGGACAAAGCGTGACATGGCCATGCGCGTGCTCACCGGATCTTCAGGCTGGCCAATCCGACCAGTACAAGAATTAAGGTCAGAATCCAAAAACGCACCGTCACGCGCGGCTCTGGCCAGCCCTTTTGTTCAAAATGATGATGCAAGGGCGCCATTCGGAAGATCCGTTTACCGCGCAACTTAAACGAACCCACCTGCAACATGACCGACAGTGTTTCCAGAACGAACACACCACCCATCACAAACAAAACCAATTCCTGCCGGACCAATACCGCTACGATGCCGAGTGCTGCACCGAGCGAAAGCGCGCCCACATCGCCCATAAAGACCTGCGCGGGATAGGTGTTAAACCAGAGAAAACCAAGGCCTGCGCCGACCAAAGCAGCGCAGAACACCACCAACTCGGCAGCCAGTGGAATGTGGGGGATTTGTAGATAACCAGAAAAGACTGCATGCCCGCTGGCGTACGCAAACACAGCCAGTGCGCCCGCAACCAATACCACCGGCAGGATCGCCAAGCCGTCCAAACCATCAGTGAGATTGACCGCGTTGCTTGAACCCACCACCACGAGATAAGTGAGCAGCACAAAGCCCAATCCCAACGGCACAGCTAGATCTTTCACGTAGGGAACGAGTAACGCCGTTTCATGTGGCATCGTCGCACTGTGGAAAAGATATAGCGCAACCACGATACCGATCGCAGACTGCAGACTGTATTTATAGCGCGCGATCAATCCCTTCGAATTGCGCCGCACAATCTTCAACCAATCATCTGCAAGACCAATCAGCCCAAAACCGAGCGTGGTAAGCAGAACCACCCAAACGTAGCGATTGCTCAGGTCGGCCCACAACAAGGTGGCGACACTCAAAGCGACGAGAATCAGTGCCCCACCCATGGTCGGCGTACCCGCTTTTGACAGATGGCTCTGCGGACCATCATCGCGAATTTCCTGACCAAAACGCAGGACCTGCAGGCGACGAATCAACATCGGGCCCAGCAATAAAGCCATCAGCAGCGCAGTCAGCACGGCCAAGATGGCGCGCAAGGTGAGGTAGTTCACCACACCAAAACCGGTGTTGAACTGGGTCAACCACTGTGCCAGCAAGAGCAACATCAGTGCGCGCCCTCCACTGCCGTCTCTTCGGTCAGAGCCTGCACCACACGTTCCATGCGCGCGCTACGCGAGCCCTTGACCAGCAGCGCCGCGCCCTTCGGTAACGCACCTATAGCCACCAACAAATCTTCCAATGCAACAAAACTCTGCGCGCCAATACCAAAGGCATCCGCCGCAGTCTTCGCCATTGGGCCCAGCGCAAATAAACCTTCTAATCCAGCCGCTGCAGCCGCTTTTCCAATCTCAGCATGCAAGCGCAGTGCATCTGCGCCCAACTCGCCCATATCCCCCAACACCAGATAACGCGGTGCAGTAAATCCACGTAACACCTCAATCCCCGCCCGTATCGATGCCGGATTGGCGTTATAGGTGTCGTCTAAGATGTGTTCATCACGCTTACCACGGCACAGCTGTAAACGTCCGGTAACTGGGGAAACCTTCGCTAAACCCGCTGAAATTGCTGCAACAGAGACATCCAATGCCAATACACCAGCGACTGCAGCCGCTGCGTTCATTCGGTTGTGCTCGCCCAAGAGTGCGAAGGGCGCCTCAATCTCACCGACTGGCGTTGCCAAGCGAATACGTCCTGGCGTAGCGCCCAGGACACGCACATCAGCCTGCTCAGCATAGCCAAATGTAATCCGATGCAAGTGCTCAGTTGCAGCCAACCATTGCATCGCAAAGGCATCATCAAGATTCACCACCGCCGTTCCACCTGGACGAACACCCGTGAAGATCTCCGCTTTTGCATTCGCGACACCCTGAAGAGAACCAAACCCTTCCAGATGTGCAGGGCCCGCATTGTTCAAAATCGCAACATCCGGACGCGCCAATGCAGTCAAGGATGCGATTTCTCCAGCATGATTCGCGCCCATCTCAATCACCGCCCATTGATGTTCCGGGCACAGCTGCAACAGCGTAAGCGGCACACCAATCTCATTGTTGCGGTTGCCAGGAGTGAACCAACCCGGACCCGTTTGCTGCAGAATTGCCGCAAGAATTTCCTTCACCGTGGTCTTGCCATTACTTCCGGTCAGACCAACCAGCGGATGATCGAACTCGGCCCGCCAAGCACGAGCAAGATCCTGTAACGCAAGATTCGTATCCGCGACGCAGATTTGGCTCATGGCCAGATCATCATGGCTACGTGTCACAACAGCGCCCGCCGCCCCCTTACGCGCAACCTCGCGCAAAAAATCTTCGGCATTGAAGTTTGGTCCCTGCAGCGCGACGAACAACTCATCCGCTCGCACAGTCCGACTATCACTATTCACACCTTGGAATCCGCGGTCTTCGCCAATCAATGACGTATGCAATACCGCAGCAACTTGCGAGAGTCGTGGTGCGGAAAGATTCAAGCCGGATGAATTCAACGTATTCATGCGCACACCTCCGCCAATCGACGGAAGGCCTGCTGCACAGCAGCTTGATCAGTAAATGGCAAACAATCCGAACCGATCTGCTGGGTTGTTTCATGACCCTTGCCTGCAATGAGCACCAGACCATTCGCATCCAAGGCAGCAAGTGCCTGCTGAATGGCTTGGGCACGATCCAACTCGATGTGCACTGCCTCAGGATGCTCAAAGCCTGCCAAGATCTCAGTAAGGATCCCTTGTGGATCTTCACTGCGCGGATTGTCATTCGTCAGCCAAACCTGATCGGCATGATGTTCTGCAATCGTGCCCATCAACGCACGCTTGCCACGATCACGCTCACCACCACAACCAAACACAACGGCCAGCGGTCCATGATGGCGTACACGCAAACTGGTCAACGCAGCTTCAAGTGCCTGTGGCGTGTGCGCATAGTCAACAACTGCTTGAGGAGAACCAGGCTGATGCAAGGACTGCATCCGCCCAGGAACAGACTGCAGGTTCTCCAATACTCTCAATGCGTCAGCGAGCGGGACTTCTTGCAGGCGCAGAGCAGCGAAGACGGCTAACAGATTTTCAACATTGAAGCGTCCAAGCAACGTGCTCTGTATGACACCTTCACCCAGCACGCCTCGAATCCGGAAACGCAGCCCTTGTCCCACTGGAGCGTCTTCAATTTCAGCATGCACCTCTGCACTCGCTTCGAGACCATAACGAATGCACGTAACATCGGGATGCATCTGCGCATACCACTGCTCTGACCAAGGATCGCCGGCATGTAAAATGGCTTGCTGCAAACCCGGCCAGGCAAACAAGCGCTGCTTGGATGCGGCATAGCGAGTCTCATCACCGTGATAATCCAGGTGGTCACGCGCCAAACCTGTAAAGATGGCCTGCTCAATCTGGGTGCCATGCAATCGCCCCTGATCCAAAGCGTGCGAAGACGCCTCCATCACCACACGCGCAACCTCTTGTGCCGCAAACTCATGCAGATGTTGTTGCAGACGGAGCGCATCCAGCGTGGTCATGCCCAAATCGGCCAAGGCGCCCAAGCGACCCACACCCAACGTACCCATGTGCGCTGTCGATTGGCCTAATAGACCCCATGCTTGGGTCAGCAGATGCGCAACACTGGTCTTGCCATCCGTACCCGTTACCGCGGTGATGCGTAACAACTCACTCGGCGAACCATAAAAACCTGCTGCAACCCAGCCCAGTAGACTGCGTAGTTGCGCAATCCCTTGCGCCGGCACCTGCAGCGCTGCCGTCTGAATCGGCACAACGCCATTTGCAGGAATTTCCCAAAGAATCGCTGCTGCACCCCGCGCGGTCGCCTGCTCAGCAAAGGCAAGTCCATGCTGCTTCATGCCCTGCAGCGCAATGAATACATCACCCGGCTGCACAGCAGCTGCTGACAAGCAAAGCCCCGACACCGGCAAGCCCTGCAACGAAGACGGCAAGCCACCAACAGGCAACAATCCAGTCAAGAGCTCACCGAGCGTCCATTGCGCTTGTTCTTCGGCAGCCATCATGGACGACCTCCGACACGCGCCAGCTGCAACTCCAATGAATGCCGCTCTGCATCGGGAACCACACCATACAAACGCAGTGCGGCCGACATAATCTTTGAGAACACCGGCGCAGCAACTGCGCCACCGGTTTCACTATTCCCCTGTGGTGCCTCTAACATCACCGCCACCACAAAACGTGGCTGATCCGCCGGCGCCATCCCCGCGAATAAGGTGCGGTACTCGCCTTCAACATAACCGCCGCGATAATTGCGCGCAGTTCCGGTCTTTCCTGCAATTCGATAACCGGTGACTGCGGCTTTCTTCGCAGTCCCGCCCTCTTCCGTCACTGCCGTCATCGCTTCGCGCAGATTCCGCATCAACTTCGCCGACAGCACGCTATGACCCTCGTCATGCTGCGCCCCATGCACAAACTGCACCGGCTTGAGCACGCCATCGTTCGCAATCACCGCATAAGCGCGCGCCAACTGCAGCAGGGTGACATTCAGGCCATAGCCATAGCCCATGGTGGCCTGGTCAGTTGGAGTCCATACATAGGGATCACGCAAGAGACCACGCTCTTCACCCGGAATCCCTGAACCACTCCCCTGACCAAAACCAACCTCATGCAAAACGTCCCAAAGCTCTTCGCGCTCAACCCCAAGTGCGATCTTGGCTGCCCCGACATTGCTCGAATGCTTCAAGATCCCCGCAAGATCGAGCGTACCGTAATCCTTGTTACGGTATTCCTTGACCGTATAGCCACCGCCAATCGGCATGTATCCCGGCGAGGTTTCAATCTGGTCTTGCATGCTGAATTTGCCACTGCGCAAACCTGCTGCAACCGTGAAGGGCTTAATCGTGGAACCGGGCTCCATTGGGTCCATCAGCGCACGGTTTTTCGCACCCTCTGAAGTGCGCTGGGCACGATCATTGGGGTTGAACGTTGGCGCACTCACCATGGCCAAGACTTCACCTGAGCGCGCATCCAACACCACGGCTGCACCACTGCGCGCCAGCTCTGCTTTCATCTGCTCGCTCAAGGCGCGCCAAGCGAGATACTGCAAGCGACGATCGACAGTGAGCTGAATCGATTGCCCTGGGCGCGGCGCATTCACTACTTCAAGGTGATCAATCACACGATTCTTAGGATCGCGGACTACGCGCTGCTGACCCGGCTCACCACTGAGAACACGGTTGTAGGCATATTCAATACCAGCCTGACCTTGATCTGCATGATCGGTGTACCCAACCAACTGGCCTGTGGTCTCCCCTGCCGGGTAAAAGCGTCGATATGATTCTTCACAACGCAGACCACGCACACCGAGCGCACAGGCGTCACTGGCTTCTTGTGGCGCAATCTCTCGCTTCAAGGTAATGCGTACACGACCCGCTTCCTTTGCTTCACGCAAAGTCTTGCGTAGATCTACAGCACGCAAATCCAGCGCCTTGGCGAGGTCTGCATGCTTCTTTTCGTCCTTCAGCACATCCGCCACGCCATCTGCATAAATGCTGACCATCGGCGTACTCACCGCCAGAACTTCGCCATTGCGATCAAAGATCATGCCGCGTGATGCCGGGATCTCCACCAAGGTTTGTGACTTACGGTCGCCTTGTGCCTCAAGGAAATCACTGCGATAGAGATGCAAGTATCCGGCCTTGGCCATCACAGCCACATAGGCCAGCAACAATATGCCGCCAACCAACCAGCGCCGACTACCTGCAATCTCGATACGGTCAGCAGCGCGTGCACTGATCCGCTTACGTCCCGCAAACAAACTACGCTTGCTCCCGCCACGTGCAGATGAACGTTTGCCACCCCGTGTCATGGCAGCACCAACATCTTTTCTGGTGCAGGCAAGATCATGCCGAGACGCTCACGCGCGCGCGACTCAATCTCTTCCTGCCACTTCGATTCCTCCAAAGAAGAACGACCCCACTCAGCCACTAAAAACGCATGCTGCTTACGCAGTTTTTGTAGATCTGTATGCAAGTCACGCACATGATGCTGCGCACGTGCGACTGCAATCGCACTGGCAACGACCAGCAGCAACAGAACCACCGTCAACAGTTGCGGCAGCTCAACGCCCTGGCGATACCAACGCGTACTCATGCACTCACCTCGGTACGCTCGGCGATGCGCAANACCGCACTACGTGCACGTGGATTGCGCGCCAGCTCTTCAGCGCCCGCACGAATTGCACCACCGATTTTTTTCAGCCACTGCGGGCGCAGGCTCTGCTGCGGAATCTCTACAGGAAGATCATCAGCCATACCCGTCTGTCGCTGAATGAATTGCTTCACCCGGCGATCTTCAAGGGAATGAAAACTGATAACAGCGAGGCGACCACGCGGGGCTAACAATGCAATCGCCGCATCGAGCATACGATCCAATTGCTGCAATTCTTGATTGATGAAAATCCGTAGCGCTTGAAAGCTACGCGTCGCTGGATGTTTGAAAGGCTGCCCCGGCTTACCACGGCCCAACAAACGCTCAATCAACGAGGCCAATTGTTGCGTCCGAGTAAATGGTGCTTCTGCCCGATCATGCACGATCGCCTTGGCAATACGTCGCGACTGACGTTCCTCACCATACTGGTAAAGCACATCGGCAATCGCTTGCTCAGGTGCATGCGCCAACCAATCGGCAACGGACTCACCTTGGGTCGGATCCATCCTCATGTCGAGCGGACCATCGTGCTGAAAGCTAAACCCACGGGCAGCGTCATCCAATTGGGGCGAAGACACGCCAAGATCCATCAGCAAACCATCCACCTTGCCTGCCAAACCGGCACGGCTCAGATGTTCTGGCAATGCAGCAAAATCGGAATGAATGACACTCACGCGCGCATCCTCGGCAGCAAGCTGTTCCGCAACGGCAATCGCTTGAGGATCACGATCGCAAACCCAGAGCTGGCCATCTTCAGCAAGAGACTCAAGCATGGCGCGACTGTGACCGCCACGACCGAATGTGGCATCGACATACAACCCGTGCGGCTGAATCCGCAAACCTGCGATGGTCTCTGCAAGCAAGACTGGATGATGGACATGCTCGACCACTCCGTGTGTTGCCTGAACGGGTTAAATCACCAACTGCGCGAGATGCTCCGCCGGGCCTTCGCCTACGGCGGCATCCTGGTTTTCCGCAGCGAGATACGCGTCTTCACTCCACAACTCAAATTTCTGACCCACACCCAAGAGACGCGCCTTGTGATCCAACCCCACACGCTCGCGCAAAGTTGGCGGCACCAACACACGGCCCGCGCCATCCAAGGTCACATCTTCGGCATGCCCGGTCATGCGACGCACAAAAGCGCGTTCCGGTGCATTGCTCATGGCGGCGGTTGGCAGACGCGATAAACGCGCTTCCACCTCTTCCCAAATCGGCAGCGGATAGACAAAAAGACAGGAATCATGGGGATGCAACGTAATGACGAGATGGTTCTGCGCGCGCTCCATCAGCTGGGCGCGATAACGCACCGGGACCGACATACGGCCCTTCGCATCGAGACTGATTGCACTGATTCCGCGCAGAGAGAAAGACACGCGGCGCCTCCTTTTTTAGCTGGATTGGGCGGCGGGCGTCCCCGTCTCACACAATCTCCCACTTATTCCCACTCGGCGACACTATAAACCACGCAAGGGGCAAGTCAAGGAATTGGAGGCGTTTTCTGGAAAAAACCTACTTACAGATCAACAACATAGAAGAATTCAAAAAGAATAGATGAAACAGAACGCTGGATTTCAATAATCGAGCGAAGTCTAGAAAATATTATATAACTAATTGATTTATATAAAAAGNCTGGCGCGACCNAAAATAAAGAGGGAGTCGGCCGATAAGCCGGGTTCTGTCGTGGACAGTCATTCCTCTGGGATCCGCGTCACCGCGAACCTCAAGCAGCCTACCCGAGAACACCGCGGGCCGCGGCATTGTTCCCCTATTTGGCCTTGCTCCGAGCGGGGTTTACCCTGCCACAGCCGTTACCGACTGCGCGGTGCGCTCTTACCGCACCCTTTCACCCTTACCTGTGCCGAGCCGAAGCTCGAGGCCATCGGCGGTTTACTTTCTGCGGCACTTTCCGTCGACTCACGTCGCCCAGACGTTATCTGGCGCTCTGCCCTATGGAGCCCGGACTTTCCTCTGCCGCAACGCGACAGCGACTGCCTGGCCGACTCCCGGCGCGCAGCATAGCGGTAATGGAATGATTTTTCAGGGTTTTTCGTCAGTCGCCCAAGCATAAACCACATTTCTCGGCACGCCCGTGAGCTCGGCCACTACTTTGGCCGCGCGGCCTGGCGGCAGCTCTTGGCTAAGGCGCGTAAACAGCTTGCGGGCAAACGCCTCATCCTTATCTTGCACCGGCGCTCCGTGCACTCCAAGGACATATTCCCCACGCGGCTGCGCGGGATCATCTTCCACCCAACGCAGCAATTCAGACAATGACGCAAGCTTCACATCTTCGTAGCTCTTGGTGAGCTCGCGCGCCACAAATCCTTCGCGTTCGGCACCAAATACTGCAGCCAAATCTGCCAGCGTATCGAGCAGACGATGCGGCGACTCATAAAACACCAGACTCCGCGCCTCTTGGGCCAGTGCTTGCAAGTGCGCACGGCGCGCCGCCGCCTTAGCCGGCAAAAAACCTTCGAAAGCAAAACGATCGACGGGTAAGCCCGCGATCGCCAGCGCCGCAATCAACGCACTCGGCCCCGCGACCGTACGCACCGTAATTCCCGCCTCACGCGCGGCCCGCACCACTGGAAATCCGGGATCACTCAACAACGGGGTTCCGGCATCTGAAACCAGAGCCAGCGTTTCCCCGGCCTGCAAGCGGGCCAGGACAGCATCCACCTTGCCCGCCTCATTAAAGGCATGCAGGGCCTGCAACGGCGTATGAATCCCGAAATGGCGTAACAACTTAGCACTATGGCGCGTGTCTTCCGCAAGGATAACGTCGACCCGCGACAAGACATCCACCGCGCGTGGCGACATCTCGCCGAGATGTCCAATCGGAGTGGCAACCACATACAGCGCCCCACGAAGCAAGGCCTCAGGCCTGCGCAAAGCGAGCTCGGGCAAATCTGGGTCTTGAGGAGTACGATCGGAATCAGAAAGAGACATGCTGAACCTGAAATGAATTCAAAAACACCTGCCCCACAACAACGCCAGCAGCGTGGTCGCAACGCCCGCGCCGGCGGCTATCGAGCCGAACAACGTGTCGCACGTTGGCTTGAGCAACAGGGCGTAGAGGTCATAGCGCAGAATTATCGCACGCGCCTCGGCGAGATCGATCTAATCCTGCAAGAAGAGGACTGCATCGCGATCACAGAAATCCGCCAGCGGCGCAGCACCCAATTTGGTGGGGCCGCTGCGTCGATCGATCCAGCCAAACAACAGCGCCTGATTCGACTCGCACAGCTCTGGCTCCAGCAACATCCTGAATGGCGTAACGCCGCGTTACGCTTTGACGCGATTGTGATCGACGGCACACCCGAAGCCGGCGAGATACGCTGGATTCGGCGCGCGTTTTCTGCAAATGCGTGAGTATTCACCCAACGCAAACGCAGCATTTCAACCGGTCTTAAGCCGGTTTTTGGATGGCGGTTTGCACAACCTACCCGTATGATCTCGTAGCATTCAATCTTGCCGTTCACAACGCAGCCTCGCGGAGATACGCATGCACCTTCTGAGCAAAACCCTAATCGTAGTCGCTGGACTCTCGCTTCTCGCAGGGTGCGCACCCGCAACTGTTGGCGCTGGCGCAGCCGGTGCCACGGCCGTTGCACGGGAGTCACGCACCCTTGGCACCCTGATTGATGACCAACTGATTGAGCTGAAGGCCGCCTCTGCGATCTCCAACGATGCGGAGCTTTCTGCGCAGGCGCACATCAACATCACCAGCTACAACTTCATCATCTTGCTCAGCGGAGAAGCACCGACCGAAGCCTTGCGCAGCAAGGCCGAACAAATCGTGCGCGAACAACCGAAGGTGCGTCGCGTACACAACAAGATCACGATTGCCGCACCCAGCTCTACCCTCACACGTGCCAGCGATGTCAGTCTGACCACGCGCGTCAAGGCGGTCTTTATTGGCGATGACGAACTCGCCGCAGACCGCATCAAGGTCGTTAGTGAAAACGGTGTGGTTTACCTGATGGGACTGGTCACGCAAGCCGAAGCGAAACGAGCAACCGAACTCACCAGCGGTGTCAGTGGTGTGCAACGCATTGTGCAGTTGTTCGAGATCACCGACTAAGCTGTCGCCAACTTGAACGACACCGCACGCAGCGCAATTCCTGCGCTACACGCCGCACTCCAAACCTTCCTCCCACGCGAACGTCTCCTCAGCGATCCTGCGGAGTGCCTCGCCTATGGCTTCGACAACAGCCGGCGTCACGGCCAACCCGCGTTGGTGGTCCTTGCCGAAACGCATAGCGAAGTCGCACAAACCCTCAAGCTCTGTAATCAGCATCAGGTTCCGGTTACCGCGCGCGGACGCGGCACCGCAACCACCGGCGCGACCGCAGCGATTGAGAATGGCCTGGTGCTCTCGTTGGAACGTATGCGCAAGATTCTGCGCGTGGATCCTGGAAATCGTTTGTTGATTGCCGAGCCTGGCGTGACCAATGCCGAAGTGCAGCAAGCCGCAGGAGAACACGGCTTCTTTTGGGCACCTGATCCAAGTAGCGCCGCCTATTGCACCATCGGCGGCAACCTCGCGACCGGCGCAGGCGGGCCGCGCGCAGTGAAATACGGCACGGTGCGTGAAAACGTGTTGGGTGTGCGTGCAGTGACCGCAAACGGACAAGAAATCCGCAGCGGCAGCCTCACCACCAAGGGCGTGGTCGGTTATGACCTCACGCGTTTGTTGGTCGCCTCAGAAGGCACACTCGCCGTCATCACCGAAGCCGCACTCAAACTTACCCCCCTCGCGGAAACCAAACGCACCTTGCGGGTTGCGTATCGCGATGTGCACGCGGCCGCGCGTGCGGTAGCGCGCATCATGGCGCAGCCGGTTACCCCCTGCGCGCTGGAGTTTCTCGATCATCACTGCATCGACATGACGACCGGTAAGCGTCCCGATGATTTGCCGGAAGGCGCGCGCGCCTTGTTGATGATCGAAGTCGATGGACCCAACAGCTGCATCGACGGCATGCAAGCTGCCGTGATTGCGGCCGCACAGGGTGAGACCGGCGAAGCCTTGGAAGTGAAGCCTGCCACTACGCAAGCCGAAGTCGATGCGCTGTGGTCCGTGCGCAAGGCCCTGTCCCCGGTTCTGCGGAGTCTGGCGCCAAAGAAGATCAACGAAGACGTGGTCGTGCCGGTCACCCAAATCCCGATACTGATCGAACACATCCAGCAGCTCGCCGTGCAATATCAGCTACCGATTGTGAATTTCGGCCATGCGGGCAATGGCAACCTGCATGTGAATCTATTGGTCCATCCCGAGCGTGGCGACGAGCTCGACCGCGC
>JGI11705J14877_10000193_pt1 | contig 38244 bp, 26 predicted proteins | sample Etolaghawater15m_FD_14877 | JGI IMG/M metagenome (IMG submission 14877) | reverse complement strand
GAAGGCATGTAGGTTGATTTCTCAAGTTTTACCTGTAAAAAACTCAGTTGTTTTTGCTTGGCAATAGAGCGAAAATCAACATTCTGTCCTATTTGAAAAGGATTCGACATGAGCGCCATGTTGATTTTTTCTGCAATAATGGTTTCCATGTTGTCGGTAAGAATTAATGAATCGGCATAACTAATTCCCATGTAAAACTTAAGAACCGCCTGAGTAACTACCAGTCGATTATTAAGGTAATCGAGATTGGCTTCCAGGTCAGCGACAAGCAAATCCAACTGATCCACATCGGTTTCATCGGCAAACCCAACTGCATATACCTGCCGTGTTTCATCAGCAAGTTTACGGGTAATGGTAAGTGTTGAATCGACTATTACCATGCCATCGAGAACAGATAACACGGCATAATAGGAGTCGGCCACCTTTTGTTTCACTTCAAGTGTGTTTTTAAAGAAATCGATGTCGGTTTTTTCGAGGTACTTTTTGGCAGCTTGTAGTCCAACGATGTACTCTCCGCTAAAAATAAGTTGGGAAACAGAAGCCGCCAGAGCACCATCATATTTGGTTCCAAATTGAAGCTCCATGGTCTTAGTAGGATCGGTAAAATCGGGGATAATCATCACCGGACGCTGCAAATTATCGTTGTACGACACCGAGGCATTAACCTGCGGCAACCCAATTGAAGTGCTTTCTTTTACCCGATACTTAGCTGACTCTACATCTTTTTCCGAGTTAATGAGCGTGTAATTGTTTTGCTCTGCAAATTCGATGGCCTCCTTAAGCGAAAAGGTTCTAATCTGCTGTCCAACAGAGGAGGCGCTTAACAAAACAAAAAATATGATCGTCGATATAATAACTTTGTTCATTTGGTATATTTATTGAATTTCTAATCAAACGGGCGGCAAAAGTAAAAATAAATAAACGAAATAAACTTTTTTCATATAAAAAGTTTATTAAGTTTTTGTTAAAAAAACAAAAGCCGGAATAGCGTGGTAAGGCTATCCGGCTTTAAAATGCGTTTTTTCTTTTATACAGCTTTTATTCGATTAGTGTCATTTCGTCGAGCAAATAGCCTGCTCCGGCAAATTTATCCACAACAAAAAGAAAATACCGGATATCGAGAGAAATGTTCCTGCACACTTCAGGATCGTACATCAAATCGCTCATTGTTCCTTCCCAGCACCGATCGAAGTTTACACCCACCAGTTGTCCTTCTGCATTTAGCACCGGACTACCCGAGTTGCCGCCTGTTGTATGGTTGCTGGCAGCAAAAGCCACATGTAGCGTGCCGTCTTTATCGGCATACCGGCCGTAATCTTTGTTGTTATAGAGCGTTTTCAGTTTCTCTTCAACCACATAATCATACACGTCAGGATTCTCTTTCTGCATGATTCCTTCCAAGGTGGTAAAGTGATTATAATATACGGCATCTTTGGGTGAAAAGCCATCCACATGACCGTAAGCAACGCGCAATGTAGAATTGGCATCAGGATAGTACCGTTCATCGGGGTTCATTTCCATTTGCGCTTTCATGTACAGGCGCTGCAGGCTGTCGAGTTGGCTGTTGAGTACAAAACGTTGTTGTTTTATTTCGGTGTTATACAAGGCCATCAGCTGCGAAGCCATGATATAGGCCGGGTCTTTTCGCAATTTTTTTAGCTCTTTCTTGTTAAAATTATTTATAAGCGCCTCTATCTGGTCAGGCTTGTCGAACACCGATTTAGCGAATACCATTTTTGTATAGGCCTCATAATCGCCATTGTATTTGCGATGGATTTCTTTAAAAAAAGCTGGTTTGTAGGCCTCCGGCAGGTTTTCGTCGTAACTCCTGAGTAAGGCAGCCATTACTTCTTCATCAATAGGCTGATAATAATCCTTGAAAAAGGAGGTAGATACTCCGCGCATTTTATTCTTCTCAGCTTCAATTTTATCCTTATCGTTTGGCGTGGTTAGGGCAAGTTTTTCAAGGTTGGTGAACTTATTGGCAAATGAAACCAATTCGATAGCCAATCCGGCCTCCATGAGGTAATCCATAGCCACGTTAAGCGGTGTAAGTTCGGAATAAACCGTCTCAAAAGCCGGCAACAAACCACTATAACCGGTATTGTTTGCCCAGGTCTGGAACTCACGCTCCAAAGCTTGCTTCTGTTCAATTCCTTTCATGCGTTTAATGCCACCGCTTTCGCCGATCATTTTTTTCCAATAATTGGAAACACCTGCATCTTTAGAGGCATATTGAATACGCACTTTTGGATCTTTTTCGGCATACTTTCCGAAAATATCAAGTCGGGTTTCGCGCAATTCAATTTTTTGAGGATTTTGCACTTCGGTAATCATTTCGATGGCATAAGAAGGCAAATACTCGCTGGTGCGGGCAGGATAGCCAAAAACAAAGGTAAAGTCATCTTTTTGGACGCCCTTCAGTGAAATCGGCAGGTAGTTTTTAGGCTGATACGGTACATTGTCCGGAGAGTAAGAGGCCGGATTCCCTTCCTTGTCAACATAAATCCTGAAAAGTGAGAAGTCACCTGTATGGCGAGGCCACATCCAGTTGTCGGTATCGCCTCCAAATTTCCCAATATTTGAAGGTGGAGCGCCTACCAGACGGATGTCTTTAAAAACTTCGGTAATAAGCAGATAATATTGATTTCCATTGAAAAACGACCGTATGGCCGCTTGATATGGGCTGTCTTTTTCTGTCTCTGAGATGATTTTTTTACTGTTTTCCGCAATAATTTTATCACGTTCTTTTTCCGACATCTGATCAGTAACTCCGGCTAAAACTGAATCTGTTACTTCCTCCATTTTCACCAAAAGGGTTGCGGTAAGCCCGGGATTTGGCAGTTCTTCTCCCTGATTCATCGCCCAAAACCCATCGGTGAGGTAATCATGCTCAACGGAACTGTGTTTTTGAATTTGCCCAAAACCGCAATGGTGATTGGTTAACAAAAGACCGTTTTTGGAAATCAACTCTGCCGTACAACCCCGTCCAAACAGCAAAATGGCGTCCTTCAGGCTTCCCTGATTAACAGAATAAATGTCCTCAGCCGTGATTTTTAACCCCATGGCCTGCATTTCTTTTTCATTCATTTGCTGAAGCAGCATCGGTATCCACATGCCTTCGCCGGCTATTGCAGGTACTATTGTTTGCCAGGTTAGCAGTATGGCCAACGCCATTGTTTTTCTGATCATTTGCATATCAATTAAAATTTTGGCCAAAATTATTGAAAATATAACGAATAATGACACAACAAGTTAAGGATTATGCTTCTGAACAACAAAAAACTAATGCCTTTTTAAAGTCAATTCAGAAATTATAAATGCCTGAACAACAAGACCAGGTTGTTAGCAAAGTAAGTGCATCCGTTTTTGATTTCTGCATTGTTTTACTGCCAATTCCCAATCAGAATCGAAAAAACCTTTACTTTTATGCTTCAAAATTTAGACCTCTTGACTACATTTGCCACATTAACCCTTGTATGCCCATTGTGTAAAAAACACATGTTGCATTACGAATTAAGCTCATATCATATTTTTGATTCCACTCTTTACTCAGATGGAAAAGCAGACCACTCAAACCTTTTTCTTGAAGACAAGAACATCCTCCTGTGTCCGCATTGCAATAAGGTTTTTTGGCGCAATGATGCCCATGAAACTGAGGAAATGTTGGAATCGGAGGAACCATTGAGTTCGAAATCGGTGATGGATTTTGAGTTTGCCCTGAGTGAAAATTATCCTGAAAGAATAACTCACTACTACCACAGTTTGATAAACGAAGGCTTTGCCGACACAACCGAACGTGAAATTTATTTACGCATGCTTTTATGGCGTTCTATTAACGATTTAATCAGGTATCAATCACCGGGTTTTAAACAGATCGGTTCTTATGTGTTAAAACGTCCGATACATTTCTTAAAAAGCCGCTGGTCAGCAAACAAAGCTTTTAAGCAGTTTAAACGAATACAAAAAGAAAACCTGGATCGACTCACCGCTTTGTTTAATCCGATAAACGAAAACGACCTGTTGCTAAAAGCAGAAATGTACCGCGAAGCCGGGGGACGCAAAAAAGCCTTACAAGTACTTAAACAGATTGGTGGCACCAATTCCTCCTGCAAAAGGAAAATTAAAACGGCCACCTTGCTATTCAAAAAACGTGTGTTCAAGCTGAATTAACCCGGATGAACTCTTTAGAGCACTTCTAAATTAAGAGACAACGGCTTCCATCACTTATTTTATTACTACTTTTATAAGTTATTCATAAAAAACACAAACCACGTTTATGAAAAAGCTCAACTTATTCATTTTTATAGTTTTATCACTTACTTTCGTGATTGAATTGCCAGCACAAAAGGTAGAATGTTTTATTCTTAAAGCTCCAGAAAAACCTTTTTACAACATGAAACGGATTGGGGTACTCGAATTCGACTGTACCAACAACCGACGTAAGAGCGTGGTAATGACCAACTTTGTTGTTGGGGACTTACTCGATCAGGAAAGAGGGATTTACGATCAGCAGGGGCAATGGTATGGTTTAGTGAAAAGTAAAGAAGGAAGGACCTTTGTAAAAGGAGTGAAAACCGATTTTTACGATGTGATAGAGCGTGATCAACTCGAAAGAATAATGAAAGAACAGCGGTTGTCGTTATCAGGCGCGTTGGATGAATCGTCGGCTGCTGAAGTGGGAAAATTACTGGGCTTAGATGTCATGATTATGGGAAACGTTAGTTATACGCACAACGACGAATACACCAACTCTACCGGATCGAGGTGCTTGAAGCGAACTGTTTCAGCTTTAGGGACGATCAAAATAATTTCGGTTGCAACAGCCAAAATTGAGGGCACACGAAATGCCGAAGCCTCCATTAAAAAGACCGCCTGTGACGACAACATATCGGGTATGCCAAGTGTCGATCAGTTAGCAGATGAATTGTTAAAAGACCTGGCACATCAATTCGTGGGTTATTTTACGCCGGGCTACGAGCTCATTAAATACGATTTTGAAAAGATAAAACTCAAGGAGTTTAAGGACAGGAGCAAAGAAGCCATGGATTTTATTGAAGCCGGTGATTTGGATCGTGCTTTTCCAATTGCATACGCCATGTTTGAGGCCGACTCGTACAATCCTAAGGCGGCTTACAACCTGGGTATCATCTACGAAATGGTGGGGAGTTACGAGGAAGCCGTTGAGTATTACGGCATTGCATACGAAATTGACTACACCAATCAACAGTATCAGCAGGCCGTAGAAAGAGCCAAGCGGGGCATTGAGTTGGCAGCCTTTCTGGAAGAAGTAGGGCGGCCGGTACAACCCTATACGTTTATGCTTGATGATGTTTCGACAGCCCTGGCAGAACGTGTTACTACCCGCGGATCAAGTGGCGACAGGATCAACGTGTATGAGCTTCCTGATAAATCAACCGATATAGCGGCTAAAGTGCCTGGCGGCCTTGAATTTAAGGTAATCGAAAAACAAGGCGACTTCTTTAAAATTCAACTGCGTGGAACGAAGACCGGTTTTGTACACAAATCAGATGTTAAATAGAAAACAATCTACCTAAAAGATATAGCGATGTGCCGATATTCTTTGCCTGCAACAGGTTTAATTTTGATTCTCTTTCTTTTTTTAACCGATACCGTTGTCGCCCAGCAGCCGTCTTGGATTGATTACTATAAGCGATCGCAAATGTATCCTGACGACATTTGGATTACGGGCTTCGTTTCGGGTTACAATACGGCCAATGAAGATCCGGGAAAACTCGTTGAAACCTATGAAACAATGGCCCGCGATAAGGTGATTCAAAGCATCGAGATAGAGATTGAAACACAAAACGAAATGACCATTTCCAATATTAACGGTCAATCGGATGAGGCTTTTTTGTCAAAAAGTGTATCGTTTGCACATGCTAAAATAAATGGCTTGAAAACAGAACATTTTTACGACAAAAAGAAAAATGAGGTATATGCTTTCAGTTACGTGAACCGGAAAGAGTTGGCTTTTTATTACAAGAATCTTCTTTCGGCGAATCAAAGCAAGCTGGAACAAAAACTTAAAGAAGGCCGTTCTTTTTTAAAATCGGGAAACAAAGAAGAGGCATTGCGTAGTTTTTACGAAGGAATGCCCTTGCTGGCGGAGATCGATCAGGCGCACATGTTGCTTGTAGCGCTTAACCGCAAAATGCTCGCCGACATTCATCTGGATGAAATTGATAAGCTGAGCATTGAGTTGAATTCTGAAATTAGTCAATTGCAAAAAGGCACCGAGCTCAACATGCAGGAGGCGGCGTATTTTGTGGCCTATGGATTGTTTATACAGTTTGGAAACAAGTCTGCCACGCTACAATTAAGCCCTACAACCTACCTCAACACAGGATTTGAAAGTCAATTTAGCCATCAATGGGAAACTGCTTTGAAAGAGGCATTGGTAAAAGCCGGAGCTTATCAGGTGAAAGTAAACAATCCAACCATGCCTGCGCGACTTTTGGTTACGGGTAACTACTGGCTTCAGGATAATCACGTGGTGATACAAGCCCGGATTTTGCAACAAGGCCAGATAGTGGCTGCGGCCTCCGGACGAATTCCAACAGCGTATTTAACCTCACAGGACATAAACTACTGGCCCGATGAGTTATCACGTATTGCTGGCCTAAACAATTTTTCGTTGCGCGCTCAAAACCCGGAAGTTACAGTTAAAGCAGGCATTGCCACTGAAAAACCTCTCCTCGTGTTTGTCTCTTTCAATGCAAATAGCCAAACTGCACCCTCGCCCAATACGCCCTTGGTATTTGTTGACAAATCATCAAAAAAGGTGCTGTGTTCAGCCACAACGAATGCCGAAGGTATGGCTTCCGGTTATTTACCTCCAATGGATTTCAATCAGGCATTTGTGCAGGTTGAAGCTACCATCGACCTGGCAAAATACATTCCCATCGACACGTTAAGCTCTTATTTTGAACTTGTTAAAAAGCAAATTGATTTGCTTCCGGCGCAATTCACCGTCAAGGTTGAAAAGCAGGTGTATTGCATTCAAAGCGAAGAATTGTTGTTGGGTTCACCGATGGAAGTCCTAACCATCGAACCGGTAATAAAACAGGCCCTTGTAGACAAAGGGTTTGAGTTTACCGACGAACCCCAACAGGCAGATTATCTTATTCGTATTGAAGCATCCTCCTCCACAGGAACTTCATACCAAGGCGTTTACTTCACTTTCGTAGATGTTAACCTGTCCGTTACAAAAACATCGGATGCTAAAGAAATTTTCAAAACCCACCTCGATCAGATAAAAGGTGGCGGAGCAAATTATTCAAAAGCAGGTAAAAAAGCTTATGCCACGGCGGCTGAAGAATTGAAGAAAAGAATGGAAGCCTTTAAATAGGGTTTATCAGCTGATATCAGGATGATTTTTTTAGTCACCAGAAATCATACATACGAACCGGTTATTGGTTGATTTTGTTTTGTTTGGTATCCAAAACCGCCTCCGCATCCTTTGTCGTACCTAAAAGAACAGCTATCCATTGCAATCGTGGATTTTGTTCAAAAACAATTTTTAAAGACATGGTAAGAGGTACCGATAAAAACATGCCAACCGTACCCAGAACATATCCCCAAAAAATGAGTGAAATAAACACAACAAGTGTTGAAAGCCCCATCCCCTGCCCCATCATTTTCGGCTCAACTACATTACCAATCACCATATTAACAGTAACATAAACAATCAGAGCCCACAATGCTTCCACAGGCCCGGCCTGAACCAGTGCAAACAATACGGCAGGGATACCAGCCAAAATTGAACCAAAATTTGGGATATAATTGAGCAAAAAAGCAATCATAGCCCACAAGATGGCGTAATCAACACCAATAATGAATAATCCAAGATAAATGAGAACACCGGTAAGTAAACTCACCATCGTTTTTATGGCCAGATAGTGGCGGATACTTTTCCCTATTTTGTTCAGGTAGCCGATAGATTCGTCTGGTCCTTTAACAATGGCTCTGGCCTTTAAATTAAAGCTGTTCACCTCAAGCAATAAAAACACCACGGTAAATATTATCAAGGCCATATTGCCCATCAACGACCCCAACTCGGAAAGTGCTCCGGCGGTAAACACCATGATCTTTGAAGGATCGAGCAAGCGGGTAAGTTGTTCTTCTGAAAAATGAAACCCCCTGTCATTCAGATAACTGATTATTGACAACCCTATTTCATTCAGCTTTTTACCATACAATGGTGCATCATTTGAAAAAGTAGACAGTGATTCTCCAATAATACCTCCAAACCCAAAAAACAATATCAATACACCGCCAAAAACAATAGGCAAGCCCAAGCCGGGAGACACTTTGTGCTTTTGAAGCCAAAAAATGGGTTGCGCCATAATGATACTGAAAAACAACGACATAAGCAAAGGTGTAACCAACGAACGAGCGGCCATTACGGCGGCAGTAATAACGAGTAATGCTGCGATATTGACTGTTGCAGAGGTAGGTTTATATTCTCTTTCGGTTAGATTCATGAATTTAAAAATTTAGCTTTTGTTCAGTAGACGAAAAATAATATCCATTAGTTTGTCTTTCTGTATGGGCTTTTCAAGATAACTGTCAAAACCCGACGCCAGAATTTTTTCTTTATCACCCTCAACGGCAAAAGCTGTTTGGGCTACGACAGGCATATTTGGAAAACTTTCTTTGATTATTTTTACGGCATCAAATCCACTCATGTCGGGCATTTTTAAATCCATCAATACCAACTGGATATCAGGCAGGGTTTGACAGTAATCCACAGCCTGACGTCCATTTTTTGCCCATATCGTTTTAAAGCCTTCTTTTTCGAGCAGTATTTTCAACAGGTTAAAAGCCGAGGGCATGTCTTCAGCAATCAAAACTGTCTTTAATGTTTCGGGGTGAAGGGATGCAACCGTAGATAATGTATCATCCGGTTTCGCTGTTTCAGGATGGGTATCAGGAAGTGTAAAATAAAAACAAGAGCCCCTTCCCAGCGCGGTATCAACCCAAATACGTCCGCCGAGCAATTCCACATAGCGTTTAGCCACCGACAGGCCAATACCTATTCCCTGATAAAGTCGTGTATCGGAGTCGTCGGCCTGCCTGAAGACATCAAAAATTACATTCAATTTACTCTGCGGTATCCCTATACCCGTATCTTTTACAAAGAAACGATAAAACGGAGAGCCACCCTCTGTTTCTTGTGTAAAACCAAAATCAATTCGGCCTTTTGGTGTAAATTTAAGCGCGTTCTTCAACAGATTTATTAAAATTTGTTTTAGCTTTCGGTGGTCGGTAAAAAGAATCAATGAGTTGTTTTCCTGCGCATTAAGATAGATATCCACGTCCGTTTTACTCTGTCGTTGCTTCTCAACCCTGATCAGTCCCTCCACGAGATGCAACGATTCCATCACTTTACCATAGGATGGATGAACTGTTACGTTGTTGGTCTCAATAAGCGAAATATCAAATAAATCCTCCACCAACTCGAGTAAATGATCGCCACTACCTTTTATTATTTCCAGGTATTCATTTATTTCATCCTGTGTTGATTGTATATTGATCAGGTTTGAGAAACCTATGATGGCATTTAATGGCGTGCGGAGTTCATGAGAAATCGTGCTGAGGAAAGTAGATTTCAGGCGATCAGATTCTTTGGCTTGATCGCGGGCAATAACCAACTCCTGTTCCGAAATCTTGCTATTGGTCACATCAAAAATTAAACCATCGATTACCTGTGTCCCGATTTGCGGCTCCGGAACAGATTTGCCTATTTCGTTGAAATACTTTACATGGCTGCCCTGATGAATAAAACGATAAGTGATGTTGTAAGAATCAGAATACTGTAGCGCTTCATGTCGGGTTTGTTGTACCATAGGCAAGTCTTCAGGCAAAATCATCCGATCCAATGAACTATTGAAATCGCGTTTGAATTCATCATCAGAGTAGCCGGTTACCTCAAAAAACCTGTCATTGTAAAAATTCATCTTGTGGTTGGGTGTTAACTGCAACCTAAAAACAATGCCAGGAATATTTTCGGCCAAAACCATGTACCTGCGCTCATTAATTTTAATTGCAGTAATGGCCTCGTCTAATTTGCGATTTTGTTCTTTTATCGTTCTGTTTTGCATCCACAACTTCTGGTTATCACGTCTTTTTTCACGGATTCGTATAAAAAGCATCAACGAAAACGCGAGCAATCCAAAAATTCCGATGAAGAGCAGGAGTTGTCGGTTTTTAAGCTGCTCCAATTGCAATTCATTTACTCTGTTTTTTTCTTTCTCCAGCTCGTATCCAATTCTTATTTCCGAAATAAGCTTATGGCTTTTGGCCTTGTTATACGATTCATTGTGTTTGCTGTATTGCTGATAATACTGTAGTGCTTGTTTATACTCTCCGAGTTGAAGAAACAATTCAAACAGATGTTTGTTTAGCTCCATGGCATAGAAATCATTCCTGAATTTAGACTCCAGATCAAGTCCTTTTTGGTAATACACCAAAGCACTATCGTACATTTTCAAAGTCAACAAGTTCCCCCCAATATTGTTTAAAGAACTTATTATCAGATTTTTTGATCCATACTGTTTTCTCAGATCGAGTGCTTTTTTGTTGTACAGCAACGCCGATTGATAGTCGTTTACCAAAGTATAAACATGCGCAGACAAGGTATAGGCATTGGCTACTCTTTCAATATTATCAGCTAGTGAATAGAGTTTTATGGCCTCTGCAATTTCCAACTTTGCGGAGTCGAGGTCTTTAATTGTGATATAATATTTTGCCATAAGTTCATGTGCTGCCGCCCGGTGTATTTCACTTTCATGAAGGTCTTTGGCTAACTTTTTTGCTTCCAGATAGTAATAAAAAGCAGAATCATATTTTTGTTCTTTAAGAAAAATATTCCCTTTTAAACTATATGCTCCATAAAGCTGCACTGTATCAGTATTCATGCCAAGAGAGATGGCTTTATTCAAATAGCGATGTGCGTTTTCAAAATCATTAATGGCTGTATATTCCCGGGCAATATCCCTTAGAATAAACCGCTTTAGCCCAATATCACGTGCTTTATCGGCAAAAGTCAAAGCCTCAAAATTGTATTTCAGGCACAAATGATATTCAAGTCGTAGATAGGCCAGAATGGACAACCCAAGTTTTGCCTTGGCTTTTAAGGTATAATCATTTGTTGATTCAGCCAATTGATTTGCCTTTTCAGCTTGTTCCTGAGCCAGCGACTCATTTCCGGTTTGAAAATTTAATTCGCTCAACAAAATAAGTGCTTGTATCTGATTGGCTATGTTTTCAGAGAACACTGCAGTTTGATAAATCTCGTTTGTAATGGCCAATGCCGAGTCCAATGAAATTTTTGAAGTCAATTTTGCCTTTTCAAGTAATTGTGTGTTGGAAGAATTCGTTGCGGAGTGGTTTTCACCCAACAACGGCAGTGTTGCCAGAACAAGGTTAAACCAAATTAACAGAATAAAAACAATTGGATTCACAACCGCGCGATACATGTTATTCAATTTTGAAGTATGCATATAACCAACAAAGCGTTTTAAGCCATTATCAAAAGACCTTCCTATAAGAGCATAAAAGTACAAATAATCTGATTGTGTGGTAAAAAAAAGCCCCGAAAAACAAATATGACAAGGATCAGCCAATAATGATGTCGACAAGTACTCCTTTTTTTTAATTTTGCAAGTGATAACAACACCCTGAGTGTTTTGCGTATTTAAAAAATCGATCAGATGAAAAAACAATTTATTCTTCTCATTTCCATTATTTTTTTGTTCCAATTAGAATCGTTGGCTCAATCGGGCTGGGTTTATCAATCGCCCGTGGCAGGATCTAAATACATTAACCCTGAACAATCGGTTATTCTTCGTTCGGATGCCAACATCGATGCCGGTTCACTCAACGCAGACCTACTAGAAGTCATTGGTAGCACAAGCGGATTGATCTCATGCTCAGTTAAACTGGCCAGCGACGGGAAAACCGTGATTTTCAAACCGGAAAAGCCTATGGCTTTTGGAGAAACTATTTCTGTTTCACTTCGCCCCGGCATTACCACCAAAAACGGTATAGTACTAGATTCCAAAGCTTTCACCTTTCAAATTAAACCCCGCGAAAACCTAAGTTTACTCTCTGCCTACTATTTGTCTCAGGAATCGGCCGAAGCCCCTTTCATCAAAGATCAGCCGATGACAAGCACACCTCTTAAAAAAGCTGCCGATTTGATAACATATGGCGACTACTCCTTGCCTGAGCGATACATGGAACCCATCATTACTGTGCTGGATGATCCCTTTCCAGGGTATAATTTTGGAAATCCACGGCCAAGAGGTACAGTTCCTTACGACCCTTACAATGTTATTCTCGACAAATACGGAGTACCTGTCTTTTTTCAGGAATGGAACAAGGTATGCAACTTGTTACAAAAAATCTCTGATGAAAAGGTTATGTTTTGCAGCTTTTCAAATGCAAACCCAACTGTAAACAGGTTTTACGTTATGGATAACCACTTTAACTTTATCGATACACTGGTGATGGGTAACGGCTACCATATCGACCAACACGGAATTCACATGATGGAGAACGGCAACCATTTTCTCATCGCCTACGATCCGCAACCTGTCGGTATGGACACTGTATTCCCCGGAGGTAATCCCAATGCAACAGTGGTTGGGTTAATCATTCAGGAGCTCGATCCGGATCATAACGTCCTCTTTCAATGGAGAAGCTGGGATCATTTCGACATACTCGATGGCACACACATGGATTTTACCGCCGCCATGATTGACTATGCTCACGGAAATTCCATTAGCCTTACTCCCGACGATCAACTTATTGTGAGCTGCAGAGGAATGGATGAAGTGACAAAAATTAACCGGACAACAGGTGACCTAATCTGGCGGTTTGGACTTCATGCCAAAAACAACATGTTTACCTTTACCAACGATACCGTTGGATTTTATAAACAACACGATGCCATTCAGTTAGCTAACGGAAATGTAACTGTTTACGACAATGGTGTCTGGCATCCCACTAAGTTCAGTCAGGGTGTTGAATACGTTATGGATGAAGTAAACTATACCGCGACCTTAGCCTGGAGTTACCAACACGACCCCTCGATTTATGCAGATGCCACCGGAAGTTTTAAAAAGCTGGATAACGACAATAGAATCATTTGTTGGGGACTACATTGGCCGACAGCTTACACCGAAGTTAACACGGAAGGCGAGGTGGTTTGGGAGCTGAACTTCCCCGACAGCATATGGAATTATCAGGTTTTTCGTCAGGATTGGGCAACCGGTCTGTTTTCAACAGCTTTTGATACCGTAGATTACGGTTATTACAACGATTATATTCCCTGGCCGGTTATCATACCTGTTACCAACAACAGCAACGAAGCCATCACCATCAACAGTGCTTCAAATCATAACGCTGTGTTTACCCTGACCACAAGTTTGCCGCTAACTATCGAAGCAAACCAAACAGCCAACATCATTGTTAGCTTTTACCCCGATGGTGTGGGACAACAAAACTTTGAAGATGTTCTGACCTTGAACGTTGATTCGTATTTTAGTGATACGCTTTCGCGAAGAATTGCTCGTCAGGTTATCCTTAAAGGAACCACCATTAATCCGGTATCAACCGAATTAATAGAAAATCAAGAACTTAAGATCTATCCCAACCCAACACAAAACACCATTGAAATTGCTTCTTCAGCGTTTCCCATTGATCAGGTTAGTGTTAGAAACTTGCTGGGAGAGGTAGTTTTAACTCCTTTAACCACAGGTCAATACATTCAACAAATTGACCTAGGCGAATTGCCTTCAGGGGTTTATTTTATAAAGGTGAATCTGCGCAATAGCAGCGAAGTAATTGTTAAAAAAGTAGTTAAACGATAATCTGATACAATAATCAGAGACTTTCTTTGTAAATGGATTTAAACCAACTTTTTTCAAACGCTCTGATTTCGGCCTCGTTACTTACTTTTATTATCAATCTGCCATTTGGCTACTGGCGTCAGGGGTCGCGAAGGTTTTCTTTCAACTGGTTTTTATACATTCATTTACCTGTTCCAATTATTATTGGCTTGCGGTTTCTGTTTGCATTGGGATTTGAATGGGTCACATACCCGGCTTTGGTATTAGCCTTTTTTCTGGGTCAGGCAGCAGGTGCACAATACCGGAAAATGCGCATAAAGAAAACCCGATAACCGGGCAAACGAAATTTTTCTACCAGTCGAGATGATGAATTTTATAGTTCGTTACCCGATAGGACTCGATAAGCTGTTTGCGGGCTTCTTCGGCTTCCTTTTTTGTGGCGAATCCATTCGAAGTTCTGTATCCCCTATCGGTTTCTCCCCAATTAGGGACTTCTTTTAGCAACAAATCGTTGAATTTGTAGTTTAGCTCATACCTTTGCTTTTGTAGGTGTACATTGCTCACATACAAGTGATAAGCAATATCATCACCTCCTAGCGGGTCGCAATAGCAGGATGAAAAAACGTAATAATAAAAAGGTCCAATCGACAAGTCTGTGATGGGGGCATCGATAAAAATATTTTCCTCATCCTGTTCGATTACCGGATTCAGGTTGTTGCGGTAGATTTGTCCCACGAAGTCGAAACAGATGGTAAGTCCGGCAACCATCAAATCCAGGTCGCCATCCAAATCATAATCGCCCCAAATAGCTGTTCCGGAGGCCACACCCGGAATTCCGGTGATAATTGGCTCGAAAACGAATCCACCCTTGTTTTCATAAATTAGGGTATACGAACGCTCGAGCGATTCACCTGTCATCACGACATCAGGATCGCCATCGTGATCAAAGTCGCCCAAATCAATGGTGCAATGCTTTAAAGGACGCATGGCCACCTGCATTTGAGCAAAATAAGTATTCGATTGATTAGCGTAAGCAAACACCACAGGATAGCCGTTTCCGTCTTCTCCACTCAGCAAAATATCTTGGTCGCCATCGCCATCCAGATCACCCCAAGCCCCTGCGCTATTTCGCAAAGGAGCAAGCTGTGCGCCCAAACGAATAAATTTCCCGTTATCGTTTCGGTAAATAGCTGTGAGCGGCCGATTGCCGGCATCACCTGTAATCAATACGTCCAGGTCCTTATCCTTGTCGAAATCGGCCCAGGTGGCATTGCCGTTATAAACACCCGGAAGTCCCGTACTTATGTCAGTAAATATTCCGGCATCGTTTCGGTAAATCCTGGTCGACAACGCATTATTGTATTCCTTTCCGGTAATAAGTAAATCCAAATCCTCGTCGTTATCAAAATCACCCCATTCAATTGAACCATCGGTTACGGGTGTAAACATTTCCTTAATCTGGGTAAACTGTCCATTGTCTTCCTGCCTGAAAAGCCGTATAATCAAGGTGTTTTCGCGATTAATTCCGGTCATAATAATGTCATCATCGCCATCCTTATCGTAATCGGCAACAGCCACAGCTCCTCTGTACAAAGCAGGAAACGGACTGTTTGTATGGTAAAAATTACCCTTATTGTGTAATTTTACATACTGTGAAACAATCGTTTGACGGTCTTTAATATAATACTCTCCCGATAAAAAAGCATTGGGACGAATGCTTTCGTCCAAAGAAACCCAGGCGGCTAATGGCTCCATAACTCCCTGTAAATCTGAACTAACAGGTTCAAAAATCTGCGCACTTAATGAAAACACCAAAGCGCTCAATACAAACGTAATAACGACCTTTTTTAACATCATAAAACAGGTATTAATTGAAGACCTAAAAATACTAACATTTTATAATAACGCATCAGCCTACTTCAACAATGTTATCATAAGGCATTTGTTAATGGAATAATCCGGCTAACTGGTTTTTCGGTAGCGGGCTATCGCAAATGTAAACATAACGACTGCAAAGACCGTTAGTATTCCTACATTTTCCTGAATATCGCTCCAGCCCGAGCCTTTGAGCATGATCATGCGGTTGATTTTAATAAAATAAGCCACCGGATTGCCATAATCGAGTATCTGTGCCCAATGCGGCATGCTTTCTATTGGCGTGAACAATCCGCTTAACAGGATAAAAATAACCAGGAAAAACCAGCTGATAAACATGGCTTGCTGCATGGTGTTCGACAGGGTTGAAATGACCAAACCAATAGATAAAACGGCCAGTAAATAGATGGAAGCCACTCCAAAAAGCAACCACAAACTCCCAATAACCGGGATTTTAAATACAAAGTATGAAAGCAATAAACCGATAGCCAGGTCAATATTGGCTATCAACCAAAAAGGAATAAGCTTTCCGGCAATGAACTGATACTTTTTTATCGGGGTGACATTAATTTGCTCAATTGTGCCAATTTCTTTTTCTTTAACCAAATTCATGCTTCCCAGAAACAAAGCAATGATGGTAACCAAAAGAACCAAAATACCCGGCACCATAAAGGTGATATAGTTGAGTTCCGGATTATACCAAAACAAGGGTTGTATATGAATTGGCAGAGTAACTGCCTGACCGGAAATCAATTTAACCATGATCTCGCGGTTGTAATCAATGATGATGTTGGTGGCATAGGCGTTCATCAAACTGGCGGCACTACCGTTGATGGCATCAGTAATTACCTGTACTTCGGCAGTTTTCTCGGTTACCAGTAAGCGTCCGAAAGCGGGCTCAATAACAACTACCTGATCCGCCTTTCCTCTTTCGAGAAACTCAGCCGCATCCCTGTAATCGACTACCTGATCGGTGATGGAATAAAAGGCAGACCCTGAAAATTTGGAAATCAGTTCACGCGATGTAGCAGATAAATCCTGATCGACAACCACCAAACGCACTTGCTTAATTTCGAAAGTGGCCGTATACGACAACACCAAGAGTTGAACAGCTGGCACAATAAAGATGATCGGAAGCATCGCCTTGTCGCGAAACACCTGAATAAACTCCTTTTGCAGTATGTAAAACAGCTTTTTCATCGCTACGTAAGTCTGATCTTGAATTTTTTAACACTCAACCCAATGAAAAACAAAGTCATCGCCACAATAATCAAGGTTTCTTTCCAGAAATAAGCCAGCCCGACACCCTTTAGCATGATGCCTTTTACGATGATAATAAACCATTTGGAAGGCATTAAATGACTGATCAACTGCAAGAGCAAAGGCATGTTTTCAATCGGAAAAATAAAGCCTGAGAGTAGGATGGTAGGCAACATCAAGGCAAACATACTCAGCAACATGGCTTGCTGTTGCGATTGACTAACGGTAGAAATCAAAATGCCTAATGCCAACGACATGATGATAAACAGCAAGCTTTCGGCCATAAGGAGGGTCAGGCTTCCGTTGAACGGCATTAAAAACACGAACCGGGCCATTAACAGAATAACAATCAGGTTGATGAGTGACAAAAACACATAAGGAATCACTTTTCCAATAATAATTTGGAAAGGATTAAGTGGCGAAACCAACAAGGCCTCCATCGTTCCCATTTCCTTTTCGCGTGCAATTGAAAGGGAAGTCATCATGGCCGACACCAGCATCAATAGAATGGTAATAATGCCCGGCACAAACATATACACACTTTTGAGCTCGGGGTTGTACAACATGCGCGACTGTACCTGAATAGAAACAGGCAACACCATCTGATCTTTCATCTTTTGGGTCATGTAGGTATTGATAATTCCGCTAATGTAGTTGCTCAAAATATTGGCTGTATTGGGCTCGGAGGCATCGAGAATAATTTGAACTGTTGCCCCTTTGTTTTCGTTCATTTTTTGAGCAAAATCAGGCTCAAAAACGACTACGGCTTTTATGCTTCCTTGCTGGAAATAAGACTCGATCCGGGTGTTTGATTCGAGATTAACTTCAGGTAAAAAGTAACCCGAAGAAATGAGTTTTTGAATAATTTCTCTGGTAACAACATCTTTCGACCTATCCAGAATGCCGATTTTTGCGTTGGTAATGTCGTTGGTTATTGCAAAACCGAATAGCAACACCATGACAACCGGCATGCCGAATAGTATCACCATAGAGCGGTAGTCGCGGAAAATATGATAGAATTCCTTTTTTATAAATGCCCACATCACCTTGCAATTTTGATAAACACCTCGTTCATGGTATCCACTCCATATTTCGTTTTTAGCTGAGTTGGTGTGCCCAGTGCCTCAATGCGACCATCGGCCATAATACTCACCCTTTCGCAATATTCGGCCTCGTCCATGTAGTGCGTGGTAACAAAAACGGTTGTGCCCTGATGTGCTGTTTCGTAAATCATTTCCCAAAACTGGCGACGTGTTATCGGGTCAACACCACCGGTGGGTTCGTCCAAAAAAACAACCTGTGGCCGGTGCATAATAGCCACTGAAAAGGCCAGCTTTTGTTTCCATCCCAGCGGAATTTCGCGCAGCAGGGTGTTTAATAAGTGCACCATGTCGAGTTTTTGTAGAAAAAAGTTTGTGCGCTCTTTGATTACACCGGAGGAAAGGCCATAAATGCCGCCGTAAAACCGGAAATTTTCTTTAACCGTCATGTCGTTGTACAATGAAAACCGCTGGCTCATGTACCCAATTTTTTCTTTCACCTTGTCGGGATATTTTCCAACATCCAGATTAGCCACCAAAGCCTCTCCTGATGTAGGTGCTGACAGTCCACACAAAATTTTTATGGCGGTTGTTTTTCCTGCACCGTTTGCTCCGAGGAAACCAAATATCTCACCTTTCTTTACCTCAAAGTTCAAGTCGTTGTTGGCGACAAAATCACCAAACTTCTTGAAAAGATGGCGCACAACGATCATGTTTTCAGGTGTACTCATGCCTTTTGAGGTGTTTCCATCATTGATAAAAAACAATCTTCGATACCCGGCTTTATTCTCGAAACGGAAATTTGCTCATGGTTTCTTTGTTTCAGATAGTCCTTAATCAGAGGCACTATTTCTTCTTCTTTAGCCGAGTTAAAAGTCATGTGAATTACTTCACCAAACCTGAACACATGCTTTACTTCGGGGTAAGCTTCCAGCTCAGCAAGCAAGCGGTACATCTGATTGGTTTTAACCGAAAAAAGTTGACCGGGATAGTTGTCTTCAATAACCGAAGGTCTTTCAACCACCATCACTTTGCCATGATCCATCAAGGCCACGCGGTCGCATTGTGCTGCTTCATCCATGTAAGGTGTCGACACCAGAATGGTAATTCCTTGCTGTTGCATACTTTTCAGCAATACCCAAAATTCCATACGCGAAACGGCATCAACGCCTGTGGTGGGTTCATCCAGCACCAATACCCTGGGATGGTGAATGAGTGCACACGAAAGTGCAAGTTTTTGTTTCATTCCACCTGACAAGTCGCCGGATCTTCGCTTCTTAAAAGGTTCTATTTGTCCGTATATATCACGAATCAGGTGGTAATTCTGCTCAAGGCTGGTGTTAAAAATCCGGGCATAGAAATGCAGATTTTCTTCAACGGTCAAATCCGGATAAAGCGAGAATCGACCCGGCATATAACCGACAATCTGTCGTATTTTTTTATAATCATTCACCACATCCAGCTCACCCAATGTGGCCGAACCACTATCGGGTAACATCAGGCTGGTAAATATGCGCAACAAAGTGGTTTTGCCTGCACCATCCGGACCAATGAAGCCCATAAGTTCACCTTCCTCCAGCTCCAACGAAACATACTGCAAGGCTTTTACCTCGCCAAAATGCTTGCTGATTTGATTGAACCGGATGAATGCAGGCAAAGTTTTCATGCTGATAATGTCTTATTGTACCCGAGTCCAATAGGTGGTTTTGCCAATCAGACTAACACCAATATACCCCCGAATTTTCAGTTTATTGAGGTCTTTTAAATCTTCAAATTCCATATAGCAGCTATATGTTTTACCACTCTTTGGGTCATAAATGGTTCCATCCTCCCATTCGTCGTCATCAAAAACAAAATCCTTTAACAGCAATAAACCCATGCGGGGACGCGATTGCAGAGATTCATCAGGATTCAGGTTGTCGGTTTTTGGTTGTCCGGTTTCAGGGTCATTTGGATTTAACATCCACACAATTTTTCCGAAGAACTTGCCGTCCTCCTGATAAATTTCGATATGGGCATCTTTGTCGGCGTTAAGCCATACACCCAGAATATCGTCAGCATTTTGAGCCAATCCCTGATTGGAACTAAGCATGAACAAGCCAACGAAGGCCACAAACAGTAAAGAGATTTTTTTCATTTTAATGGTGTTTAGTTAATAATTAATAGTTTATAATTAGTTAATTGTGATAACTCAGTCTATAAAATCCACTTCTCCGGGCATGCCAATTTTCAATGTTCCATCGTTGTTTACTTCAACTTTGATGGCATAAACCAAATTCACCCGCTCTTCTTTGGTTTGTATGGTTTTTGGGGTAAACTCGGCGGTAGGTGAAATCCACACAACTTTTCCTTTAAGGGAAGCGTTATCCGTGCTATTTTTATCGTAAAAAACATCAACTTCCTGATTCAATTTTACTTGTGAAAGTTGTGCGCCGCTAATGTACGCTTTTAACTTNAATTTGGATAGATCGGCNAATTTATAGAGCGGNCGNCCCAATGTGGCCATTTCGCCCTGATGGGCGTATACTACCAACGCTGTTCCTTCCACCGGATTGGTNATCATGCACTTACTAATGGCCTCATCCACTTGCTCNATNTGNACTTCTATGGCTTTGATTTGATCGAAAATATTTTGNTCGCGCGACTGAATAGCACTTATTTGTCTGATATTAAGCTCAACTAATCCGTCGATGTCGTCTTTTTGTTTTTGGGTAGCTGCTCCTTTTTCAAACATATTGGCAATGCGCTTNTGGTTGGTTTTGTTGTTTTTAAGCAATTGGGATTGCACAGCCATTTCGGCACTAATATTATCGAGCTGCGAGGCCGTTGTTTTGATTTGCTGCGCAAGAAGTTTCTTTTTCAAATGCAAATCGGTAGTGTCGATAAGTCCGATAAATTGATTCATTTTGAGCCAATCGCCTTGCGTGGCGTTAAACTCAAGAAGCTGCCCGTTTCCCTGTGCAGAAACCACTATTTCATCGGCTTCGAATTGGCCATAGGCATCCGATTTTTGCTCATGTGTAACGCATGAAGTTGAAAGTGTGAGCAGTGCGACAAATAAAATCATTTTATTCATATCCTGTTTTTTTACCTGATTAAATGTTTCCGAGCGTAATATTGTATTGGTATTTCGAATAAATCAATTGCAGTTTATGAACTTCCATATTCAACCGGGCCTTAATCTGTTTGTTAAGTTCGATGATATAATTGGTGGTGGTGAGGGTTCCATTGCGCAGTTGCACGTTTGCCGCGTTTACTACATTTTGCTGCAAAGCTACAATGGTTGAGTCAGTTGTAATCAACTCTTCGGCTTTTTTTATGGCAGCAAGTTTGGTTTCGAGTGCGGCTTTCAGGTTTTGATCAAAACTTTGCTTTTGGGTGGTAATCATTTCGTTTTGAACGTTAAATACCATTTTCTCACGTGCTACCTGATTCCAGTCCCAAATATTCCAATGCAACCTTACACCGACCTTGTAGTAAGTATCAAAATCATTGTTGAGCATGTCGTATCCGGGGCGTCCGTAACCTGCCTGCCCAAACGCCATAAAAAACGGATTTCTTTTAGACTGTGTTATTTGCGTAAGGGCCTGAATTTTTGTTTGCTGTTTTCCAAGTAACACATATTCAGGCCTGTTGTTCACAAACTGATAATCCACAACAACCACTTCCGGAATGGCCAAAACATCAGGGTTTGAAATGGCTAAACCTGTGAGCACTTGCAGGCTACCGGTCACCGATCTGATATCCTCGCGGAGCTCAATAATTTGCTGCATAACCAAATGGTATTCTACCTTTAACGCGTCTACATCGGCACTAAGCATTGCTCCGTTTTCCATGGCTACTTCAGCCTCCTGGATGGTGGTCTGTAAATTTTGCTGCAGCACGTTCAGAATTTCGAGGGCTTTTCGTAACAATAGTGCATTGAAAAACAACTGATTTACACGATCTTTCAGTTCATAAAACTCGATTTGCAGTTGCTGTTGTGTCAGTTCCAAATTAACATCTTCGAGTCTTTTTCGTGCATTGGTTAGACCTCCATCATAAATTTTTTGTTCCACATCCAGGTTCAGGGCGTACCAATCGTTGGCAATGGTTGGAATGTTTATCCCGGGGACAGCTATTGGAACTTTGGTAACATCCGACTGGTACGACGCCTGCCCGTTTAAGTTAAGAGAAGGCAAATAGGTGGTTTGCAAATTCTTTTTATTAAGGGCATTGATTTGAACGGCCATATCCATTTGCTTTAAATTGGGATAATTCTCAATGGCCGCTTCGTAGCAATCGTTCAGCGTAACCGTTGGCGACTCCTGAGCATAGAGAGAAGAAAACGAAAGCCAAACGAATAAAAAAAGTACTTTTTTCATGGATGAAATATTTTTTCTAATCACATAAATGACAACACTTTGCAATCATGATTGTTGAGGATTAATGAACAGCGCTGTTTTTATAAAACCCGTAACATGCGATACCCGTTCAGCGATAAATTTTTTGTACTTAAGCTCATCGTCCTCCAGCATGAAACCCTTTATAATTGGTTTGGCCACAAAAGGAAAAACACACAAAGCCAATACGTCAACAATCAGATGAACCGGAGTGATCGGATAAATAACATGGTTGAGGGTTTCATCTTGAAAAAGCCTGAAAACTTTGTTCAAGTCAAGCCCTTTGTGTTGGATATATTCAATAATCATTTCCGGGTTTCGATTAAGTTCGTGTAGCACAAAATCCGGCACAAAAGGTTTTTCGCTAATCAGTTGAATATAATTGGAAACCAACGATTCAATCAACTGTTCGAGTGTGCCGGCTTTTTCGACTTCGGCGTTGATAACAGCAACTACTTCGCTAAATAGCTCAAGAAACACACGATCGAAGAGTTTTGTTTTGCTCCGAAAATAGTAATGTAATAAGGCTTTGTTGATACCTGCTTCGTCGGCGATTTCCTGCATGCGTGCGCCGTCCATGCCTTTTAATATGAACACCTTGCGCGCCGCTTCAATTATTTTAAGTTCTGTATTTTCGTTGGTATTACCCATTTGTTTTAACTATATGGTTAAATCATGTGGGCAAAAGTACACTATTTTTAATGCGGTTGTCAAGTGTTGGAAGAAAAAATATTAAAAAAAAGTAGATTAGCGGATATACATCAGGTTTAAACACTGTTTATGTGGCATTTAATCGAATTTGATTTTAAAGTCGTCGATGAAGATTTTCGTATTCGAAGGGTTATAAATATAAACTTTGAACAAATCTGCCGGTAAAACATTATCAGGAATGGGCACCTCCAAGCTATAAAGACTCCATTCATTTGTAGTATTAACGACATCTTGAAGAGCGAATCCGTTCCAATAATCTTCAAGATAGTTGCCACTCGCCTGAATCACAAGTTTTGCATCATGATTTAAAGAAGCCTGGTACATCCAAAAACTAATTAACACTTTTTGTTTCAGACTATCGGGAACAATTTTAATTGGATATTCAAAAGTAATACTGTAATCATTCCCGGCGCCGGTAATTGAGGATTTTTCACCGGAAAAAGAATGATCTGTGCTAAGCGTTTGCATTTGACCCCAAATTTCTTCGCCTTCACAATCATTAAAGAATACTGTTTGATATCTTTCGGGCTTTTCTAGTACTTTGAATTCATTTTCATGATACCGCTTCATATTATTTGCCACTTTATTGGCAATTAACTGACGCCCATATTGGGCATAATGTTCAGTTGTCCAATTTTGATCTACAAACTGTTCATCATCTACAAGATGCAAATTGTTTACTACCAAAACACCCCTTCTAGTAAAATAATCTGTTAGTATCCATGCGTTTTGGTTCATCATATAAATAAGCTCATCACCAACCAGTTGTCTTGCCTTTTGAGTATTTTCAGGGAGCAGATTAAAAACGAGATTCCATCCTCTTTTGTCAGCAAGTTTAACTATTTTGTCAAAATCGTCAATTCTTGGGTTTGAGAGGGTATCAATCTGAAAAGCATATGCCTTAATATAATGGCAGGCGAGTTCAGTTAAAGATTGGCTATACCGTCCGGCGCTATCTTTAATTCCGGTCATGGCCATATCATAATCCCACTCAGCAACATTTTTATATTTAAAACTGTCCGCTGGATAAAACATCTCATTCTCCCATTTATTTTTAACTTGCTTTATCCGTTCTGCATCATTGCTAACATCATATGCCTTGAAGGAAAGAAGAAATCTGTTTACTAAAGGGGGGTAATTATTCAGAAGCACCAAACTTTTCTGCAATGGGGTCTCTAGTTTTGAATATATCCAATCTGCATTAAAAGACCTAAGATTCAAAGTAACAATAACGGTACTTATTTGGAAGCTATCGGGAATTGAGGAGAGTAGTGGATAAAAAATCCCTGCATGAGCAGCTGGTTTTGTAATATCGCAAACCACCAAATTTGGAAAATAATCAGAAATAAAGGCTGAAATTGATCGTTTATCCGAGTCATCACCTCTATAAGTTACATTGGAAGATTCGCCTATGTAAATGACATCAACTTCTTTCGGTACACTTCTTACCAAATTAACGATCTCAGAATATTTCTGGACATCCTTTTCGAAAAACCATGTTGTATAAATGTAATTCAATGCTACCAATAAAAGGATAAGCATCAAAAATTTTATCAGTACTTTCTTTGCCATGACTCTTGATTAAAATTGAAAATAAATAAAAGGGAAATTGTCGACCCCGGCAAAACAAATTATACTGAATATTAAAACAGAATAAATGCCCCATCGCAAGAAAACAGGGAAATTATTAACCCATGTATCAAAACGCTTATTATACAACATAATATCGCTTACAACAAAAAGCAAAAGAAAAAACCATACCGAAAAAGGGATATCTAAAGCAGCAGCCTCTATATTGGTATTCCTGATCACAAAGTTTAAAATATTTAAAGCCTCTTCCAGACTTTGGCTTCGAAAAAAAACCCAAATCACGGTAACCAAGATAAAAGTTTTTGTTGCAAGAAGAAGATGTCCAAAAGAATAAGGTTTATAAGTTCTCTCAAACTTAAACCATTCATTTAATGTTGATTCGATAATATATATCATACCAAACAAACCACCCCAAATAATAAATGTCCAATTAGCACCATGCCATATCCCACTTACAACAAATACAATAAGAATATTAATTATCCATCTTAACTTACTAACTCTGTTGCCTCCTAGTGGAAAATACAAATAATCCCTAAACCAAGTAGACAAAGAAATATGCCATCGTTGCCAAAATTCGGAAATGTTTTTCGACAAGTAGGGATTTTTAAAATTGTCCATTAAGTGAACACCCATAATCAATGCGCTTCCAATCGCAATAATGGAGTATCCATAGAAGTCACTATAAATCTGAAATGAATAAAAGAACATCCCAATTAACAAATCGATCGAAGAAAACACGGAAGGATTCATGTAAATTTTATCAACAATCCCTGACAAATTATCCGCAATTACCATTTTTATGAAGAGCCCATAAAGTATTAAACGGATCCCATTTGCCAAATTTTCGTAGGTGAAAACATGTGCTTTTTTCAATTGTGGGGTTAATCTGGAGAATCTTTCAATAGGCCCGGCAACTAACTGTGGAAAAAAAGAAACATACAAAGCAAAGTAACCTAAGTGCTTTTCGGCTTTCTGTCTTCCAAAAAACACATCTATTGAATAACTTAGTGTTTGAAAAGTGTAAAAAGATATACCAACCGGCAATAGAAAGCTCATCAAAGGAATATCATGCTGAAAACCAAAATGAGAAAAAACTGAATTCAAATTGCCTACCGCAAAATTGTAATACTTGAAAAAAAACAAAAGACCTAAGTTTGAACACAAGCTTAACAATAAAAGTGGAAACCGAGCTTTCTTAGTTGGTAACCTTTCCATTAACAAACCGGTAGTATAATCAATCAAAGTTGATACCACAATCAAAAAAATATACTCTACTTTCCAACTCATATAGAAATAATAACTCGCAGCTAATAGAAGAATCCACCTATAACGTGGTGCAATCAAATAATAGAGAATGACAACTACTGGAAGGAATATTATAAATTCAATTGTATTAAAAAGCATATTTAATATTTTTATGGCAATAAAAACTGCCCAGTGCAATTATCATCTTTTTTATAATATGTTTTTCAACTTAGAAATGGTGAATGAACATTCACTTAAATGTAATCAAAGTAATTATAATAGAAAGCACATCTACATCTGATTGAGAACATAAAATAACTAACTGATGATATGTGACTTTTTATTGCTTAAAGATTTTTTTTACGTAAGATCCACTTTCTGAAGTAATTTTAATCAAATAAATACCGTTGGCCTCACCAGAAATGTCTATCAATATGTCCGCATTTGACTCATCAACAATAGTATTAACTTGTAGCAATCTATTAAAACTTGCATTAAATATCTCGATGATTAAGTTTTGATTCCAAAATGATTTTTCAAAATATAAAGTAAAATTGCCGTTGTTCGGGTTTGGATATAATTTGATTTCATTAGCACCCAGGGTGCTTTGTGTTTTGTCAAAAGTGGCTTTGATTGAAAATTCAGAGTCTTTAAATAGCTCGCTACACCCATAATAACTACTCCAAATTTTTTGATCCGTGCCGGTATAGAAAATATCGTTTCCATCACAAGCAATTTCTCCGCTGACATTCATAGGATCAAGCTCATTATTGACATTCTCATGCCAGCTATTATTGCTCCAAAAATAACGATGTACTCGGTTATCGTTTGCAACAAAATAAACAACTCCACTTTTGTCTAAAGCCAAACTAGTAGTCAAGTTCACGTTTGATGGAGCTTGCCTCTGTAGAGTTGCCTCTTGCCAATACGAGACATTCCAATAATAATTATGTACGCGATTATCATCAGCTACAAAAAAAACAGAATTACTATTATAGCAAACTAATGGACTTCTTGAAACTACATAATTGTTTGGATACCCAACTATTACATCAACCCTGACATTTTGTGGGGCGCTTTTATTCAATGCGGTTTCTATCCATTCTTTTCCATTCCAATAATATTGATGTATTCGAAAATCATTAGCAACAAAATATACCCTGCCCATCTGATCAACAGCCAAATCTGATTCTTGCATAACATTTTGCGGCGCACGGCTATTTAAAACTGCTTCTCTCCATACATTATCAACTTTGTACATAACATGTACACGATTGTCGTTTCCAATAAAAAACACATTTGTATTACGATAGACACAAAGGGCGCTTTTTTCTCTTACGTTTTGAGGTGAATTATCATTTAATGCTTCTTCGTTCCAAGAACCATTTTTCCAATACATTCTATGTATGCGATTATCATTGGATATAAAATAAACGTTATTATCAATATCAATAGCCAAATCACTATCAAATCTTACATTTGGTGGTGCGGAGGCATCGAGAACAGCATGTTGCCAATAGTAACCATTCCAATACATCTGGTTTATTTTACTATCACTTCCTATATAATTTACCTGATTGTTATCAGAAACACCCAACGAACTGTTTGGCCTGACATTCGCTGGAGAATAATCATTTAAAACAGTAGTATTCCAACTAGACTCACACTGATATTCAACAATAAATGCTCCATCAGCATGAATATTGTGTTTTAAAGTTGTTGGTAAAGTAAGGATGATTTGGTTATTAAGACAGTTAACAGTTTGTGTTTCTTCCAATTCGCCACTTGTAGTGTTATACCAGTAAATGTGAAAAATACCATTTCTTGAAACGTTTAAAGTGAAAGAAATATCAGTCGGAGTCTGTGTTGGTCTGTCTTCAGCCTCAAGTGTCTGTAGGTAATCTGTGCCGAAAAGGTTGCGAAATGTAAACTTTTTATCTTGCACCCAGCCATAATATTCATCTTGGTTAATGTCGTTTAAATAAAAAATACGATATTCATCATTATTAATCATGTGGGGTCGATGATTTTCAGAAAAAGGAGGTAAACTTTTAGCATATCTACTTATTCCTACGTATACGGATGTTGCTGATTGTTGGCTTATTTCGTTCTGTCTCCAAAAAGAGGCGGGTGCCATTGAACCATTATGCATTGTGGCCCATAAATTATCATGGAGATTATACAAATGTGGATCATCTTGGTCAATGTTGCTATAATCAATATAATTATGCTCACCAATCATATGTGGACGATTAAATTTATCATGATACTCTTGAGTATGAGTAAAATAATAATCCTGATGATCCTCGAACAGTTCGGTACCATAATCAGTATAAAAGTGTATTTGAGTAAAGTCCATATGGTTGTATACCTCATTTGCAGTTGGATGATGCATATCTGCATACGCTGTAGTTATGAGATGGCTATATGGATCTATTGATTTTAAATAGTTACTCATCTCAATATGCCAATCTATTATACTTTGATTAAAAGCATCCATATCGGATCCTGCTGGAACTGGAACATGATTAGGGTGTAAATCATTATTATTCATATAATCAATCCTATCTGCTTCATCCATCAACTCAAAACCAAACAAATTGGTTGAGTATCCCCAACGAGCAATTATATATCTTAGTAAATTCATTTGTTGATTTATAGCAACGGTATCGTAATACCACTCATAGGGATTTTGAAGATTCAATTTCGTGTCAGGATATTCCGGCACATGATTAGTACTTATAAAATCATTAAAGGGATGAAACAAAGACCATGCGCCATGACAATATCCAGGTATTGTATCCCCTTCAGAATTAATATTACTATATGAATAATAATTTCCGTCTGAAGCAAGATAATAAGATATTACACCATTGTCTCCAAGGTAAGCATGTGCAAAAACAGCAAAAAGAATATTCATTTTTTTTTCAGCACTATAATCAACTATTTCATCTAATTGCCAAGAATCTCGTTGATTAAAAAATCTACAATAATTTTTATGTGTCGTTAAATCCCAACCCATAATATTTAAAGCGGAAAGGTTATTGATCTCGAACCTAAAAAAGTCGACTCCGTTATCTGCCATTTCGTCAATATATGCTTTGATTTCATTTGTTCCATATTCGTCTTCGCCTCGCCAAGGATTCCTATTAAACCATGGTAGACTATTACCTATAGGGTAGTACGGTGTGCCGTTACTAAACTTCAGGTATCTTTTATTCGCAATGGAAATGAATCCCAAATTTTCTGATTCGACACAGTCAGTATTAATATAACCATTATTTGGATAGGTTGTAGTCCCAATATTATCTTTGGCGATTATTCTAAACTCCCATTTTCCCGTTTCAGGTGGAGCAAATCTTACTTTCCAACAAGAGTAGCCTGTTGCAGATAGATCTTCAGGAATTGTATCAACTCCTGAATCATTTTTAATATACTCCTCAAAAAAAAATGCATTTTGTCTGTATACTTTTCCAGACGATTCAACAAACTCAGCGTATACGTCAATTATTTGTGGATCGTATGGATTAAAATATGTGTTTAATGTAAAGCAAATCTCAAATTTATTAAATTTACTCATACTGTCGGGGTAGCCTACATCTGTGATGCTCGGCTGTGCAGTCAATAATTCATAAATAAGCAAAAAGCTTATTGTCAATCCGTTGATCCGTTTAAAGGGATAAAAAAAACTCATAACAATTAATTTTAAAGATTATAACTCCGATACGCTTTTTTAATGCAAGGCATGCAAAAGTAACAAACGCAACATTTAAATATTTATTTAAAAATGTAAGGCAAATATAAGCTATTTACCTCCAAAATCATTTTTTTTCCTTAAAAAAGTGTCAATTATTCAACTTATAGTCAATAAATATGCAAGTTAGTTTTATTACATATTATTTTGTAAGCAAAAATTCTATAGTTGTCGTGTCCGTGATCTTGGCACACCCCCTACAACAAATCGTTTGCCAAATTAGCCAATTCCGAGCGTTCTCCTTTTTCAAGACGTACATGGGCATAAATGCTGTGGTGTTTTATCTTGTCGATAAGTACCGAGAGCCCGTTAGATTGTGAGTCGAGATACGGTGTGTCGATTTGGTAGATGTCGCCGGTAAAAATTATTTTGGTGTTCTCGCCGGCTCGGGTAATGATGGTTTTTACCTCGTGTGGGGTCAGGTTTTGGGCTTCGTCTACAATAAAGCAAACATTTGAAATGCTTCGGCCTCTGATATAGGCCAAAGGAGTGATCATCAGTTTTTCGCTTTCGATGGCATCAGAAATCCTTTTAAACTCGTTGTCCTGCTCACCAAACTGGCTTTGAATAAACTTTAGGTTATCCCAAAGGGGCTCCATGTAAGGGTTAATTTTTTCGTGCACATCACCGGGTAAATAGCCGATATCTTTGTTGCTTAGTGGAACGATGGGACGGGCCAGGTAGATTTGCTTAAAATTCCGGCGTTGCTCCCATGCTCCGGCCAACGCCAGCAGGGTTTTTCCGGTACCCGCCACGCCTTGTAGTGTCACCAGTTTGACTTCGGGGTTAAGTATGGCATGCAAGGCAAAAACCTGTTCTGCGTTGCGTGGCATAATGCGCGAAATGCTGCGTTTTTCAACCCTTTCGATGCGGTGGGTAATCGGATTCATAAACGCCAGTGCCGACGCCCGCTCGCTTTTAAGTATGTAATAATGATTGGGCACAGGTTCGTCCAGGCTCAAGTCTTCAAAACTACAAAACCCATCATTGTAGAGCTTATCGATGGCTTCAGGATTTACCATGTCGATTACTGAACTACCTGTGTATAAAGCCTCTATGTTTTTTACTTTTCCGGTTTCAAAGTCTTCGGCTTGCAGGTTCATGGCTTTGGCTTTTAACCTGAGGTTGATGTCTTTGCTCACCAAAATCACTTTCCTGTCGGGGTTTTCCTCTTTAAGCTTTATGGCTGCATTCAATATGCGGTGATCGGGTTTGTTTTCGTCAAATATCTCGCGTGCATCCAGGTCGCTTTTCTCGTTCATCACCACCTTAAACGATCCTTTGGAAGCTCCGTTTAGCTTTCGCCAGTCGGTAATGGCTGTTTTTCCGGAGATGTTGTCTAAAAAGCGAATAAACTCCCGTGCCTCATAATTTTTTATGGTATTTCCTTTTTTAAAGTCGTCGAGTTCCTCGAGTACGGTAATGGGAATAGCCACATCATGTTCATCAAACTCATTGATGGCGTTGTGGTTGTATAAAATCACGGAAGTGTCGAGCACAAATATTTTCCTGAGTTCTTTTTTGTCGCGGGTTGTTTTTACTGTTTTCGCCATAGGTAGTATTTTTATGATTTAATCCCGCCATAAATTTACTGCGAGTTGACGCGTCATGCCGATGGCTTTAAATTACTTTCTAACAAGCCGAGGTTGAAAAAAACTCTGCTCATTTTTGTTACCTTTGTGCTAACTTAATACACACTTCATGAACGAACCAAAAAAACTGTTTTTGCTGGATGCAATGGCTCTCATCTACAGAGCATACTTTGCATTAAGTAAAAATCCGCGTATCAACAGCAAAGGACAGAACACCTCGGCCATACTGGGTTTCGCCAATTCGCTGCTCGACATACTAAAAAACGAAAAACCAACTCATATTGGCGTGGCCTTCGATACCCACGCTCCCACAGTTCGCCACGATGATTTTGCTGCTTACAAAGCCAACCGCGAAAAAATGCCCGAAGACCTGGCCGCTTCCATACCCTATATCATGGAACTGATCAGAGGTTTTAATATTCCAATTTTGTCGGTTGACGGCTACGAGGCCGATGACGTTATTGGGACACTGGCCAAACAAGCCGAAAAACAAGGTTTTACTACTTACATGATGACACCTGACAAGGATTTCGGACAGCTGGTGAGCGATCATATTTTTATGTACAAACCAGCCAAAATGGGAAATGGCGCTGAGGTTTGGGGTATTGATGAAGTTTGCGCACGCTACAGCCTCAGTCGTCCGGAGCAAATGATTGATTTACTTGGACTTTGGGGCGATGCTTCGGATAATATTCCGGGTGTGCCGGGCATAGGCGAAAAAACAGCCATCAAACTAATCTCAGAATTCGGATCGGTTGAGAACCTGCTGGCCAACACCAGCGAATTGAAAGGCAAACTAAAAGAAAACCTGGAAACTTTTGCCGATCAGGCCTTGCAAAGCAAATCGCTGGCTACCATTATACTCGATGTGCCCATCCCCTTCGATCCGGATGGTCTGCGCTTAGAAAACCCTGATTTCGACAAGCTTAAAACTTTGTTCAATGAGTTGGAGTTTCGAAATTTTGCCGCCCGTTTTGAGGCGATTTTCTTGCCTCCGACCAGCTCGCCTACCCAACCCGACCTGTTCTCGCAAGAAGAAAACCCAACGAAAACAGAAGATATAAATACCACCAAACATGCATATCACCTGGTTAACACCGTAGAAGAAATAAAAAAGCTTGCCGCGATGTTGGCCGGTTACACCGAAATTTGCTTCGACACCGAAACCACAGGAACCGATCCTAATCACGATGAGCTGGTAGGCCTCTCGTTTGCCGTCAAACCACATCAGGCCTACTACGTGCCCGTATCATCCAACTACAATGAGGCGCTTGAAACAGTTGGCTACTTCAAGGAATTACTAGAAAATACTGAAATACTGAAGATTGGACAAAATATTAAGTTTGATGCGGCCATCCTGAACTGGTACGAAGTAAAGGTATCCGGTAAACTTTTTGATACCATGATCGCGCATTACCTGATTCAGCCCGACATGCGGCACAACATGGATGCGTTGGCACAAGCCTATCTGAATTATAAGCCGATAAGCATCGAAACGCTGATTGGCAAAAAAGGAAAAAATCAGGGATCGATGGGTGATTTGAATCCGGAAGACGTAAGTGAATATGCCGCGGAAGATGCCGACATTACCTTACAGCTTAAGCAGGTGTTTGAACCCATGCTAGAAGAGGCCGGACTAACGGCCTTGTTTAACGAAATTGAAATGCCCCTGATCCCGGTGCTGGCCTCCATGGAAGCAGAGGGAGTTAAACTGGATGTGCAGGCACTCAGGCTGTTTAGTCAGGAGTTGGAGGTACAAATCGAAAAAACGCAATCGGAAATTTTTGAACTCGCCGGAGTTTCATTCAACATAGCCTCACCTAAACAAATGGGGGAAGTCCTTTTCGAAAAACTGGCCATTATCGACAAGCCAAAAAAAACCAAGACCGGCCAGTATAAAACAGGCGAAGAGGAATTGCAAAAAATGATACACCGCCATCCTATCATTGATAGGATATTGGAGTTTCGTTCGCTTACCAAGTTAAAATCCACTTATGTCGACAGCCTTCCCGAGTTGGTTAACCGGCGCGACGGGCGAATACATACCTCTTACAACCAAGCCGTTGCAGCCACCGGACGCTTGAGCTCAAACAACCCCAACCTGCAAAATATTCCCATTCGTACCGAACTGGGACGTGAAATCAGGAAGGCTTTTATTCCGCGCAACAGCGACTATTTACTTCTGGCTGCCGACTATTCGCAAATCGAACTGCGCATCATCGCTCACCTAAGTCAGGATAAGGCCATGATCAATGATTTTAATCAAGGGGTAGATATCCATACCGCCACGGCAGCACGGGTTTACAATATGCCCCTCGGCGAGATTACCCGCGACATGCGGCGAAATGCCAAAACCGTGAATTTCGGAATCATCTACGGGATTTCCGCCTTTGGCCTAAGCGAACGTTTGGGCATTCCCCGACGAGAAGCTGCCGACATCATCAACAACTATTTTGAAAAATATCCGGGCATCAAAAACTACATGGACAACACCATCAGCATGGCAAAAAAGCATGGCTATGTTGAAACCATTAAAGGACGCCGACGCTATTTACCCGATATCAACTCAGGAAATGGGGTGGTTAGAGGATTTGCCGAACGAAATGCCATCAATGCACCAATACAGGGCTCATCGGCTGATATGATTAAAATAGCCATGATTAATGTTTTTAACGAGCTTACGAAAAGAAAGCTGAAATCGAGAATGATCCTACAGGTTCACGATGAACTTGTTTTTGATGTACACCGCGATGAACTGGAAACCATAAAACCCATCATCGAAAAAAACATGAAAGAAGCCCTGAAGCTCAGTGTCCCGGTAATTGTTGACATAAATACAGGTGAAAACTGGCTGCAAGCCCACTAAATTACAAATATACAATGAACATAACCCATTACACCATACTCACGCTGGATGCCGGGGGAACAAACCTGGTGTTTCACGCCCTCGACCAAAACCACCAAACAGTAGCCGCCGTTACACTTCCAGCTCCGGCAGCAGATCTCGACACCTTGCTTAACCGATTGGTGGAAGGCTTCGAAACCATAAACCAACAAAGTGGAAACCGGGCTGCGGCCATTAGTTTTTGCTTTCCAGGACCAGCAGATTATCAACGGGGTATCATCGGCGATCTGGAAAATCTGCCGCTTTTCCGCAATGGTGTGGCGTTAAAAGCATTTCTGGAAATGAAGTTCAGCTTGCCGGTATACATCAACAACGATGGCGACTTATTTGCTTTAGGAGAGGCCATGAGCGGCCTGCTGCCTCAGGTTAACAAACAGCTAAGCAGCGCCGGTAATCCTAAACAATACCGAAATTTACTCGGTGTAACTCTGGGAACAGGTTTCGGAGCAGGAATTGTACTCAACGGACAACTGCTTTTAGGAGATAATTCGGCAGGAGCTGAAATTAACCGCATGTCGAATCCGGCCAACATGAACCAAAGTGTAGAGGAAATTTTAAGCATACGCGGAATACAACGTCTTTATGCTGAAAAAGCTGACCTGTCGCCAACAACAGTACCACAACCTTTTGACATTTACCGCATTGGAACAGGAGAACTCGCAGGAGATTCGAAAGCCGCACAGGAGGCCTGGAGCTATTTTGGAGAAATTCTGGGCGAGGCACTGGCCAATGCCATCACCCTTGTCGATGGGTTAATCGTGATTGGCGGCGGACTTTCGGGGGCATGGCCATTGTTTCTGCCGAAAGCTGTTGAAACCATGAATGGCAGGTTTTTTAAACCCAACGGACAAACTTTGCCACGTTTGGAGGTGTTCGCCTACAACCTGCACAATGCCGATTGCCTGAATGACTTTTTAACCAACGATGAAATGATGATTAAGGTTCCCCAGTCTGAAAAAATGCTGGCCTACCAACCGGTTAAAAAAATCGGGGTAGGAATATCCGTTTTGGGAACCTCAGAAGCCGTTGCTGTTGGAGCACAGGCTTTTGCTAAAGCATCGCTTGGAAGTGAGTTGGGGAGTTAGAAAGTCCTCAATTGTGTGAATCTATCATGAGCAGGTTTTTTAAAAGGCTATTGGCTTTTGGCTATTGGCCTTTGGCTTTGGTGGTACACACGATAATTATGATGTTTTTTAAGTCACAAAAGCCAAGAGCCAAGAGCTAATAGCCAGAAGCCAAAAGTCGTTTGCACTAAAAACTAAATCCAATTACCAAAGGTATTATTTCAAACACATAATACATGTCATCTGCATTAAAGACGTTTGTATCCTTCGCGTCGAAACACAAAGCTCCATTAAACCGCAACCCAATGTGTATCTTTTTTATGGAATAATAGGCGGAAAACTCAACACCCGTTTTAAGTGGTTTTTCCCAACCTGCCTCTCCAAGTGGTGAAACCGAAGCAAATGGACCCACATCAAAATAAATGCTCTTGGATAAGGCATGTCTATAGAAAAGTTGAAGTTTCAACACTTCCAGTTGTGACCCCGGCTTTACCTCCTGGGGGCCTTCATCATAACCAAAATTATATGAAATGGGCGTGCTATAAAGCGTAATGGGCATACCAAGACCCCCTTGCACTCGTGCTCCCAGCGTAACATTTGGGTTAAATTTATGGGCATAGGAATAGGATATAGAGATGGGGAACTCAAAGGAAACACTGTTTTGGTTGACCTTATCCAAAAAAGAAGGCTCGCGTTCCTGGGCTGAAAGCGCTCTGCCTAAAAACAGGATAAAAATACCACAAACAAACCCAACTAACTTAGGGGTTAGGAAGTAAACTGTATCCTGATTGTTAATATTATAGGTGTCTCGAGACATAGCAAGACAAAGGTCGTTATTTATTTGATACACCACCATTCTATCTTAGGTTATTGTTAATGCCTCCTGAATATCGATACGTTAAAAGGGAGATGGGTTAACAAAAGGTGCAATTACAGCGAGTCTGCCTGGTAATTTTGTTTGCCTACAACACTACCAATTATAATCAATGCCAACATAAAAAGTCGGAGTAAATGAGGTAATCATTAGGAAGAAACCATCATAAGAACCAAATCCCAAGCCCGAAAACAAATGAATTTTATTAAAAATGTTATAATCTACTCCAAAACTTGCAGTGTTTTCTACCACGACACTTATTTTTTCCTGAGTAGATGGTGGTCCCATTTGGTTTTCAAAAATTTTCATTTGAAATATGGAAAAATTTAACTGCCCGAATAATTTTAGTTTGGGCACTAAATCTCGGGAAGAGTAGCGATAGCCAAAATTCAGGCCGGTTGATCTGCTACGAAAATTATCAACATCATCATATTTATTTGGAAGCATTACAATATGAACCAACTCGGGACCAATATACAAATTATGACTCCCAAAATTTACATTAAGATTTATTGTATTGTGAAAAACCCAATAATCATAAACTGTGTTCAATCGAACCCCAAGCCTTGGTATTTCATTTTGTTTATTTTGCCCAAAAGAATCCTGATGGAATGATAAAAAACCCAAAAGCACAAAAAAATATATTCCCTTATACCACATGGCTTAATAATAGTTATTTCATGGCGTTCTTTTCATTACCATTTGTATTTCCTGACAAATGTAACGTTTTTCATATAATCTTTGCTTCACCTGTAAAGGTGGTTGTATTCCTGTGTTTTCGACAAAGGCTCACTCAAAGAGGGGTGAGTTAAGTCGGCATTTGGGTCAGCCACCAGTACTTTGGCTGCTATTTTCGATAGGTCTTTGCATATCTATATAAACGGCACAGAAATCAGCATTCCCAGGTGAAAGGTAGGGGTAATGTAGTTAGAATTTATTGTTTTGGGTGATGGGTATTCATGATCAGGATCATAATACCCTATAGTACAGCCCCCATGCTGCCTTCCGTATTCGGTAATTTCCTTTTGATGATATTGAAACCCTATTCCGCCATAAAAATCCAGCTGCAAACCTACTTTTCCTTTTCCAAAGAGGGTTACTTTTTTACCTGCCAAAAATTTTAGTCCGTATTTATTCATTTGCATCGATTCGCGCGAAACATAGGAATCCATATCCGTGCCCACACAATATCGGTAATACTTGTTGTTGTAATATTTGTGATCGAAATACAATTCTGCTGAAACATAAAAATGCTTTTTTGTGTTGATGAGGTAGTTGTATCCCACTGAAGTGTAGAACCCGCTAACAATGGGGTAATAAACAGGGAGGTAAACAATACCAACCGCGGTACTTCTAAACGAATTAGAGGAAGTTGGCCATTGCATTCCAAAAGCAATTTTTGCCACATGATGCGCCGTGATGTTGCGCTCATACCCCAACCTGATTTCTCTAAATATTAAACGGGTTGTGTTGAGGGTAAGGTGGTTATGAAAGTATACAGTTTGCTCTTCCTGGGCAGGAAGCATGAAACCCGTCTGAATGAGCAGGAAGATGATGAAGAGCCTTGTGATTATTTTCATGCGTACTAATTTGTTGTAACTAATCAGTGTGCAAGTTAGCATTAATATTCAATGATTCGACCACATTTTAATCTCGCCCCCCCCCGCTCCCGCCTTCCGATAGTCATCGGAATGCAACTGGTGGGTCAAACACCCTTCCGGATCATCGGGCAACTGGTAGGTACGACTCATTTATTGTTGATTGGAAAAGATCAAAGGTATAAATTTTCTTTGTCATGACAATTCATTACTTAATGTAGGTTGAATAGATGAAACGAGCCCCACCAGTTACAAACTGGCTGGAGCGACGTGTAATAATTTAGGCAAAATAGAACACTCTAATCAGAACCTCTTGGATATCAATCATGCTTATTCAACACATAGAAAATGACAGCTCATTAGTTAGTTTTCTTACTTTTGTAACTTTCTTAAAAGGGAATTCATGAAAAAAGGGGATGTTTCCATTTTGTTGCGTAGGGTTGGTTTAATGAAACTTACGGATGATTTAAG
>JGI11705J14877_10000191_pt1 | contig 38691 bp, 45 predicted proteins | sample Etolaghawater15m_FD_14877 | JGI IMG/M metagenome (IMG submission 14877) | reverse complement strand
CACCAAACAAGAAGATGGAATCCAAAAATGAAAAAATTCATTTTCGGTGTAAGAAAAAATATTTATATTATTGATTTACAAAAAACATTAAGATACTTTAGATACACGTATACTCTAGTTAGAGATGCTGCAGCTGAAGGTCAAACAATGATTTTCGTTGGTACTAAAAAACAAGCTACTGAAGCTATTAAAAAAGCTGCTGAAGATTGTGGTATGCCGTATGTAAATAACAGATGGCTAGGTGGTATGTTAACAAACCACGATACTATGAAAAAAGGTATCAGAAAATTAGACATTATTAGAAAGATGAGAGAAGAAGGTCAAATGGATCTTCTAACTAAAAAAGAAGCTTTAATGCTTACAAGAAAAGAAGCTAAACTAGAAGCTTACCTTGGTGGTATTAAAGATATGAAGAAAATGCCTGATATGATGTTTGTAATTGATGCGGTTAAAGAAAAAATCGCTATTTTAGAAGCTAGAAGATTAGGAATTAAAGTATATGCTCCACTAGACACTAACTGTGATCCAGATTTAGTAGATTTCCCAATTCCAGGAAATGATGATGCAATTAGATCAGTTCAGTTATTCTGTAACGAAATGGCTGCAGCAATAAATGAAGGTAAAGCAGCATTAGCAGAAGAAAAAGGTGAAGAGGTTGTTGAAACTATCTCTTCTGAAGAGCAAGCAGAAGTAGTAGCAGAAGCTGTTGCTGAAGGTGAAGCTGAGGAGGTAAAATAATTATGGCTGGAGCAACTCCAAAATTAATTAAAGAGCTAAGAGCATTATCTGGTGCAGGTTTAAGTGATTGTAAAAAAGCACTTAATGAGTGTGAGGGTGACATAGATAAATCTATGGCATTCTTAAGAGAATCAGGACTTGCAAAAGCGGCTAAAAAAGCTGGTAATGTTGCAGCTGAAGGTCTAGTTTCTATTTTAATTAATGAAGATAATACAAAAGCTACATTAGCAGAGATTAATTCTCAAACTGACTTTGTTGCTAAAAATGATGACTTTATTAACCTTAAAAATGAAATCACATCTCATATTCAAGTAACTGGTTCTTCTACAACAGAAGAATTAAATACAACTACAATTAATGGTACTAACTTTGAAGAGTACTTAAATGGTAGAATCGCAATTATTGGTGAAAATATTGTTGCTAGAAGAATGGCTACAATATCAACTAATAATGGTGTTGTAAATGGTTATGTACATACAAATGGTAAAGTTGGTGTTATTTTAGCAGCAACTTGTGCGCCAGAAGCTAAAGAAAAAGCAACTGCTTTACTTAAATCTATAGGTATGCATGCAGCTGCTATGAAACCATCTGTACTTTCTTATACTGATTTTGATTCTGAATTTGTTGAATCAGAAAATAAAGCAATTATTGCTGATATTGAAAAAGAAAATATTGAGTTACATAGACTTGGTAAACCAGAAAAAAATATTCCAGAGTTCGTTTCTGCATCACAATTAACTGATGAAGCTATTGCAACAGCAGAATCTAAAATGAAAGATGAATTACTTGCGCAAGGTAAGCCAGAAAATATTATTGAAAATATCGTTAAAGGTAAAATTGCTAGATGGATTGAAGATAATACTCAATTAGATAAAACTCATGCATTATTATCTCAAACTTATGTAATGGACGATTCTAAGACTATAGCACAGGCTATTGCAGACTGTGATGCATCTATTGAATTAGTTGATTACATTAAATTCGAGCTTGGTGAAGGTATCGAAGTAATAGAAGAAGATTTCGCTGCAGAAGTTGCAGCACAAATGGGTAGATAATACAATAAGTATTAAAGGATTGGTTAATATGGAAACAATGACACAAAATATTGACCAGTCAACCATTTTACTACAAGCAAAACACATTTCACATAGTTTTGACTATCCCCTTTTTAATAATATAGATCTTACATTAAACAAAAAAGAATCAATAGCAATTATTGGTGCAAGTGGTAGTGGTAAATCTACATTTTTAAATATATTATCATCTTTATTAACTCCAAATGATGGTCTAGTTACTTATAAAAATAAAAATATTTATGAATTAAATGATAATGAAATCTTAAAAATTAGAAGAGATGAATTTGGTATAATATTTCAATCTCATTATCTTTTTAGAGGCTTTAATGCAAGAGAGAATCTAGAAATAGCATCTATATTAAGTGACGAAGATATTAATAATAAATTGTTAAATGATTTAAATATTGACTTTGTGATGGAACAAAATATTGGAGAATTAAGTGGTGGCCAACAGCAAAGATTATCAATTGCAAGGGTTTTAACAAAAAAACCAAAAGTAATTTTTGCTGATGAACCAACAGGTAACCTTGATAAAGAAACTGCTAAAATTGTAATGGACAATTTATTTAAATATATAAAAGATGAAAGTTCAGCCTTAATTATAGTTACACATGAAGATGATATTGCATTTGAATGTGACCATGTATATAAATTTGAGTCTAATACTCTAAAGAAGTTAAAATAATGAAAATATTATTAGCAACAAACAGTAATATAATAAATAAGATATTTACACTTATTTCATCAAAACTAGAATTAAAACTAGTAGTTATCAATGATCTTAATTTAATTAGCAAATCTGATATTATTATTTTAGATGATAGTATTGAGAATATTAATAATATTGATTATTCAAAGTATTCAAATAAAATTGGTATTATTTCTAATAATATTAATAATAATTTTTCTTTTTCAATTCCAAAACCATTTTTACCATCACAACTTAATAGTATTATTCTTAATGAAGTAAATAAAAAAGAAGAAGATATGGTTAGTATAGATGATATCAGTTTTGATAATAGAGATGAGAGTATTATATCATCAAGTGATATACAAACTGGTGGAATATTAAATAATAGTGATATTGTTGAAATAAAATCAATTTTAAATAAGGATAAACCTATAATTGATAAAGTAGATAATGAGTATATTAATGAGCTAAGTGACATAATAGATAATGTTATAGAAGAATTAAATACTCAAGAGAGGTAGGTATAATGAATGAATTACTAAATAAAGGATCTATATTAGTTATATCAGGTCCTAGTGGCTGCGGTAAGAGTTCTTTACTTAAAGAGGTATATAAACATATAAATAACTATTATTTCTCTATATCAACAACTACAAGAGATATTAGAGATGGTGAAGCTAATGGAGTTGATTATAACTTTGTATCTAAAGAACAATTTGAGTTAGATATACAAAAAGGTAACTTTCTTGAATGGGCTAATGTTCATGGTAATTACTATGGTACATCATTAAGAGCAATAAATGATGCTTTAGCTCAAAGTAAGATAGTTATCTTTGATATTGATGTGCAAGGACACGATATAGTAAGATCTAAATTAGATGCTATTACTACATCTGTATTTATTACGACACCTTCACTGAAAGAATTAAATCAAAGACTTACATCAAGAGGTACGGATGCTAATGATGTAATTAATAAAAGAATTGAAAATTCTAAAATTGAGATTCAACAATTTCAAAATTATGATTATTTAATTATTAATGATGACTTAGAAGTAGCTGCAAAACAGTTATTAAATGTTGTAGAATGTTCTAAAATGAAAACAAAATTATTTGATAAAAATTCTATAATAGAACAATGGATGAACGCTTAATACTAATTTAAATAAACCTTAGTTATTATTCCACACTTCCTTTTAGACCTTTGCAACTATGTTGAAGAGCAACGCCCCAGGATGGGAACATAGCAAGGCACTTTTCTATATAGTGTGTTTAGGTATCTGAAAGGGAGCCTTTTTATATTAAATCTATAAAATCACTTTTATAAATTATTACACTTTTAGAATTTTTATCATATACAAATCGTCTATCCCCAATTTTGACCTTATCTAATATTATTGCCTTTATTTGTGTATCTGTTTTGTTATATTGTCTCATAAGCACAAAGAAATCTTTAATATTAAGTATCTCCAATGACTCATTAGTAGAATTGGTATTGTGATCAAGTTTATATATGTTTTTTAATTCATTAAAGGCTGACTGTAGTAGGTTTATTTCTGATTGAAATACAGATACAATTCTATCTTGATTCTCTACTAGTCTATCAATTTCAGTAGTATATTGCTTTCTAGTTTGTTTAACAACTTTTTTGAGCAGTTTAATTTGCTTGTCTTTTTCTTCTATTAGCTGAATACTATGATTATCTATTGAATTATTATTTGTTTGATGCTTAGTAGCTTCAGAATCATCAAGGTAGACAAGGGTTTTCCCATTTTCTTTAATAGCTTTTAGTTGTCCATTTTTAATTCGGTAATGGATACCTTGAATAGAAAGATTTAGTATTTTTGCAGCTTGAGCACTTGTTACTAATCTTTGGCTATTCATTGTTGTACTTTTTAGTTATCTTCGCTATTAATCTCTATAATAGTATGTACATTACCTCTAGGATTAAAGTCAGCAATTAGCTTCATAGACTTTGGTTGTAGTTTATTGTATAGAGTGTCATACACTTCATTTGCAGAATTTTCATGTGAAATATGTCTATTCATAAAGCTATTTACATATAATTTTAATGCTTTTAGCTCTATTACTTTTTGATCTGGTGAATATGATAATTTAAATGTTGCAAAATCAGGATAACCACTTCTAGGACATTTACACATAAATTCTGGTAAATCAATATTTATAGTATAATTCTTTTTATGTTCATTTGGCCAGAAATTTTCATCCGCATCTATATCAAAGTTATTGATCTCATCTTCACCATATTTACAATTTAAATCTTCAGACATTATTTCCCTTAGTTTTTATCAATTGAGTTAAGATCACTATATGCAAGCTCTAATCTTTTAATTAAAGTTTCTTGACCAGATCTAAGCCATTTTCTTGGATCATAGTATCCCTTATTTGGTTTATCTTCACCATCTGGGTTTCCAATTTGACCTTGCATATAATCAAAGTTTTTAGCTGTAAACTCTTTTACTCCATCCCAAAATGCCCACTGAGTATCTGTATCAATATTCATTTTAATCACACCATATGTAATAGCTTCTCTAATCTCTTCAAGAGTACTTCCACTACCACCATGGAATACAAAATCAACAGGTTTAGAATCAGTTGAATACTTTTCTTCAATAAACTTCTGAGAATTATCAAGAATTTTCGGAGTTAGTACTACATTTCCTGGCTTATATACACCATGAACATTTCCAAAACTAGCGGCAATAGTAAAGTTCTCACTAACCTCTTTTAGTTTCTCATATGCGTATGCTACTTCTTCTGGTTGAGTATAAAGTAAGGCATTGTCTATATCAGTGTTATCTACACCATCTTCTTCTCCACCAGTGATACCAAGTTCAATTTCGATCATCATATCTAGTTGAGACATTCTTTTGAAATATTCCACACAAGTACCAATATTTTCTTCAAGTGGTTCTTCGCTTAAGTCTAACATATGTGAAGAGTATAGAGGTCTTCCTGTTGCTTTGAAATTTGCTTCACTTGCATCAAGAAGTTCATCAATCCATGGAAGTAGTTTTCTAGCAGCATGGTCAGTATGTAGAACTACAGGTACACCATAAGCTTTAGCCATTGTATGTATATGTTGAGCACCACTAATTGCACCTAATACTGATGCATTTGATGCAGGACAACCTTTCCCTGCAAAAAACTGTGCACCACCATTACTAAATTGAATAATCACTGGTGAGTTCACTTTTGCCGCAGCTTCAAGTACACCATTAGCAGATTCTGTATTTACCACATTAACAGCTGGTATTGCAAAACCATTTTCCTTTGCATATGTAAATAGTTTTTTAGTTTCACTACCTGTTAATACACCAGCATTTACAACTTCTAATACACCCATAATAACCCTTATTTATTTAAATTAATTTTTGCATCTTTTTTAAGTTTCTCAACCACTTTTTTTACGTTTACTAAAAATTTCTCTTGAGCTACAACTTGTTGTATTTTAAGTTTTGCATTGTCATAATCAGCGATACCTTCAGCTTTTTTATCTTCTAAATAAATTACATGAAATCCAAATTGCGTTTTAACTGGATTTTTAGTAATTGTTCCAGCTTTAAGTTCACCTGCAGCTTGACTAAATTCTGGTACCATTTGTTTTGGTTCAAACCATCCAAGATCTCCACCATTTACACCGCTTGGTCCAGTTGACTTTTCTTTTGCTAACTTAATAAATTCAGCTTGAAGATCTTTTGCTTTATTTAGTGTAGAAATTAATGCTTTGGCTTCTTGTTCTGTTGCAACTAATATATGTCTAGCTTTTAATACAGCTTTTTGAGTAAACTTGTCTTTATTTTTTTCATAGAACTTTTTCATTTCATCTTCAGATACTGTGATATCTTTAGATGTTTTTTGCATCCAAAATTCTAATGCTAGATCATTTTTTAATTTATTTAAAGCATCTTGAAATGATTTTTCTTTTGTAACACCTGTTTTTAAAGCATTCTGAGCTAGTAACTTTGTATCTACAACTTGATTTAAAATTTTTTCTTGAGTTTCTTTTGGTAAAGATTCATAAGACACTCTGGCATCTCTAATTACCATTTTAATATCTGCTGTAGTTATTGTTTCTCCATTTACGCTTCCATATGATTTTTCAATTGCATGTGAACTACTGATAGTTATAGCTGTAGCCATAATAGTATTTATGAAAATTTTTTTCATTTATATCCCTTTTAAGTCTTTAATTTAAGTAGTTGATTTTATCTAAAATATCCTAAGAAATGCTTTTCTTAAAGAAATTTTAAAATTTACCTTAAAAACTCTTTAAATTAGATAGATTTTATGATATAATGCGCAAAAATTAAAAGATGCTTAAATAGATATAAGTATAAAAAATATGGAGATTTAATGAGAATATTAATCGTAGAAGATGAAGTAACTTTAAATAGAACACTAAATGAAGCTCTTGTGGATGAGGGTTATCAGGTAGACTCAGTAGAGAATTTTAAGGATGCAGAATATTTTGTAGATATTAGAAATTATGATTTAGTTATTACAGATTGGATGTTACCAGATGGTGATGGACTAGAATTTACAAAAATGGTAAAAAATAGAAGCAATAGAACAGGTGTAATTGTTGCTAGTGCTAGAGATGATAAAGAGAGTGAAATTACAGCATTAAAAACTGGTGCTGATGATTATATTAAAAAGCCATTTGATTTTGATATTTTACTTGCTAGAATAGAAGCTAGATTAAGATTTGGTGGTACAAATACAATTGATATTGATAAGTTATCTATCAATCCAGATGAAGAGAAAATCATTTATGATGGTGAGGAAGTTGAGCTTAAGGGTAAACCATTTGAAGTACTAACACATTTAGCTAGACATAGAGATCAAATTGTATCAAAAGAACAGCTTTTAGACGCAATTTGGGAAGAGCCAGAATTAGTTACTCCAAATGTTATTGAGGTTGCGATTAATCAGATTAGACAAAAAATGGATAAGCCACTAGGAATTTCAACTATTGAAACAATTAGAAGAAGAGGATATAGATTCTGTTATCCAAATACTAATGAGGATTCTTCAGAAAAATAATTTATTCACCTAGAGAGATATTCTCTCTAGTAAAATCTACTTAAAGAGAAAACATGTATAAAAGTATATATTTACAGTTTCTTAGACAACTTATTATAGCTACATCATTATTTATTGTTGTAATGTCATTTGTTTTTTATGGCTTTACAAAAACAACACTAGAGGAAGAAATTAGAGATTCTTTAATTAATGATGCTCAGCTAATTAATACAATTAGTACTATTGCTAATACGCTTGAGAACATACCATTTGATATGATTACAAAAAGGGATGTTGATGTTGACATATTAATATTAAATATGGAACGGAAAGTGTATTTTACTATTTATAAAGATGGTAAAAATAATTATGCAAAGCTTTTATATCCTTTTAAAGGTGATACTACAAAGTTCATACAAATTAGAAAAAATATCAATAGCTCAAAAGCAATGTTAAATAAAATATTTAACAATATCTTGATTTTAAGTATTGGTGGATTAATTATGGTTATTATATATGCAATGACATTAGCCAAAACAATGTTAAGGCCAATTATTCAGATTGCAAATAGACTTTCAAATATGAATGAAAATGCTTTATCACAGTTACAATTAAAAAATCTACCTTTAGAGTTTCATCCATTAGCTAATTCTATTAACCAACTTACAAAGCGTATAGAGGGATATGTAAAATATCAAAAGGAATTATTTATAGGTGCCGCACATGAACTAAAAACACCACTTGCGGTTATGAAGCTTAAAAATGAAGTTACGATCAGAAAGCCAAGAGAGCAGGAAAAATATGAAGAGACATTGAGGCTAAATATATCAGAGATTGATGGTATGAATATGATGATAACTTCAATACTAGATATAGGTAGACAAGAGGGTGCACAGTTTGAAAAAGCATTACAAATTGATGTTATAGATTATCTAAAACATAAAATAAATGGATATAAGTTATTAGCAAAAAAAGAAGAAGTAAATTTAGTATTTACGAGTAACGAGAGCAAATTTGATATTTTAATACAGCCAACATTATTAAATCAGATTATTCAGAATTTTGTTCAGAATGCTATTAAGTTTACACCAGGAAATAAAAATATCAATATTAATGCATTTGGTAGTAGTAAGTATATTGAAATTAATGTAATAGATGAAGGTATAGGTATAGATGAATCTATAGATCTTTTTGCACCATTCAAACGTGTTGGTAATGAACAGGGTGCAGGACTAGGGTTATTTCTAGCTAAAAGTGCAGCAGATGCCTTAGGAGCAGAAATAAGTATTAGAAATCGTAAGGATGGCAAGCAAGGTTGTGTTGCAAGTTTGAAACTTTATATTAACCCTACTTGTAAATTATAATTAAGGGCACCTCTACTACCCTTAAAATAAATCTTTGTGCTCTAGCTTAGTACAAAGATTCTGTACTACTTTCATACCAGATTCTCTAGCTTTTTTAGCAGCATTATTATTTACAATACCAATTTGAGTCCATATAGTTTTAATATTACCTTTTGCTATTGCTTGATCAACTACTAAACTAACAACATCTGGTTTTCTAAATATATCAACCATATCAATTTGATCTCCAATTTCATCTAGGCTTCTATACACCTTTTCCCCAAGAATCATATCTTCCTTTGGATATACAGGGTATATTTTATATCCAGCATTTTGAAGATACTTTGCAACCATATTACTTGGCTTATCTTCTTTTGGAGACAATCCTATTATTGCTATAGTTTTTGTTTCTTCTAATATAGATTTGATTTCATCTTTATTTGAATTAACTGATGGAAATTCACATTGCATTTTTTATCCTTTTATATTATCTCTATGATATTTTCTAGTGGTCTACCAATAGCTGCTTTGCCATTATTAATTGCAATTGGTCGTTCTATTAGCTTTGGTGTGCTTACCATGGCATCAATAAGTACATCTGCACTTTTATTAGCTAGATCAAGTTCTTTATATTCATCTTCTTTTGTTCTCATCATATCTCTTGGATCTTTGATTTTTAATAGTTTAATAAGATCAATGATTTCATTTTTAGTTGGAGTATCTTTTAGATATTCTCTAATTGTATATTGTACTTTTTTTATATCAAGAGCTTCTATAGTAGCTCTTGATTTTGAACATTTTGGATTATGCCAAACTACCATTTAGTTTTCTACTTTGCCGAAATTAAGTTCTATTGCTTTCTTTATTCTTGATATTGACTCTTCCGCGCCTAAAATCGCAGTTACATCATATACTGATGGTGCTTGTGTTCCACCTGTAAGAGATATTCTAATTGGTTGGAAAAGTTGTGGGAATTTTAGTCCATTATCTTGGATAAATGGTTTTGTAATAGCTTCATAATCTACAGGTAGATGTAGAGTAGAACTATTCTCTTCTAATATATGAATATAGTCATTTAACATTTCAACTGTAGTGTCTTTAATAAATTTTTTAACACCTTTTTGTTCATAAGAGGTAGGTACGGCTAATATGTTTTTTATAGATGATTGTAATTCTACTAATGTATTTGCTCTTTCTTTACAAAGATCTAAGACCATCTCTTTTTTATCATGACCATTAATTTTACAATTAAAAAACTCTAGTTCATTTGCAAGTCTTTCATTTGAAGCATTTTTAATATAGTGTGCATTTAACCATAATAGTTTTTCTTCGTTATAGGCTGATGCAGACTTATTAATGTTGTTAGGGTTAAATAATGATAGCATCTCATCAATGCTAAATATCTCTTGATCGCCATTTGACCACCCTAGCCTAACTAAAAAGTTTAAAAGTGCTTCTGGCAGGTATCCAAGTCTTTTGTATTCCATTACATCCATTGCACCATCTCTTTTTGATAGTTTTTTACCTGAAGGATTGTTAATCATTGGAATATGATAAAATTTTGGTATCTCAAACCCTAAAGCATTATATACTACTAATTGCTTTGGAGTATTTGATAGGTGATCATCTCCCCTTAATACATCTGTCATACCCATTAGTGCATCATCAATTGCTACTACAAAGTTATAGGTTGGATTACCATTACTTCTAGCTATTACAAAATCATCAACTTGATCATAGTTAAAGCTCATGAATCCTTTTACACCATCTTCAAACTCTAGTTTTCCACTTAGCGGTGCTTTGATTCTAATTACTGGATCTATACCTTCTGGTGGTGTTCCATCAAAATCTCTGTATCTTCCATCGTATCTTGGTGTTTCTTTATTTGCTTCTTGTGTAGCTCTTAGTGTATCAAGTTCATCTCGACTCATATAACACTTATATGCTTTTCCTTCAGCTAATAATTGATCAATATATTTTTTATATATATCTTTTCTTTTTGATTGATATTCTACTTCACAATCACTATCCATACCAACCCAGTCAAATGCTTCAATTATTGCCTTAACTGCATCTTCACTATTCCTTGCTTCATCAGTGTCTTCAATTCTTAGTTTAAATTCTCCAGTAGTTTTTTTTGCCCAAAGATAACTATATAGTGCAGTTCTTAATCCACCTATATGTAGATAACCTGTTGGACTTGGTGCAAATCTAGTAATTGCCATTTTTTTCCTTTAGTTGTTTCACATGAAACATTATATTTTTTTTATTAGTCTCTCATAAAGATAAATAGAGAACCCATTCCAACCATTAGTACAATAGCTAAAAATATTACCATTATCAAATCTAAAGTTGCCATTATTTATCCTTGATCTCTTTTTCTTTTAGTTGACCACATGCAGCACTTATATCTAATCCTTTTGATTCTCTAATAGTACAGATTACTTTCTTACTTAATAAATATTCTTGGAATTTTACCATATTATTTCTTGATGGTCTTTGATAATCAACACCATCAAATGGATTGAAATATATTAGATTAACTTTGGCTTCAATACCATCTAAAAGTCTTACTAGTTTATCAGCAGATTTAATATCATCATTTGTATCTTTTATTACAAGGTATTCAAACATAATCTTTTTTCTAGTATCAACAGGAAATTTTCTAACGGCATCAATTATTGATTGAATATTGTATGCTTTATTCATTGGAATTAGTTCAGTTCTTAGATCATCATCAACAGCATGTAATGATATTGCAAGTTGTACGCCTAGATCTTCTTTGGCTAATTGATTAATTTTACTACTTATACCACTTGTTGAAATAGTTTGTCTTCTTGTACTAATTGCCAGTCCATCTAGATCACTAATAATTCTAATTGCTTTAATTAGATTAGTGTAATTATCAAGTGGTTCACCCATCCCCATATAAACAATATTAACACTTTTGTTTTCTGGAATATTATTCTCTCTTTTTAGAATTAGTATTTGAGCTACAATTTCACCAACACTTAGGTCTCTAGTAAATCCACCTTTTGCAGTTAAACAAAAACTACACCCTACTTTACATCCTATTTGTGATGATATACAAAATGTATATTGTTCACTTTTTGTTACATTACCACTTTCATCTGTTTGTTTTTCTTTCATTAAAAGCAATACAGATTCAACTGTTGTTTTATCTTGAAGCTCAAATAGATATTTAATAGATCCATCCTTACTTTTTTCTACTCTAATGATCTTAGCAATATCTATAGGATAATTTTCTTTTAAATTTTCTTTTAAATCTTTAGGTATATTTTTCATATCATCATATGATGTGGCATATTTTTTGTATAGCCAATTATAAACTTGTTTTGCTCTAAATGATGGTTTGAGTTGCTCTTTTAATTCATCTAGTGTATAGTCATATATTGTTTTAATAAATTTTCCTTTTTATGTTGTTTCACATGAAACACTTATTTATGATATAAACTTATTCCTCTTTAAATAGTCTACAAGTCGTTTCATGGCTTCTTGATGATTATTTAAAAAATCTTTATGTGCATCTTTATTTGTTTTATTAGTAACAACAAAAATACCACCTACATCTATATTAAACTGCTTTGCTACTTCAATTATTGCAAAGAATTCCATATTTTCAATACCAATACCATAGTCTTTAAATCTTTTTGATATATCTTGATCTATAGTGATATAGTTTGAAGAGTTTACTATTGTTTGGTTTTTTATCAATGTATTATTTGTTTTATTAAGATTATCAATTGGGGTATAGGATTTATCTTCAAGAAATGATAATTCAATATTAGAAGCACTTCGTGATTCAACAATATCAAATATATTATATTCCCCATATGTACCTGCACTACCTATAAATAAAATAAATTTTGGCTTTTCTTTTAGTATAAGCTTTGTAAGACCAATTGTGCTTTGAACAAGCCCTACTCCAATGCTTGTTGCAAATGGAAAAACTTCACCATTTCCTGCACAGACAAACATTATTTTTTACCTTTTATTATAAAAACATCAAAACTATTTTGTGGTTTTTTGATTGTATTTAGTATCTCAATATTTATATCTTTAAATCCTGTATCTTGAAAAACTTGCTTTATATATTTCATCTCAAAGCCAAAATGTTCTACACCATAGTTATCACTATGAAATGAACCATCTTCACTAACAAGATCGGCAATAAATAAATAGCCATTTGGCTTTAGACTATCATAAAGTTTTTGTACAAACATTTCTATATCCTGTATATGATGCATGGTCATATTTGTGGCAATAATATTGTAGTAAGTATTCTCTAGATACTCATTATTAATATCATGTAGTTTTGAAGATATGTTTTTAAAACCAATTTGTTTAATTTTTTGATCATATATATCAAGCATAGCAGGAGAGTTATCAAGACCTGTTATTGAACTTACTTTGTTTGCAAATCCAAATGAGACCAATCCACTACCGCTACCATAATCTAAAAGATCAAAATTAGATATATCTTCATCAATAGATTCTATAATCTTATCCACAAATAACATAGCACCCTCAACTCTTTCAGGTTTACTATCCCATTGTGAAGCTAGTGCATCAAATCGTTCTTTATTTTCTAGGCTACTCATTTAAATCCTAAAGTCTAACAGGGATATTGTTTTTAGATAGATATCTTTTTAGATCCATAATATCTATCTCTTTAAAATGGAATATTGATGCTGCAAGTGCTGCTTCTGCACCACACTCAAAGGCATCTTTAATATGATCCATAGTACCTGCACCACCTGATGCAATAACAGGTATATCAATAGCTTTACTAATTTGTGAAGTAATATTTGTTTCAAAGCCGGCTTTTGTACCATCAGCATCCATTGATGTTAGTAGTATCTCCCCTGCTCCTCTATTATAAACTTCTTTTGCCCATTCTACAGCATCAAGTCCTGTATCTTCTCTACCACCTTTTACAAAAACATGATAAGTGCCATCTGCTACACGCTTTACATCAATAGCAACTACAATACATTGGCTTCCAAATCTTTTAGCAGCTTGATTGATAAAGTCAGGATTAGTAACTGCACTACTATTGATACTTACTTTATCGCATCCAACATTTAATAGTTTATAGATATCTTCAAGTGTTCTTATCCCTCCACCAACAGTAAGTGGAATAAATACCTCACGAGCAACTTTTTGTACAACATCAACGATAGTATCTCTACCTTCATGTGATGCACCAATGTCCAAGAATGTAATTTCATCGGCACCTTCTTGATTATATCGCTTTGCAACCTCAACTGGATCACCAGCATCACGTAGCCCAACAAAGTTAATACCCTTTACAACTCTTCCATTATCTACATCAAGACATGGTATAATTCTTTTAGCAAAATAGCTCAATCTTATTACCCTTAAATTGTATATTAGTTATCATCTTACCTAAATATAAGTTAAAAGTTGATAGACTTATGCTAATTATGGCAGAAGTAAAAGCAAAAAAACAGTTTGGACAAAACTTTCTAAAAGATTTGTCAGTATTGGCAAAAATCATCGAAGCGATGCCCAACAATAAGTCACATATTGTTGAGATTGGGCCTGGCTTAGGTGATTTGACTGAAAAATTAGTCAAGTACAAAGAGATTACTGCCTATGAGGTGGATAGGGATCTATTCGCTATATTAGGTAAGAAATTTCATGAGGAGTGTGAGTCAAAACAACTTCAAATAATCCTTGGGGATGTATTGGAAGCTTGGGAAAAGGGCTCATTGTTTGGTAGTAGGTATGATTTAATTGCAAACCTACCATACTATATTGCAACAAATATTATTTTAAAAGCATTCGATGATAAGAATTGTGAGCATATCATCGTTATGGTACAAAAAGAGGTTGCTGATAAGTTTGTAGCTGAAGCTAAATCTAAAGAGTTTTCATCTTTAGGTGTAATTACTTCACTTTTATCAGTTGAATCTAGAATATTGGTGACTGTACCACCGGAATCATTTGATCCGCCACCAAAGGTTGACTCTGCTGTTATATATATCAAAAAAGATATGACAGCATCAATAGATGATGAATTTAAAAAGTTTTTAAAAGCTTCATTTATTCAACCAAGAAAAAAGCTTTCTAAAAATCTATTATCTAGATATGATAAAGAGACTATTAAGAGCATTTTTGAAGAGCTAGAAATAAAAGACAATGCAAGACCACATGAAATAGATGCTACTTTGTACGACCTTATTTATAAAAGGATACAAAATAATGGAAGAGCAAAAGACAACAACTAATCAAGTTGAAAATAAAGAAAAACCAAAAGGGCCAAAAAAGCCACAAAATTCTGCTGATAAAAAAAGCAATAAACCACAGAGAAAGGTCCCTACGTCTGGGTATGGATGGAATAATGATCTTCTAAAAGCATTTGAAACTAATGAAAAGATTCAAAAGGACAGGCTAAACCCACATAATAAATTAAATCTAAAAACAAATGCCAATGTTAAAATTACACCACTTGGTGGTTTAGGTGAAATTGGTGGGAATATGATGATTATGGAAACTGACAAATCTGCAATAATTATCGATGTTGGTATGAGCTTCCCTGATGAAACGATGCATGGGGTAGATATTTTAATCCCAGACTTTACATATTTAAGATCAATTAGAAATAAAATTTCTGGTGTATTAATTACACATGGTCATGAGGATCACATTGGTGCTATGCCATATCTATTTAGGGAGATGCAATTCCCTATATATGGAACATCTTTACCTTTAGAGATGATTGGATCAAAATTCGATGAGCATAAAATGAGAGAGCATAAAAGCTATTTTAGAGCAATTGAAAAAAGAAAACCAATTAAAATAGGTGACTTTGAAGTTGAATGGATGCATATTACACACTCTATTATTGATTGTAGTGCTTTAGCAATTACAACTGAAGCTGGAACAATTATTCATACTGGTGACTTTAAAATAGATCATACTCCAATGGATGACTACCCTACAGATTTTCATAGATTAGCATATTATGGTGAAAAAGGAGTTCTAGCACTTCTAAGTGACTCGACAAACTCTCACTCACCAGGATTTACAAAATCAGAGAAGACAGTAGGCCCTACATTTAATAAACTATTTGCAAATGCACAGGGTAGGGTAATTATGTCTACATTTAGTTCAAATATACATAGAGTAGCACAAGCTATTGAGCACGGACTTAAGTTTGGTAGAAAAATATGTGTTATTGGTAGATCAATGGAGAAAAACCTTGATATTGCTATGAGACTAGGTTATATAAATTTTCCAAAAGATCAATTTATTGAAGCACATGAGGTAAATAAATATCCAGATAAAGATGTTTTAATCGTAACAACTGGTTCTCAAGGTGAACCAATGAGTGCACTATTTAGAATGTCAATTCATGAGCATAGACATATTAAAATTAAGCCAGGTGATCAGATTATCTTATCAGCTCGTGCTATTCCTGGAAATGAAGGTGGAGTATCAGAGATAATTAACCATCTTATGAAAGCAGGGGCATCTGTAGCTTATCAAGATCAAGCAGATATTCATGTTTCTGGACATGCAGGGCAAGAGGAACAAAAGCTTATGATTAGAATGTGTAAGCCTAAATTCTTCCTTCCTATACATGGTGAGTATAATCATGCTGTAAGACATGGTAAGACAGGTGTATCTTGTGGTGTATTAGAAAGAAATGTATATATTATGAGTGATGGTGAGCAAGTAGAAATAGCACCAAAATATATGAAAAAAATAAAATCTGTAAAAACTGGTAAAGTGTATATTGATAACCAAAGAAATAATAAAATTTCTAATGATGTTGTTATTGATAGACAAACTATGGCAAATGATGGTGTAGTTCTAATTGTGGCACAAATTAGCGAAAATGAGAGAAAGCTTGTCTCTCCAGCTAAAATAAGTACATTTGGTTTAACTGGAGGTAAAGGTGAAAAGTTCTTAATTGCAGAGTTGGAGGATATTTTAGCGCACTATTTAGATAATATAAATCCAGGTATATTAAAGAATAATAAAGTACTTGAAGATGAGTTAAGAAAAGTAGTTAGAAAGCATTGTGTAAGAAAATATAGAAAATACCCAATGATTGTACCTACGTTGTTTGTGCAGTAGTTTAAAGTAAATATAAAGACATATAAAGGAAATTAAATGAACGATTATAAAGACATAGCAAAAGAGGTATTATTAACAGAGGCAAAAGAGCTTGAGCTTGCTGCATCTAATATATCAAATACTATAAATGAAGCTGTTGATTTAATTTCAAATGCAACTGGGAAGCTAATTGTTATTGGTGTAGGAAAGTCTGGTCTTGTAGGTGCTAAATTAGCAGCTACATTTGCTAGTACTGGTACAAGTTCATTTTTTATCCATCCAACAGAAGCAATGCATGGAGATCTTGGAATGATATCTAAGGGCGATGTAGTGTTGGCAATAAGTTATAGTGGTGAAAGTGAAGAACTTGTTCAGCTATTACCTCATCTAAAAAGATTTGATATCCCTATGATAGCTATGGCAAAAGATAGCCAGTCTACTTTAGGAAGATATAGCGATATATTTTTAAGTGTTAATATTACCAAAGAAGCTTGTCCTTTAAATACAGCACCTACATCATCGACAACTTTAACAATGGCTTTAGGTGACGCACTAGCTGTATGTCTTATGAAGCATAAAGATTTTAAAAAAGAAGATTTTGCATCATTCCATCCTGGTGGTAGTTTAGGTAAAAAACTATTTGTTAAAGTTGATGATCTATTAAGAAGTGATAATTTACCAATTGTTTCATGTGAAACAACATTAGAAGATGCAATTGTTGTGATGAGTCAAGGTAGACTTGGTAATGTAATTATTACTGATGAAGATGATAAGGTAATAGGCTTATTAAGTGATGGTGATTTAAGACGTGCATTAATGAATAAAGACTTTTCTCTAGATATAAAAGCATATGATATATGTACAAAAAATCCAAAAGTTATTGCAAATAAATATTTATTAGCAAGCGATGCACTAACAGTAATTGAAGATTATAAAATACAATTATTAATAGTAACGGATGATAATAATAAACTAGTTGGATTATTGCATATACATGATCTAATTGAAGCGGGAATAAAATAGATGAAATATACAGATGAAGAAAACAGTGATTTAGTAAGATTAAATAAATTTATCTCTCATAATACAAAATATAGTAGACGGGAAGCGGATAGTTTAATTGAAGAGGGTAGAGTCTCATTAAATAATACAGTTGTAACTAACATGGCAACAAAAGTAAGTAATGATGATACTATTGAGATTGATAATAAAAAAATATGGCACAATCCAAATAAACAATATACAGTTATAGTTTATAATAAACAAAAAGGTGAGCTAGTAACTAAAAATGACCCTAGGGGACGAAGAACTATATTTGATTCAATATCGAAGCAATATAGGCATTTTACACCGATTGGTAGATTAGATTATAATAGTGAGGGAGTATTACTTTTAACTGACTCAGTTGATGTAGTAAATAAGCTTATGCATTCACATTTAGAGCGAACATATAAGTTAAAAGTAAATGGTAGTATCACAGATGAGGTTATTAATGCTATGGAGAGAGGTATGGAACTTACTGATGCAACAAAAGGTGCACATAGTCATACTGAGATTACAAGTATGACATTTGAGCCATTTGTTGGATATCAAATCCAGACAAATAGTAGTAATTATTCAAAATTAAAAGTTAAGATCGCAGAGGGTAAAAATAGAGAACTTAGAAGATTTTTTGGACATTTTGATCTTGATATTGTTGATCTTAAAAGGTTAGACTTTGGTGGTATCTCTCTAAATGCACTTCCATCAGGAAAACACAGATACTTATCAAAAGAGGAATATAGAAATCTTCGAGATTTCCTTGGTTCTTCGGACTAAGAAAAGTGACCTCTTTAGCTCAAATACTAAGGCCAGAAACTTTAGATGACTTTGTAGGTCAAACACACATATTAAATAACAATAGTGCACTTTATAAATTAATCAGTTCTAAAAATATACCACATATGTTTTTTTATGGTAAACCAGGAACTGGTAAAACATCATTAGTAAAAATAATTGCCAGAAGTAGTGATCTTGATTTTTATAGTTTTAATGCAACATCACTCAAGATAGATCAATTAAGGGAAATATTTAAACGATATCAAAATAGCCTATCTAAGCCATTAATTTTTATTGATGAGGTACATAGGTTAAGTAAGACCCAACAAGAGGTATTACTGCCAGTTATGGAAGATTATAGTGCTATTATTATTGGTGCTAGTACTGATAATCCACACTTTGCATTAACTGCTGCAATTATATCTAGAAGTTTTATCTATGAATTTAAGCCATTAAGCTTTGAAGAGCAATATGATATTGTGAAAAAAGTGAATCTAAAATATGAATTTAATATCACTAATGAAGCAAAAGAATATTTAATTAGTTCAAGTGGTGGAGATGCACGAGCATTACTAAATCTACTTGAATTTGCTTTTAAAATATCAAGTGATATTACACTAGATATTTTAAAACAAATAAGAGTAAATCCAATAAATGAATCTACAAGTTTAGCAACAAGCCATTATGATTTAGCTAGTGCAATGATTAAATCAATTAGAGGTAGTGATATAGATGCATCATTATACTATTTAGCTAGATTAATTGATGCTGGAGAAAGTGTTGATTTTATCACTAGAAGATTAGTGATATTAGCAAGTGAAGATATTGGTAATGCTAATCCAAATGCATTATCAATAGCAACAAACACTATGATTAGTTGTAATAAAATTGGCTATCCAGAATCAAAAATTATATTAGGGCAATGTGTAGTATATTTAGCTTCTTGTCCAAAATCAAATAGTTCATATAAAGCGATAAATGAAGCATTAAAATATGTAAAAGATGGTAAAATAGAATCTATACCAGTACATATTAGAGATAATCATAGTGGATATAAAAATCCACATGATACAAATGGATATGTTGATCAAGAGTATTTTAAAGATACTATAAAGTTTTATAGAAGTAGTGAAATAGCTTATGAGAAAACACTTAATGAGTGGATTAAAAAAATAAAAACTTCAAATCTGTAGAGTTATTATATTTTAAATCAAGCAAAGGTATCTTTTCGATAGCTCTATAGCAGATATTATTTGAGAAGCTTTTGCAACACCTAGGCCATGTATATCTAAAAGTTTATCTAAATTAAGTGTACTAAAATCATCTTCAAATAGTTTCACTATCTCTTTTGATAATTTTATTACATCTTTACCTTTTATACCACTTGCAATATTTTTTATATTTGCACTAAATCTCATAATTTATGCCAATTAAAATAAATTTAAGTTCTTAACAAAGAATACCACTACAACTAGATATAATAACATAATTATAAAAATAAGGGTAAACGTGATTAAGTATGATGTAATAGTTGTTGGAGCAGGTCATGCAGGTATAGAAGCTGCATTAAGTTCTGCTAGAATGGGAAAACAAACTTTATTAATTACAATGCTTGTAGAGCAAATAGGAGCAGCAAGTTGTAATCCAGCTATTGGTGGTTTAGCAAAAGGTCATTTAGTACGAGAAGTTGATGCCTTAGGTGGTCAGATGGGACTATGTACTGATGCTACTGGAATACAGTTTAGAGTATTAAACGCATCTAAAGGTGCTGCAGTTCAAGGAAGTCGTGCACAGATTGATATGGATAAGTATAGAGCGTATATGAAAAATATATGTTTAAATACAAAAAATCTAGATGTTTACCAAGATGAGGTAAGTGATGTTATTATTGAAGATAATATGGCTTGTGGCGTATTAACAAAATTAGGTGAAGAGTTTAGGTCTTGTAAAGTTATATTAACTACTGGTACATTTATGAAAGGTTTAATTCATATTGGAGAAAAACAATATCCTGCTGGTCGTGCTTGGGAACAACCATCTACAACATTATCAGATAAATTAAGAGAGCTTGATTTTAAAGTAGGAAGATTAAAGACTGGAACGCCAGCTAGAATAAATGCAAATTCGATAGATTTTGATAAAATGGAAGCTCATGGTGGAGATGAAAAACCATTGCCATTTAGTTTTCGAACAAATAAAGAAGAGTTTAACCCAACTCAACTGCCATGTTATATTACATATACAAATGAAGATACGCATACTGTAATTAGAGATAATTTTGATAGAGCGCCATTGTTTAGTGGTCAAATAGAAGGAACAGGTCCAAGATATTGTCCAAGTATTGAAGATAAAGTAAGTAGATTTTCTGAAAGAAATAGACACCAATTATTTTTAGAGCCACAAACTTTAAGTGCAGAAGAATATTATATCAACGGTCTTAGTTCATCTTTACCAATAGATGTACAAAAAACTAAAATACATTCAATTGAAGGCTTAGAAAATGCCAAAATAGTAAGATATGCATATGCTATTGAATATGATTATGTTGACCCAACAGAACTAAAACATACTCTAGAGACGAAAAAGATATCTAATCTATATTTTGCAGGGCAGATTAATGCTACAACTGGATATGAAGAAGCAGCAGCTCAGGGTCTTATAGCTGGAATTAATGCAGCATTATCAATTGATAATAAAGAACCATTTATACTTAGACGAGATGAATCATATATAGGTGTTCTTATAGATGATCTTGTGACAAAAGGGACAAATGAACCATATAGAATGTTTACAAGTAGAGCAGAGTATAGACTTCTTTTAAGAGAAGAGAGTGCAGACTTAAGACTTAGCGAATATGGTTATGAGTTTGGATTGATTGATGAATCTACACATAATAAGGTACAGCATAAAGCACAAACTATTAAAGATGCAGTTGAATTTATGTCAACTCAATGGTTTACTCCTAAAAAAGAAAATTTAGCATTATTAAATCATCTAGGAGAAGATAAGATATCAGATAGGACTTTACTTATAGATGTAGTAGGGCGAAATACAATTACAAAAGATAAATTTGATGCTCTTGTTCCATCTTTGGCATATCTTGATGACTATCTTAAAGAACAAGTAATTATTGAGGCTAAATATTTTAGATATGTAGCAAAACAACAACGGCAAATTGATAAAATGAAAAAGATGTTAAAGCTTACAATACCAGAAGATTTTACATATGATAATATTCCTGGTTTATCATCTGAAGTAATTGAAAAGCTTAAGAAGTTTAATCCTCCAACATTATATAATGCAAGTTGTATTAGTGGTGTTACACCAAGTGCTGTAGATATTTTACATTTAAATATTGATATGCAAAGAAGATTAAAAGAGAAAGGTAATAAATAAATGAAAGTATATATTTATGCTAGTAGTGGTCATGCATTTGGCCTTGAAAATGTGAGAAGATGTTCAGCTATATATAAACAACTTGAAGAATTTAATCCAACTTTAGCAACAGCAGATTATAGAGCAGCAACATATGCAAAAAGTGAATTAGGTGTTAAAATAGGATTAGGTGTAGATATTATTGGAAATTTACCACATATGATGGAAAAGGGTGATATCTTAATTTATGACAGTGATGAACCAAGTCAAACGATGCAAGAGCATATGAAAGACTATTGTACATTACTTTATAGAGTTGGTGAGAATATTAACATGAGTATTGTTGATCAAGAGTTCTTTGAGCATGATGGGTCTACTACTAATGAAAAGGCATTTTTCTTTAGTGATGATGACTATTCAAACGAAGTTATTAGACTATGTGAAGGGCAAGAGAAGCAATCATTATCAATATTATGGGGACATTATTTCTTCTTTAAAAATGAGCAAGCAATTGCTGATTGTTTTGATGATGTGATAAATGAAGAAGAGTATGCGTATACAATTAAAACTACAAAGTACCTACTTACATCTTCTGTAAACGCAGCTTTAGAATCACTAGCAAGTGGCAACCATCCAGTATTTTATAAAAGACTAGATAAAGATACTCAAAACTATGATTTGATCTCTAAGTACAATATACCTGTAGTTGATGGAGAGAATATGACCCAAATAAGTAATAATTTTGATAAGTGTATTGAAAATTATCCCAAAACAAAAGAAATAAATAAAGTTGATTTAACAGATATTAAAGATGAAATAGCACCTATACTAGAAAAGTTCAAGCATATATACTCAAGCTTAGACTTTAAAGATCAATAGAAGGATTATAAAGATGACAAAATGTGGTTATGTAGCAACAGTAGGAAGACCAAATGCTGGTAAAAGTTCACTTCTAAATTGGCTCATAGGTGAAAAGATTGCAATGGTTTCTCATAAAGCCAATGCTACAAGAAAGAGATCAAATATAATTGCTATGCATAAAGGTATTGATGAAGAAGATGAGTCTCAAATAATTTTTGTAGATACCCCTGGTATCCATGAAAAAGAAAAGCTTATAAATCAATTTATGCTTGATGAAGCATTAAAGGCAATAGGGGACTGTGACCTAATCTTATTTCTAGCTCCAGTAACTGATAAAATAGAACATTATCAAGACTTTTTAAAGAGAAATAAGAAAAATACAAAGCATATAGTTGTATTAACTAAAACAGATTTTGTAATGCCAGGTGAAGTATTAGATAAGATGGCTGAATATAAGCAGTTTGAAGATCAGTATGAAAAGATTATACCAATATCAATTAAAAAAGGTCAAAAACAAAACCATATACTTGATGCAGTAGTTGAACTTTTACCTCAATCTCCATACCTTTATGATACTGAAATTTTAACTACAGAGCATATTAGAGATATCTATAAAGAATTTATTAGGGAATCTGTTTTTGAAAATATTAGTGATGAGATACCATATGAAACAGATGTAAAAATCGAAAAAGTTACAGAAAAACCAGATATAGATGTAGTAAAAGCTATGATTATAGTAGAGAAGTCTAGTCAAAAAGGTATGATTATAGGTAAGGGAGCATCAGCCATTAAAAGAATAGGTAAAGATGCAAGAAAAAAGATAGAGAAACTTAGCGGTAAAAAAGTGTTTTTAGAGCTATTTGTAAGTGTAAAAAAAGGCTGGACAAAAAATAAAACTGGCTTAAAAGAGATGGGGTATGAAATCGATTAATTTAATAGATATTGATCAAATAATATCTCTTCAGCAAGATGTATCTGAAGAGATAAATGATTTCAATCTATTCAAATTTTTTAAAACAATAATTTTAGAAAATGATATTAACTGTGATAAAGATACAGTTATTTTCTATACATTTATAGAAAGACTAAAAAGATACAATATCTTTGTACTTCAAGATCAAAAGCAGCATAATATATCAATTATCCCACATATATTTAGCACTCATTATATAAACCATCAAACCAAAAATATAGACTTGTATGTAACAGATAGATTTTTCGCACTTTATTGTTCTGGGCAACTACAGTGCTTTAAAACCTTAGAAGGTAGTGATGAGGTGTCATCTATTGATATTGAAAATTATATTAGCAGCTTTTTAGATATTAAAATTGATAATATTTATAATATAGATAATTCTCAATTTCAATCTATAAAAGAAGAGTACATTAATCATTATACTAAAATCAAACAACTAAAAAAGCCAAAAGAACAACTAAATATAAATAAGTGGTTACCTATTGTAGTGATAGTGGCACTATTTATGGCTTTTATTTATTACGATAATTATTATATAGATAATGAATTTAAACAGATAGAAACTAAAAAAGTAGAAAAGATTATATTGCCAATAGTAACTGCTATTATTGATAATAGTGTATTGATTGATGGCAGATGGTATGATGAGAAACAAGAATATAATAGCTATATCATTGAAGATATAGGACTAAATGAAGTTATACTTATAAAAAATGAATCAAAACATATTATAAGGATTAATGGTGAATAAAAAAGATATTGGTGATTATAATATTGATTATTCACTATCAAAATATATACCTATAGGTGATTTGCAATCAAAGCAAATATTACCAATATATACAGAGCAATTATATACACTAGTGGCCGCTATTAATGAAGATGAAAGAACGTATCTTGAATCTATTTTCAAGACCCCAATAAAATTTATACTTTATTCACCAAAAGAATTATTATATGCAATGGATAAGATTCTATCTAAGCAGCGCATTTATGACTTAATAGATAGCTCCTTAAAGGCTAAAGATGATGATGCAAAATCATATACGCAAGAACTTATAGAAGAGATTATAGAGTTATCAATAGAAAAACATGCAAGTGATATACATTTAGAAACTAAATATGATGGATTACAGATAAGAATTAGAATAGATGGTAAGTTAGAAAAGTTATTTAAATTTGATTCAAAAATATATCCATTGATTAGTTCTGTAATTAAAATATTTTCTTCTTTGGATATCTCTCAAAAATGGTTACCACAAGATGGTAGATTCTCCAAAACTATAGATGATATGGAGTATGATTTTAGAGTAGCTATATTACCAATTATTACAGGTGAATCAATTGTTATTAGAATTTTAGATAATACAACAACACAACAAAATATTAATACTCTAGGTTTATCTACTTACAATTTAAATATGATACAAAATAGTATACATAGTAATTCTGGATTAATTCTTGTGACAGGACCTACAGGAAGTGGTAAAACTACTACCTTATATTCAATATTAAAAGAATTAAACCATAGTTCAAAAAAGATAATTACTATAGAAGACCCAGTTGAATATCAAATGGAAAATATTCAACAGGTAAATATCAATGATGAGATAGGGTTGACATTTAACGATGTATTAAAAAATATACTACGTCAAGATCCTGATATTTTAATGATCGGAGAAATAAGAGATGAGTATTCATTAAAGATAGCAATGCAAGCTGCATTGACTGGACATTTGGTATTGGCTACAATACATACAAATAGTGCTATTAGTACAATTGATAGATTAATAGATCTTAATAGTCCACCATATTTAGTTGCATCTACAGTCAAAACTATTATTTCACAACGATTAATTAGAAAATTATGCGATAGATGTAAAGAGAAAGTTCAAATAAAGGGTGAAATATTTTATAAAGCATGTGGATGTGTACATTGTAATTTAACAGGGTATAAAGGTAGAGAAATTATCTCAGAAGTACTTAATATAGATAATACTATCGCTACTCTTATAAGAAATGAAAAGTATGATGAGGTAGTTAAATATACTAAAGATAAAGATTTTATATCAATATATGAAAATGGAATTAATAAAGCAAAATTAGGAACTACATCGCTTGAGGAGATATATAGTATCACATAACTATATGTTAATATTAATGAAAAAGTATAAAGTATCATATCAAGAGAATCAAAAGTTAAAAACAGGAATTTTCAATTCTACACAAGACCTACCAGATAATATTATTACAATTAAAGAATTGAATAAATTTAATTTTGATATACCAGTGTTTACAAGTAGAATAAGTACAAACGATTTATACAATTTGTTTAATGAGATAAATATAATGCTTAAATCTGGTTTGAAGATTTTAGATGTACTTGAAATATCCATTAATACATATGATAAGAACAGCATAATATATAGGATAATTAATTCTATGCTTAGTGCACTTCAAAATGGAACACCATTATATAAAGCATTGGACAAATTTAAAGATCAAATAGGAACTCTACCAATATCATTCATTAAATTAGGTGAAAGTAAGGGGGATATTAATAAATCTATCGATTCATTATGTATGGTATTGGAAATAGAATATGTAAATAAAAATAAGATTTTATCTAAGTTATCTTATCCTATAATTCTCATTATAGCTATTCTATTAATGGGTATTGCTATGTTGTTATTTGTTGTACCAGAATTTGAATATATATTTAAACAATTAGATACACAGCTACCAATAATAACACGTATCTTATTGGATATAAAAGAGTTTATTTTGAAATTTGGTTTTATTATCCTAGTTTCTTTTATACTATTAGTAATATTTCTAAGAATTGCATATAAATATTACGATAATTTTAAATATAAAATAGATAAAATGCTATTAGTTAGAATACCATTAGTAAGTCAAGTAATTCTTGTAAGCAATACATATAGGTTCTTCTTAGTATTAAAAGTACTTGTAGACTCTGGATACAAATTGCAAGTGGCATTAATAAGTTCTAAAATAGTAATAGAAAATTATTATTTGCTAGGTAAAATAGATACGATTATTAAAAGTATTGAAAGTGGTAAAGATATTGGTCAATCATTCAGATTAGCAAATATTTTTGATCCTTTTACTATTAGATTACTAGTTGCAGCACAACATAGTAATATGATTGTAGGTGTATTGGAAAAATTGGAACTGGTATATCAAGATAGATTAAATCAAAGTATTAATAGATTTTCTAAAATCTTAGAACCACTATTGATTGGATTATTAGGTAGTGTCGTATTGTTTATAGTTTTAGCAGTACTACTTCCAATGTGGGAAATGAATATTATATTAAGGTAAAAAATGAAAAAAGCAGTTGAAGATATATTAGAGTTTATTGGTGAAGATAAAGATAGAGAAGGACTACAGGATACTCCAAAAAGAGTTGAAAAGGCTTGGAAGTTTATGTGTGGTGGATATGACAAGGATCCAATAGAGATAATTAATCAAGCACTATTTACAACAACAAATGATGAGATGGTAGTGGTAAAGGATATAGAGTTTTACTCAATGTGTGAACATCATATGCTACCAATTATAGGTAAGGCCCATGTTGCATATATACCAGATGGTAAAGTTGTAGGTTTAAGTAAAATCCCAAGAGTTGTAGATGTATTTGCACGAAGATTGCAGATACAAGAACAATTAACAGAACAAATAGCTCAAGCTATTAATGAAGCTATAGCACCAAAGGGTGTGGCTGTTGTAATTGATGCTAGACATATGTGTATGGAGATGAGAGGAGTTGAAAAGATATGTTCAACTACGGTAACTTCTGCATTAAGAGGTTTATTTAAATCAAATAAAAAGACAAAAGATGAGTTTTTGTCTATTATACAGTCAAGTTTTCATAAGTAGCCACCTTATGGCTACTATATTTTAAAAAATTTTTCAGCTTCTTGTGCTTTTTGAATACCTACAAAAGATAATTTATCATCTAAGATTAGTTCCTCAGATTTCAGTTCTTTGATTATTTTTTTTGATTCTTTCAAACTAAATGCACCTGCATTTTCTAATTGCATCATTACATCTTTTAGTGTTTCATCATTTTGCATTTTAGATATAGCTAAAAGCACAACCATTTTATTTATATCCTGTTCTGTTAAATCCATCTAAGTCCTTTATTTATAATATTTTTTATATAAAATTGCTACTAGTAAAAATGCTATACCAAGTATATATGTCACTATATCCAATCCAAGTATAGTTGCAAATATACCAATAAATATTGTTGTTATGATATTAGCAAGCATAAATATCATTTCATTATACGCTAATATTCTTCCTAAATATTTATGGTCACACTCTTGTTGTAGCATTGCATAAGTGTACGACCATATTGTTGAAGTTAAAAAACCAACTAAAAATAATGATCCCAAAGCAATATAGAAATTATATTGTGTTAAACCCCATAGTATTATAAAGAAACCCTGTCCTATAAAAAATAGATGTAAATTATCTTTATTAATAATATTACCAACAATAAATGGTCCTATCATAAGTGCAAATGCTCTTACTGCATTAGATATTCCAATGGCCAAAGGAACAGCAATAATTAGTTTATATTCAAAGTCTGCTAATAGTGTGATTAATGTATCAAATGATGTTAGTCCTACACTAGCATGTAGCAGTATAAGTTTAATAATATCTGTCTCGCTTTTTATATGATTAAAGCCATCTTTGACCATACTAAAAATACTTTCTTTAATCTCAATCGTAGGCAGATCAAGTTTAATTGGAATAAATACAAGAAGTGCAGCTACAAAAAAGCCAGCATCAATAATAAATGCTGTAGTTGTACCATATATAGCTACAACAATACCGCTTGCAGCCATCCCTGCAGTGTATGTAAATGACCATATAATCGAATGTATCTCATTTGCTTTTTGTAAGGCTACTCCACTAATGACTTTTGGTAGTAGTGTCATTTCTGATGAAAAGAACATAGATGCAGCACCCATTCGTATAAATAATATAAGCATTAAAAACCATATGTGATCTATAGAGCTAATGCTTAGAAATGAAATAGTCATTAGAAGCTCAATACCAAGAAGTGTAATCATGAGTTTTTTTAGTGGCAATCTATCTATCAATGTACCACTAAAAGGAGATAATACAATACCTGGTAAAAATAACATTGCTGTTACTAATGAAATCATAAATGAACTAGCATTTAGTTCGATAAGCATAGAGAATATTGCTACATTAGAAAACCATGCTCCAAAATATGCAATAAGTTGTGTTATAGATAGTTGTCTAACTATTTTTTCTTGTTTAAAAAGTTCTCCATATGTCAATTATCTGAATTCCACTTTATGAAGTTTTGAAAATTGTTGAGGCTTATTAATTATGATTTCACATTTATATGATGATATATGTTTAGAGTCCGCAACCTTATATATTTTATCTATTTTATAATCTGTTTGAATATCATCAATATATATAGTTTTTGATTGATATGTATTGGCAAGTTTTACTGGAATATATATAATGAGTTTAGCTTGGGTAAGATCATAGGCTTTATATAATAATGCTCCAGGATTAACATAGTCATCTTCAGAAACTAAAATAGAATAGATATACCTATTGTCTTTAATTGTTTTTTTAGAAATTGTATCCTCTAAATATGCTATTTTAGTATTAATATCAGCCTTATTAGATTGTAAAGTTAATACTTTTAACTTTTGATTGTCTTTTTCAAAAGCAGGCTTAGAAGAGATATTAGAGATTCTTTCATAGTTTTTGTTTTCAATATCAATCATTGCTTGTAAAAGATTTAGCTTTCGTTTTAATTGAATTAACTCAATCTTATCTACTTTTTGATCTATTTCTATAATAGTAGTATTGTTTGATTGAAGCCCTTCCATTGATTTATTTGTATATATAACTTTACCACTAACTGATGATTTAACATCATATGTTTCAAATGGATGAGCAACTGAAAAATATTCATTACTTGCGTAGGTAGATATAGATAATAATAAAGATGTTAATATAATTTTATAAATATTCATAAGTTATCCCTGTGTAGATGTAGTCATAATATTATCTAAAACTCTCTTTAGATACATATTTAATATTTAATGATAAGTAAGCTAGAAATGCTATTAAACTAGAGTATAAAAATAGATATTCCCCATATGCCCATCCTGCTATTATTGCTCCTACAAAACCACCTAGGCCATATGCAAAACCAAACATAAATTGTTGAGCAAGTTTTTTATCACTATATAAAGTATATAAGTAGATTATCACAGCACTATGATAAAGTCCAAAACTTAATGCATGTATAGATTGTGATATAAATGCAATAGTTAGAGATTGGGGGAATAGAAATAATATAAGCCATCTAACAGAGGTTAAAAAGATTGATATTTTTATTACTGTTATTAAATTCTTTTTTAAAAGTGGTGCCTGATAATATAGCATTATTATTTCACATACAACTCCAAATGCCCATAAATAACTTGTAGTTTCTAATGATATTCCATGTGATGTTTCATAAATTGTAAAAAAGTTGTAAAATCCACCAAAACTAACTTGCATTAAAAATAGACTTAACCAAAATGGCCAATATCTAAGAAGTGAAAAACTTTCTTCATTTTCATTGCTTGTATGTATTGATTGAGTATCATTTTTTATAATCAAAATTGAAAAATATGCAGTTAGGATTGTAGCTATTAAGTAGTAATGTAGAGCAGTATTTGGATTATCCAAAAACCTTGCTAGGATTAAAGCAACAGCCATAAATCCTATAGAACCATATAATCTAGATTTACCGTATCTATCGCGCCCAAGTTGTTTAATGGCATTTGTCTCTATAAATGGCAATACTAAACTAAGGCAAATACCAAGTATAAGATTGTTTATTAAAAACAGTATAAAACTATCTATAGTTATATAAAATAGAGCAGAAGAGAGTATAGATAGGTATAAAGACCATTTAAAAATATTATTATTAAGTTCAATATGCTTAAGAAAGAAAAACGGTGTTAAAAACCTCATTAGGGGTGCAAGTGCAAACAGTATTCCAATATCACTAGGACTATAGCCTATATCATGTAATACTTTTGGTAAAAATATTATATACACACCAACTGCAGCAAAATAAAAAAAATAAAATGCAGATAGATTAAAAAAGTACATATTTATGAATTTTTAAATATTAATTTTTGTTTGGAAAAACAATTACCGTAGTATTAGCAACCAAGTCTTGAAGTGTCTTTTTATCTTCTCTAAAGAATGGGATAAATATCCCAAAAATTGAGATTATTGATAAGATATATATAACATATCTTACTGTCGCTGTATATATATCTAGTTTTTTGTGTTCTATACTTGTGACAATTTTTAGCTCATATGCTTTAAGCCCAGGTGTTTGGCCTTTTATCATTAAAAATAATATAGTTATAATCATATAAGGTATAAGTATCATACTCCATCCAAGAAGTATATTCTGAGAGAACATTTCACCACTACCCATAACTAAGTAAACTACTATATACATAATAGGCATAATTATCATAAATGTATCAGTAACCATCGCCTTAGAGCGTGATAATAAACTAGCACTGATTTCAATATTTTTTTTAGTTTGACTAGATGAGGTTTCTTTACTTAGTGTTTGTTTACCACTTTTTGTATCTCTCCATCTAGCCATTATATTAGTTACCTCTACTACCTGGTTTAATAGCTTCAGATATACCCTCTTTACACATCGGACAATCTTCTGGAGAATACATTTCAAATGTAAAGTCCGCTAATGCAAAAAATGGCACATCTTTTGGTAGTTTACAGTTTGGTTTAGAGTCAATATCACTATTTTCTCTTTTACAAAATCCTCTATTAGCAAGTGCTGCATATGCAACTATTTGACCACCGGCAGCTTCAACTTGATCTGCTGCTTCTAATGCAGATCCACCAGTAGTAATAATATCTTCACACATCAGTACTTTTTCATCTTTAGAAACTTCAAAGCCTCTTCTAATAGTCATTTTCTTATCAACTCTTTCTGCAAATATAAATCTTACATCAAGAGCTTGTGCTAAAGCATAACCAGCGATTAATCCACCAAGTGCCGGAGAACATACTGTATCTACTTCAATACCACTATCTTTGATTTGTTTAGCAAGTGCAGTTGCAAGTTTTGTAGCTGTTTTTGGATCTTCTAAAACTTTTGCACTTTGTAAATATACAGATGAATGATTACCACTACTTAATAAGAAGTGGCCATTTAACATTGCTTGAGAGTCTTTATAAATTTGTTCTACGTTCACAATTATACCTTTAATATTTCAGCTTCTTTAGTTTTGAAAATATCATCTGATTTAGTTACATAAGTATCAGTGATTTTTTGTACTTCATCTTGTGCAGATTTTGATTCATCTTCTGTAATCTCTTTATCTTTAGCAAGTTTCTTAATCTTATCATTTGCATTTTTTCTAATATTTCTAATAGACACTTTTGCGTTATCTGTCATACCTTTTGCACCTTTTGCAGACTCTTGTCTTTGTTCTACTGTCATTGGAGGGAAGAATAATTGTACTGACTCACCATTATTATTTGGGTTTACTCCAATATTAGCAGCCGCTATAGCTTGTTCAATATTACCTACTAGGTTCTTTTCCCATGGAGAAATACTAATAGTTGTAGCATCTGGTGCTAAGATTGTAGCAACTTGCGCAAGTGCAGTTTGTGTTCCATAGTAATCAATTGTAATGTTATCTAAAATTGCAGGATTAACTTTACCAGTTCTTAGTGTTCCATAGTCTCTTTTTAATGCTTCTAAAGCACCATCCATAGCTTCTTTTGTATTGTCAAAAATTTCATTTACCATTTTTATTCCTCTTTTTTATTATGATTTTTGTTGCGATATTATAGTGATCTGTACTAAGTATTATTCTGGTTCTAGATCGTTTTAGTTTCACATTTAATTTATGTGATATGATACCATCTTTTACTTTTAAATCTACCCAACCCTCGCCAGTAATATATAGTTTTATTCTCTTAATATCTTTAGATACTTGTGCTTTTATTTTCTTTAATATACCATCATCTGGAAATTTCATTGGTTCAATCCATTTGACATTTAGTGTTTTGTATTTTAGTTTTTGTTTTATATTAACTTTTCCAACAAGTGCAACACGATTTACACTATTAATATTAGTATTTTGATTCAAAGATCCACTGTTTTGATTTAATATCATATCAAAGTTAAATTTTTTAATCTCATTTTCTACAGCTTGGTTAAACTCTCCATATGGATAAGCATAGTATTTTGGCTTAAATCCCATTTTCTTTTCAAATATAGTATAAGCTTGTTTTGTATCTTGATATACTTCTTTATTTATAAGATATGTAAGATGTGGATGAGTATGTGAATGCAAAGCTATCTCTCCATATTTACTAGTCTCTTTAAGCATATCCCAAGTCATAAAGTCACCATATTCTTTATTGGTAGCTTTTGTATAGACAAAAAGTGTAAATGGATAATTGTATTTTTTAAATATTTTTAGACCATTGTTATAAAAACTTTTGTATGCATCATCAATTGTTAGTGCAACCCAATTGCTTGGTATAGATTCTTTGTTTTTTAATTTGGCATATATTTTTTTAAGAGAAACAACTTGATAGTTATTATTTTTGAAGTATTCAAATTGCTCTATAAGTTGCTTTGTTGTTGTGTCAGCACTTTTGTATCGTGGATCATCAAAACGATGATATACAAATATATGCCCATTTGCATATAAGTATATTTGTAAGCAGATGAAGAATAAAATAAATCTCATCTGTTTACTTTGGTATTGTTATTTACCTGGAGCTGCTGGTGCAGATGATGGTAAAGGTAAATCAGCACTTTGAGGTATTAATGTGTCTGTTTGAATATTATCAACAGCACTATTTAAATTTTCCTGATTATAGAAGTAACCAAGCGTAAGTGTATTTAAAACAAATAAAGTTGCTACAATAAAAGTAGCTTTTGTTAAAAAGTTACCTGGTCCTTTAGCCCCAAATAATGAATCATTACTACCACTATATGCTCCAAGTCCAATGCTAGAGCTTTTTTGTAGTAATATAAATACTGCTAGAACAACAGCTAATACAAATTGTAATATAAATAATGAAGATGTCATTATAATCCTTAATATATAGAAATTAAGTGATTTTATCTAAAATTTATTAAGAAGTAGTTAAAGTTCACATATGAGTATACAGAGTCAATTTTCAAAACATGCAAATGAATATGATAGTTATAATATTATTCAGCAGATTGTATCAAAAGCATTAGTACGAGAAGTTACAAGCAAGCCAAGACGTATTTTAGAACTAGGTTGTGGATCTGGACAAGTTTATAAGCAAATAAATTGGGATGTTGATTATTATAAAGCAACAGACTTTTCTCAATCTATGTGTGATATTCATCCTAAGTATGAAAATTTAGATATCGTATGTTGTAATTTTGATAGTGATAAATTTTGGTCTAATATAAAAGATGAAAAATATGATCTAGTCTTATCCTCTTCTGCTATGCAGTGGTCAAAAAATTTACCTTTGTTAGTTAAGAGATTAGTAAGTATATCCAATGAAGTAAATGCAGTATTATTTACATCTAACACATTTAAAAGTATTCAGAATATTACAAATAAAAAATCCCCTATATTAGATATAGATACTATTAAAAATAGTTTTTCGCAATATTGCAAATGTGAATTTGAGGTTTTTAATTATGATCTTAAATTTGATTCTAAAAAAGAGTTATTTAAATATATTAAAAATTCAGGTGTGAGTGGAGATTCAAATCTTACCTTCAAAGAAGCAAAGGAGCTTTATAAAAGATATGATAAAGACTATTTAGAGTTTGAAGTTATATTTATTAAAGCTTTTTCTAAATCATAAAGTTCATATCTTATATGTTTGAAGTTTTCAGCTACTTCACTAGATAGTAATTTTCCAAACTCTTCTATAACTCTACTACTTTCTTGTGCTCTTTTAAAGTTTGCTATTAGTATTGAATGAAGATCTTCCCTTGTCTGTTCTGAAGATGTTGATTTTTTTAGGACATCATTTACTATATCTCTTGAATCAAGTAATTGATCATAGATATCTATTCGTGAAAGATGGCGAAGTTCTTTAAGTTTAGATGCAGTATGTTTATCGTTGTAAACATACCTGAAGATATCCTCTACGACTCTGATACCTTCTCTAAGTCTATTTAGATTAGCATCAAGAAGTCGTAGATTATTATTAGTCATCGTTGCTATTAAATGCAGCTAATATTTGTAATAATGATACAAATAGATTTAAGAAATCTATATATAATGCAATAGCAGCTTCAATTGGCGTAGAGAAACCACCTTTTATGATTTGTTGAGTATCGTATAGAATAAATGCAGAAAATACTAATGCACCAACCATAGCAATACCAAGTTGTAGTATAGATGAACCAATAAAGATGTTACTAATAGAACCAACGATTAAGATGATTAAAGCGATAAATAACATTTTTCCCATACCAGAGAAGTCTCTTTTAGTTGTCATAGCAAACATTGAGATACCACCAAATGCAACTGAAGTCATTAAGAATGCTTGAGCTACAATAGAAGCACCACCTGGCATCATAAAAACGGCACTTAGTAATGGAGTAATTGTTAAACCACTAATAAATGTAAATCCAAATAGTACTGCAAGGTTAATTCCTGGCTTGTCTTTTACTGCATATAATCCAAATAATAATGCAAATTCTAAAATAACTAATCCCCAGTACCAACTTGAAATAGTTGATGCCATGTCTAGACCAATGTAAGCACCAGCAGTTGCTGCTAAAAGTGAACCAGCAAATAATTGATATGTAGACCTAAGAAAAGTCATCATAGATGCACGACTACTGTGACCAGCTTGTGCTTGACTGTATTCATCAGTTCTAGATGAAGAGGTATTGTTGTTAGTTATATAATCTCTGTTATACATATATCTATCCTTATAATTTTTTTTATTCTATCAAATTCTTTTAATTATTAATTAAAATGAATTACTTAATTACTTTTTTTCAGTTTTTTTAGGTAATACCATCATATTTACAAATCTACCTTCTAGTTTTGGTTCATTGTCTTTAACTCCAATGTCTTCAACCATAGGCCAAACTTTATTTAGAACATCTTTAGCAGCTTGAGGATTTGCCATCTCTCTACCTCTTAAGAATACTCTAAATTTAACATGATTGCCTTGTTCAAGAAATTTTCTAGATCTTTCAACTTTATAGTTAATATCATTTTGAGCAATTTTAACAGAAAGTTTAGTCTCTTTAACTACAACTTTTTGTTGATTCTTTTTAGCTTCTTTTTTCTTTCTTTCTTGTTGGTATTTAAATTTACCGTAATCCATAATTTTTGCAACAGGTGGTTCAGCATTAGGAGATATTAAAACAAGATCTAGTCCTAACTCATCAGCAGTACTTTGAGCTTCACTAGTCGGAATAATACCATATGCTGTACCATCATCCCCTAGACATCTTACTTCTCGTGCACGAATTGCTTCGTTCATTATTGCTTCGTCTTTTTTCTTTCTACCGTTTTGTGTTTGATCTCTCAAATTGATGCCTTTTCTTGTGTTGTTTTAATTATATTAATAAATTCATCCTTACTAATATTACTTTGCTCTCTTGATCTTCTGTCTCTAAGTGCTACCATATTGTTACTAACTTCGTCATCACCTACAACTACTATCATAGGTACTCTTTGCTTTTCAGCTACTCTAATTCGTTTATTTAGAGATTCATTTTTATTAGAAATTTCCGTATCTATTTCAATAGCTTGTAGCTCTTTTTGTAGTTGTTTAGCATAGTCTAAATGTGTATTTGCAATAGGAACAATAATTACACCAGTAGGTGCAACACTAAGTGGGAACTCTCCAGCAAAGTGTTCTGTTAATATACCAATAAATCTTTCAAATGATCCTAGAATTGCTCTGTGGATCATTACAGGTTTTTCTTTTGTATCATTAGCTGTAGTATAATTAATATCAAATCTTTCAGGTAGATTCATATCTACTTGAATTGTACCACACTGCCATTTTCTACCAATAGCATCTAAAATTTTAATATCAATTTTTGGACCATAGAATGCTCCACCACCTTCATCTATACCATATGAATAACCATTATCGTCTAGTGCATCCATGATACCCTTTGTAGTAGTTTCCCAGAATGCATCATCACCAATAGCCTTTTTAGGTTTTGTTGATACTTCCATTTCATATTCAAACCCAAAGTGACTCATTAAAGATTCAACAAATTCAAGTACTTCAATAATTACATCTTTTGTTTGCTCTTTTGTACAGAATATATGTGCATCATCTTGAGTAAATTCTCTAACTCTAAATAGTCCATGCATTACACCTGAAAGTTCATGTCTGTGTACTACACCATATTCAAAGAATTTTAGTGGTAAATCTCTGTATGAAACTTGATCATTTCTAAATACCTCAATATGACCTACACAGTTCATAGGTTTCAATCCATACTCTTGGCCATCAACTTCAGTGAAATACATGTTTTCTTTATAATTTGCATAGTGGCCAGATTTTACCCACGCATCTGCTTTTAGAATCTCTGGACCTCTTACTGGCTGATATCCTCTAACTCGATGTGCTTTATATAGTAATTGTTCTAGTTTCCCTCTAAGTCTAGCTCCGGCTGGAAGCCATAGCGGAAGGCCTGCACCTATATTATCACTAAATGTAAATAGTTTTAGTTCAGTACCAAGTTTTCTATGATCTCTTTTTTTAGCTTCTTCTAGCATAGTTGTATAGTCTCTAAGTTCTTTTTTATCAAAGAAAGAGATACCATAAATCCTAGTGATCATTTCATTTTCTTCATCACCACCAAGATATGCACCAGCTACTCTAATTAATTTAAAGTTTCTAATCATACTAGTATTAGGCATGTGTGGACCACGACATAAATCCTCAAAATCACCTTGCTTGTACATAGTCAGCTTATCATCCGTAATGTTTGCTAGTACGGCTTGTTTAAGCTCATCGTTTTGAAACTTAGATTGTATTTCTTCTCTAGATGATGTGTATTTTTCTATAGGATATTTAGATGAAGCAATATCTTTCATCTTCTTTTCAATAGCTTTAAGATCATCATCATTAATAGGTGTATCTACTTTAAAGTCATAGTAGAACCCCTCTTTTACAACAGGACCAACAAAAAACTTAGCTTCACTATAAAGTTCTTTAATAGCTTGTGCCATCATATGCGCTGTTGAATGTCTTAAAATTTCTAGAGAATGATCACTACCATCCGCTTTGATAGGTTCACCACCTTCTATACCTAACTCTTGAACTGTTTGAAGATCATAAATTTGACCATCTTTCAATATTCCTATTTGTTCCAATGAAACCCTTTTTTAATCGAATTAATTTTATTTAGTAGCGATTATAGCTTATAATCTCTTAATTTGAATAAATATAAAAATAACTTCTGAATATAAGGTTATAAAATAGTAAAAAATTACCAAAAAAAGCACTATTCAAAATTTCAGCTAAATTTCAGTCTAAACCCTTGACAATTAAAATAAAACCCACTATAATTCCATCCACAAAACAAGGCGAG
>JGI11705J14877_10000190_pt1 | contig 38702 bp, 31 predicted proteins | sample Etolaghawater15m_FD_14877 | JGI IMG/M metagenome (IMG submission 14877) | reverse complement strand
ATCGAGATCGTTGTTTACTTTGGTGTTCAGATAGGTAGCATTGGCAAACCACTGCCATTGGGCATTTAGTTTGTGATTGAGTTCAAGTTCAACCCCTGTGCTTTCAGTATTTCCGGCATTAACCGATTGCGATTGACTTGGGTTTTCACTTACCCTATTTTCAACGATGGCGTCATCAATCATCATCCTGAAACCACGAACACTGGCTGAGAAATGACCAAAAATTAATTTAACGCCCAGATCGATGGCCAAACCGGATTCGGGTTTTAGATCAGGGTTGGGAAGTTGTCCGTTTTTTCCAGGAACACCTTTGTCTGCCAAAGTCAGAGTGCCACCCATCGATTTTAAACCCGGTGTAAGGAAGCTGTTGCCTGCATTGGCAAATACATTCAGCTTTTCGCTGAAGTGGTATTTTAGTCCCGCACTCCAAAGCAAACGGCTGTAGTCTGTTTGTGGATCGCCGGGCTGCCCACCGGAAATGAGTGCTATTTTGTTTTTTATGAAATTGTATCTCAAACCGCCGCGAACGATGAACTGTCCAAGTTTTAATTCATCCTGAGCATATACACCATATTGATAGGCTGACGACTCATTCCCTTTCAGGAAATATCCTAAAAGTGGATCGGCATAAGTGGAATAGGTAGCGTTCTGGTAATCAACCCCTACAGTAAGTGTCTGAATGCCTTTGGTATAGACGAGATGTGCATCTACGGGAACAATAACCTGTTTAACCCCTTCGTTGGCATCAAGGCTGTCGATTACATTGAAATGGCTCGATTGCCAACTGCGGTCGTAAACACGAATACCAAAACCTGAACTAAAGACCAAACGGTCGGTAATTTGCGCCGACTGATTTAAGTTTACGGTTGTGTAATTGTGATGAAATCCTCTGTAAACACGCCCTGCATCACCGGTTTGGTTGGTGTTTTGAACAAAGACGGTGACTTTATTTTTGGATTGATCTCCGTAGTACCAGGTGAGTCCGGCATAGCTTTTAAGCTTGCTGTACTCCGGGTCTTTCTTCATGTTTAACCACGATCCTTCTGTTCCGTAATCGGTATAATCCGAAATTTCGTAGTTGATGCCCGCGAAATAGTTCAGATTGGATCGGCTGTTTTGATGATAAATCTGGTTATTAAGGGTGTTAAAAGTACCATAAGATGAGCTCAGCCTGGTTTCCTGGCGCTCAATGCGTTCCTTGATGATGAGGTTAACTGTTCCAGCCAGCGGACTTTGGTTGCCGGCAAAATCCTGCGATAAATAATTGGGATACAAAACAGAAGCCGGACCACGTTGAACTTCAATGCGGTCGATGATAGACATATCGAGCGACATGGGATCGATAAACGCATCAACAGGAAGACCTTGGAGCATCCATGTGGCGTATTTTGGACCAATGCCTGCATAAGTGCCCCAATTGGCATCGTTGCGCGAAAGCGTACTGATGGCTGTTCCCGGAGTGTACATCAGAAGTTCGCTCAGGTTGTTGTTGCCTTCCACCATCAGTTCGGCCTGTTTTGAACTGATGACATCAACCATCTGGGTGGTGTTGCCTGCACTTTGCATACTCTTCGATGCGGTGACCACAACTTCCTGGATATTAAGTGTGTCAACTGTATCCGATTGCGAGTAGGCGGTCATTAGTCCGGAAAAAAAGAGGGATAACAGGATTGTTTTAATCAAAAGCTTATTCATTGCAAAAAAAATTAATAAGTGTTATGTTAATATTAAAAGGTGTTACTTATTAAGCAAAAAAATTATTCGGCTTTGGTCATGCTAAGTTTGCCGTGTAGTATGCCTTTTATGGCTATCAGCCGTTCTGAAAGTTGAATCAATTGATTGGCCTGACCCTTCACAGCAATAATTTCCAAACAGTTGTCGTGGTCGAGGTGAAAGTGTTGCGACGATAGAATGGTGTCATGGTAATCGTGTTGAATATCGGTAAGATTTTTTAGGATATCGCGTTTGTGGTGATCATAAACAATAGTAATAGAACCAGCCACGCGGCTGTCGTTTTGCCAGTCGTGTTCAACCTGATTATTCGCAATCATGTGCCGGATAGCCTGTGAACGGTTTGCGAAGTGATTTTCTGTAACGAAATTATCGAGTGCATCGAGCAATTCCTGCTCAAGCGAGACACCAAATCTGACTACTGCCATGTGTTACGTATTTTTAAATTAGTAATACGAAATTGCAAACATACGGCAATATTCAATTTCTAAAAAGGAAAAATGTGATTTTCCAGCATTTTAGAAAGGGACTAAATAAAATGCAGAGATGGAAATTCAGTTAGCCGTAAATCCATTTAAAAGTATGATTGGCAGGCGCGATCGAAATGCGTTCAGAGATTCGTTGAAGCCGGTTAGGTAAGTTCATAAGATAATCTCTGGCTACCTGAGCTTTGTCGCTGAGACCGTCTATCTTGTCAATATTCCATGATTTCAGCAAAGAATTAAGTATATCGATGTAATCCTGGGTAGTATACACCATCGTGCGTTGTGCCGCATCTGAGAAATGGCCGAAAAGTTCACCGATTTTCCCTCCAGATTCCCTCATGTAATGCGCGGGCATCACAATCTTTTTTCGCATCATGTCTTCAAATGCCAACATCATTTCACTGGGATCAAGTGTAAATATTTTCTCCACGAACTGCTTGTATGCGGTAGCATGCCGATTTTCATCGGAGGCGATAAAGGCACACATTTTCGCCAGTGCATTGTTGCCGGAGTTTTTAGCCAAAACGGCCACTCTTCGGTGTGAGAGATTTGTAGCCATTTCCTGGAAACTGGTGTACACAAAGCTTCGGTACGGGTCTTTGGCGGTTTTGATGTCGATGCCATCGCGCAGCAAATGTTGGGTTGTAATTTCAACTTCCCTCATGTTGACTCTGCCACTCAGAAACAGGTATTTGTTTAATAAATCGCCATGCCGGTTTTCTTCAGCAGTCCAGGCACGCATCCAGGCCGACCATCCATGTTTTTCGCCCTGATCCACTCCCTCGATATCCATGAGCCAGGCTTCGTAAGTGGGTAGGGCTTCTTCTGTAATCGTGTCGCCAATAAGCACGGTAAGCAAATCATCGTCAATTCCCCGGGCTAATTCTCTGATTTCCTGTATTTCGTTTATAAATTGAGGATGGTTTGAGACAGGTAAAAAATCGGTTGGCTGCCATATTTCTTCCACTGGCTTCAGGAAGGTGTCGAGAAAAGTATCCATTGATGTTTCAAGATATTTCATTACCTCCATTCGTGTGGTTCGTTGTATCATGTGTATTATTTTAATTTCGGCGAAAATAGTATTTAAAAACGATCTAAATAAGAACGGGGTTCATTTTAACATGTTTTGTGGTTTTTTTGAGTCAACTTTTTCAGTAGGAGTTAATAACCTGATTGTAAATTATGATCAAGGTCGCATTTTGTAGGAAATAATCATTTGAAAAATTCTTTAAAAGATATATCGGATTACCTTGTGTTGCCTTTGCGTTTTAGCTGATAAAAAGGGTACAGCATCAGTAAAAAAACCGAAACCATGACCAAAGCACTTCCAAGTCCAAGCCATTCGGCAAGCAGGCCAGTAACTGAGGCAAGCAGGGCTGCCAACAGCGATTTTGCCTGCGATGATACGGAAAGCACACTGGCCATAGAAGCATTTTGTGAGTATTCAGCTACTAAGGCAATTCCCATTGGTTTGCGCAGATTTTCAATCATCATGATTAGCAGAAACCCTAAAATGGGTATGCTGTAAATGCCCATGTAGTAGAAAGTAAAGGTGACTGCCCCAAGCGCAAAACCTGCCGCCAAAGTCAGGTTGACGGGTTTGTAGGGATGGACGAACAGTTGGTTAATGCGTCCGGATAATCGACTGGCAAGGGAGGTGAGCAAGTAGATAAAAAAATATATTACACCAATTAAAACTGCAGTTCTTTGTTCATTGTCGAGCCAGACCAGCACCGGTGTCGATACTGCAACGGCTTTAATAACAGGCTGTATATAGTCTTTNATGGCTGAATAATATCCTGAAAACAAGGAGGTGCTCAGCAGCGCACGTCGGGTTACNGGAGTCTTGAGTGATTGGACAAANGCCTTCCATACTTCGGCAAAAGCCGTTTTNATTTTAGGTAAATGACCATGTTTTAACTCGCCATCCAGCCAGGTGGGGTAGGAGTATATTAAGGCCATGTCGAGGAGGTAAGGGATTACCGACCAAATAAAAACCGAACTGATCTCGCCTGTAAAAAACACAATAATTCCGGCGGTAAGTGCCGAGAATGCTGATCCGGCCTGTGACCAAGAGCGCGTATGACCATAATAATCTACCTTTTGATCAGCCCAGCCATTCACCTTCAGGTAGTGGAAAATCATGGCTTTGTGCACGCCTGTCCTGAACGCATCCCCAATAGCAAAGAGTATCATGGCAACAAACACTAGCGCTATACCTGTGCTTAAGTAGAAAAAAAGAAAGGATAGGATGTAAAAGAAGAAGGAACTAATCAGTGTTTTTCTGCGTCCCATTGCATCCGCTATAAACCCGCTTGGGATTTCGATAATCATGATTACGATTTCACGGATTCCATACAACAAACCAATTTCAAAATATCCAATGCCCTTCTCAAGTAAAAAGAGCACAAGAAAAGCATCAAAAAACCTTAAATTTTTAAAAAAACCATACAAGCAGAACTTGTAGTATTGTATGTCTCTGGTAATTGATTTCACTGCCATTGCTAAAAAAATGCAGGCAAATTTACTTAAACAACCTGAGTTAGGACCTATGCGCAATTTATTATTACTTTTGTCGCTGTCATGTATACAACGATTAAATACTAAATGGTGTCATAATCCAAACAATATTTCAATGAAACGCTTGTATTATTCTTTATCTGGTCTGGCTGTAATTATCGCTTTGTTATTTATTGGTTCCTGTACTAAAACACAAAGCAATCTCCCTCCAATCGCTTCATTTACAGTCTCACCTCCTTATGTTCAGTTAGACACTGCCGTAATATTTGATGCATCGGGAACAACTGATGATTACACAGCTTTTGATAATCTGGAGTTCAGATGGGATTACAACAACGATGGATTATGGGAGACAGAATGGGCAAAGACTCCCATTGTTACTAACAAATACCTTGAATATGGTTATTACACCGTTGGCATGGAGGTAAAGGATCAGTCGGGAGCTGTTTCCTGGGTGTCGCGTAACCTTACTGTTATAGATTCGGCTGGTGTGATGGCTGATTATCCTATAGCCCTGTTCTCCATAAACCCGCAAACAGGTGATGTCAACACCACCTTTTCATTTAGTGCAGCGGCAAGTTCCGACTTGCAGGACGAGGCCACTTTGTTGCAAGTACGTTGGGATTTTGATAACAACGGCAGCTGGGATTCCGATTGGAGTACAGAAAAAACAATTACGCATAAATACAGTGAAGAAGGACAATATGAGATTATTATGCAGGTACGCGACACGGATGGAAACATTAGCGGTAATAGCAAAACCCTGTATGTAGGCGGCGGCGGTGGTGGACTTATTGATTTAACTTTTGTAGCCATCCCGGGTGGTACGTTTGAAATGGGGTGCACCCAAAGCAATCAGGAACATTGCAATACTTACGATGAACTGCCCACCCGAACAACTACTGTAAATGCTTTTCAAATAAGTAAATACGAAGTTACAAACTACCAGTTTGCCGGTTTTTTAAATGACATCGGGTGCAGTCCGAATGGAAGTCTGGGAGGAAATCAGCTTATTTTTATCGGAGCCGAGAACTGTCAGATTACTTACGTGGGAGGCGTTTTTCGAGCTGTTGACGGAAAATATAACGCTCCTGTAACACAGGTAACCTGGGAAGGAGCCGTTGAGTTTTGTAACCATAACGGAGGCAGATTACCCACCGAAGCCGAATGGGAGTTTGTCGCAAAGGGCGGAAACAACAGTGAAAATTTTCAGTACAGTGGGAGTAATACAATTGAAGATGTAGCTTGGTATGCTGCCAATAGCTATGCCGTCACCGAAGATGTAGGAACGAAAAATGCCAACCAGCTGGATATTTATGACATGAGTGGCAATGCCCAGGAATGGTGCTCAGATTGGTACGATTGGGAATACTACACTACCGGAAACGGTGATAATCCCCAAGGCCCTGAAACTGGTGAGTTCCGCGTGGTGAGAGGTGGCTCTGTGTACAATGGTGCTGACGATTGCCGCTCATCTGACCGATTCTGGAACGACCCAAAAACGTCCATGCCGGGACTGGGTTTCCGCGTGGTAAAATAGCTTAAAAAAAACTATACATAATAATAATTGAAAATATTTAGCAATGAGAAAGAAAATAGTGGCCGGAAATTGGAAAATGAACCTCACCTTCGAGGAAGCAGAAGAATTGGTTGGCACATTGGCCGAAGAACTGGATGGTAAAAAGAAAAAATGTGAGGTCGTGCTTTGTCCGCCTTCTCCATACCTCGAAATGGCTTCTGATTACGCTGATGAATCTGGATTGCACATAGCAGCTCAAAATGTGAGTGAGTTCGACAATGGAGCCTATACGGGCGAGGTAAGCGCCTCCATGCTGGCATCGATGGAGATCGAGTATTGCATTATCGGACATAGCGAGCGCCGTAAATATTTTGGCGAAACCAATGCCCAGCTGGCAAAAAAAGCCGACCAACTGCTTGAAGCTGGTATTTATCCGATTTTTTGTATAGGAGAGTTACTTGAGGAACGTAATGCCAATAAGCATTTTGAGGTAGTACGTCAACAAATCTCAGAAGGACTTTTTCATCTGAACAAAGAGGAGTTCTCCAACGTAGTGATAGCCTACGAACCGGTTTGGGCTATAGGAACCGGGGTTACAGCCTCACCGGAGCAAGCCCAGGAGATGCACGCTTTTATCAGGGGATTGCTGGCCGAGAAATATGGATCAACGCTGGCCGATGAAACCACTATTCTCTACGGAGGTAGTTGCAATGCGAAAAATGCGGCCGAACTTTTTGCCAAACCAGACGTAGATGGTGGCCTCATTGGTGGTGCCTCGCTTAAAAGCGATGATTTTTTAACAATTACACAAAGTTTCTGATCTAGCCTGTGAATTACTATCAATACAACATCTCTCGTCCTGAAAGCCAGGATGAGACAGATATGCTTATAGCCCAAATGGCCGAATTTGGTTTTGAAAGTTTTGAGGAAACTGATTCCTCACTTATTGCCTATATCTCTGAAAAAGATTACCACAAATCAACAGATGCGGAGGTCGCTTCGCTTTTAAAACCGGACGCATCCTACAAATTTGTGGTGGAATTTATTGCCGACAGAAACTGGAATGAGGTGTGGGAAAGCAATTACCCGCCTGTTTTGATCAGCAACGAATGCATGGTTCGGGCTCCTTTTCACAACCCGGTAGACGGATTGCCTTTTGATATCGTGATCAAACCCAAAATGGCATTCGGTACAGCACACCATGAAACTACCGCGCAGATGCTGAAATATATTCTTGGCATGGAAGTGACCGGAAGGCGTGTGCTCGACATGGGTTGCGGTTCAGGAGTGCTCGCCATTTTGTGTGCCATGAAGGGTGCTGAAAAAGTTGTGGCCATTGATTTCGATGAATGGTCGTATAGCAATACGTTGGAAAATGCCGAGATCAATCAGATTTCAAATATTGAGGTGATTTTGGGTGATGCTGAAAAATTGCAAAAACCAATGGAGTTTGACCTGATTTTGGCGAACATCAACAAAAATATTCTTACCCGGGATATGCAGCATTACGCTCATGTTCTAGCCGCAAAAGGAGATATTGTTTTTAGTGGCTTTTACAACACAGATATCGCAGACATTGAATCTGTTGCCAGCGGTTTGGGTCTTAAGCTTGTCGCCACTTTAAGTGATAATAATTGGGCTGTAACACACTTTAAAAAGGAATAATTCGTTGTTGGATCAATTGAAATACAGTTAAATGAATCGAATATTTATCCTGATTTTACTCAGTTTTTCCGCCGTGCTGTTGTTGCGATCACCAGTTCGTGCTCAGGTAACCGATTCGCTTTCTGTTGATTCAGAGGTTTTTTTTAACCAAATCTCCACCATTTTATTGGCTACACCATCGAAAGTGTATGAGAAAAAAGCCGAAGAGTTACTGGGTCGCTTTTACCAAAGGTGGACAATAGGTCGGTTTTCGAAAACTGAAAAGGATGAAATTCGTTCTTTAATTGAAACCATGCGCGCCAAAAAGATGAGGTCCTTTCCTTACCTCTACGATTATCTTTCCACTTTAACACTGATAGCCGAATCAACTCAGCCACCAAAGAGCGTCCTGGCCTGGCATGCTTATGCCGATAGCCTTTTAACAGAGAAAAGCGCTAACTCATTTGCCGATTTCCTTGCTTTTACGAGTCGCTTGCTTGAGACAGACGAGCTGCATGAAAAGCGTTCCTATGTTTGGTCGGTGCGCCAGGCTCGTTTCAGGTTCGATTTGGACACCACTTTTTTACTGCGTTTTGAGCGTTTAAACCTTGTTTGTTCATCCCGCAAGGATAGTTCAGTTATTGAAAAGACCGAAGGCGTTTTTGTTTATAATGTTAAACAATGGATTGGAAGTGGCGGTGTGCTTAAGTGGTCTCGATTCGGAGAAAAAACTGGTGAGGATTTGTATGCTGAAATACCCACCTATTCGATTGATTTGAATGACCCATCGTTTGCTGTTGACTCTGTGAGATTGTTTTACAAACGTTTTTTTGATCACCCTGTTCTAGGCGTTTTACGCGACAGGGTGTTAGCGAGCGCCCCTTCTGACAGATCGGTTTACCCTTCATTTACAGCCTACGACGAAAACATGGATTTCCCGCGTATTTACGAAAACATGGATTATCATGGAGGGTTGCAAATTGAAGGAAATAGTTTTTATGGTGTAGGGATAAACAACCAGCAGGCTGTCATTACCATTATCAGAAACGACACTGTTTTTGGGAAGCTTAAATCCGATCGCTTTCGTATAATGGACGATAACGCGATTTCGGCACATGCCACCACCATTTTTTATCTTGATCAGGATTCCATATATCATCCAGGGCTAAAGGTGAAATACACCAACGATGACAACCAGCTGGTGCTGTACAGTGCTGAAACAAACTCAAACATGATTCCTTTCTTCGATTCATATCACCAGTTGGATATTTACGTACAAGCATTATTCTGGAACATGAATGAGAATGAGATGCTTTTTAAAAGGATCAGGAGTGTTAAAGACCGGAATTTGGCCTATTTTGTGTCGAGTAATCACTACTCTGAACGTGATTTTTATGGTCTTCAAGGGATTGACGAGCTCCATCCCTTGTATACCATTCAGAATTTTTTGCGTGATTATAAAGTCGATGTGATTCAGCTCTATGCATTGGCCGATTACATGAAAAAATCACCGGAACAGATATCCGCTATGCTTATCAATCTTTCCAATGAGGGGTTTTTGGTTTACAACACCGAAACGCAAACAGCTTATCCCAAAGACCGACTGAATTATTTTTTGAACGCGAAAACAGGAGATACAGATTATGATGTGATCAGACTGGAGTCGAATGTGAGCATAAAACCAAATGCGGCACTAGATATTACTAGTCTGGGATTGAATGTTTACGGTGTTCCTGAAGTGTCGATAAGCGATTCTCAGGAAGTATATATTTATCCTTACGACCGGAACATTCAGTTTTTCAAGAACAGAGATTTTAATTTCAATGGCCGTGTGCACATGGGTTTGCTCGACTTCTATACCCAAAACAGCACCTTTATTTACGATAGTTTTCTATTGCGAATGAATTATGTCGACTCGCTTTCGTTTATGGTCAAATATCAGGACTCTTTGCGTAGAAGCGATTCGCTTATTCACGTAAAAAATGTGATAACCAACCTCAATGGCAGCATCTATATCGATGACCCGCTTAACAAATCCGGAAGGAAGCAATTCCCTCAATATCCGATTTTTGTAAGCAACGACGAGAGTTATGTGTATTATAACAGAAGGTCGATTATGGATAGTACCTTGCTGGCTGACAAATTCTATTATCGTGTTGATCCTTTTGTCTTCGACAGCATAAAAACCTTTTCAACCGATGGTCTGGCCTTTGATGGCACTCTGATTTCATCAGGCATTTTCCCCGACATTACAGAGCCGCTGGTGGTGACACCCGATTATTCTCTTGGTTTTACACACAAAACGCCGAACGAAGGGTATTCAATATACCTTGAGAAAGGGCAGTTCTTTGATACGATATCCCTGAGTAACAAAGGATTCTCAGGCAGAGGCCTGCTGAACTATTTGTCAGCGTTAGCTGAATCTGATCAGTTTTTATTCTATCCCGATTCGCTTATTGCAACCGCTCAAACTTTCATGGTTGAAAAAAGCCCGACTGAATTCGATTTCCCTATGGTCCAGGGTGATACGGTTGACCTCAATTGGCAAATTGATACCAACATCATGACCGCTAATAACCTGAACAAACCTTTTGTGGTTTATGAGAACTCACTCCTTAAAGGGACACTCAGATTAAATCCTGCCTTCATGCTTGGTGAAGGTGCTTTTTATTTTGACCGAAGTGAGCTCTTATCGAAGGAGATCAGCTTTAAACACAATAGCCTTTCGGCAGATACTTCTGACTTTTATTTGAAGAATAAGGATTACGACACGCTGGTGTTTTATGCCAACCAATACCAATCCAATATCAACTTTGAAACCCAGAGTGGATTCTTTAATCATTTGTATAACAATTCATTTGTGGGATTTCCTTTCAACAAATATATTTCCACACTTGACGAAATTGAGTGGCGAATGACCGATGACATTTTGTTTATGCAAAGCAATCTGGGCAAAGATTACCAAGGACTGGATACTTTAAACAACCTTGAGGTTATTGATTACAAACTGATTGGCCCGGAATTTATAAGCACCAAGACAATCCAGGATTCCCTTCGGTTTTTTGCAGGACAAGCCACCTACGACCTGAATTCATACATCATTGATGTTGAAAATGTTAAATTGATCAAAGTTGCTGATGCGGCCATTTTTCCCGGCGACAAACGTGTACGCATATTGCGCGATGCCGCTATGGAGACCTTGACTTCGGCCGAAATAATTGCAGATACGGCCAACAAATACCATCGTTTTTATCAGGCTGAAATAGCAATTTCCGGAAAACACCTCTATTCAGGAAAGGGCTGGATTGATTATATTGACCGGTTTGGGGCGAAACAACCCGTTTATATGAGTCAAATTGGGGTTAATGCAGCGGGTACAACCATCGCGAAGGGGCAAACCATGCCGGATGAAATATTTTTCCTTAGTCCTGAATACTTGTACCAGGGGGCTATTGATCTGATAGCTTCCTATCCGCACTTATACTTCAATGGCGGCTACAGGCCAAATCAGGAATGTACGCTAAACTACAACGATTGGGTAGCTGTTTCGCAATCGCTCAATCCGGATGACCTCAGTTTTAATATTGCCGACAGCACTTTCGATTTGGAAAACCGACGGGTATATTTTGGCCTGGCCTACGACGACAACTACCGCAAATATTACCCCATGGTAATGCAGCCCTTACGCACTGTTGACGATAGATTATTGCTCAACGCCACGGGAGCACTTACCTTCGATACGGTCGGAAAACAATACAAGGCGTTTTCACAGACCAAGGGGAACCATAAGGAAATGATTCTGGGTATCGAACGATGTGTGCTTTCAGGAAAGGGAGATCTGAATCTGGGAACCGATTTCGGGTTGGTTTCCGCCACCTACACAGGCCATGTCGATCATTTAATTGTGGTCGACTCAACACAGATGAGCCTCATTATGGCATTGAATTTTTTCTTTGATGACAAACTCCTGGATATGATGACCGACAGCTTAAGACTGTCATATAACGAGGGAGTTACCGACACGAAAGGGAGATTTAGTCTCTTTCTCAAAAATCATCTTCCTGCTGACATCAAAGCAGATGAAGTGATGAGTGAGTTGTCGCTTTACGGTCAGATACGTAAGCTGCCGGAGTTGTTAAAACAATCGCTTATTTTAACAGATCTAAACCTGTATTGGGACAGTTATACGCGCTCGTACTATTCCACCGGAAGATTAGGGCTGGGCTATTTGGGTGGAAATACCATTAACAAATACCTTGATGGTTACCTCCAAATAGAACCGGGGACAGGTGGAAGTGGATTTAGCCTCTATTTGAAAGCTTCGGAAAACCAGTGGTACTTTTTCTCCTATAAAATGGGTATCATGCAAGCACTCAGCTCTGATCAAAAGTTTAACGAGAGGTTGGAGACGTTAAAACCTGAGAAAAGGATACTAAATGCCAACAGTGAGACCGATTATTACGAGTTTGTGATTTCGACAAAACGCAAAGTGGTTGATTTTCTCAGAGAAATGGAATCAAGATAGCCAGAATTGTATGATCATCAATTTATTATTTCTGGTATAAATAATAAAAAAAAGTTTTTCGCACTTTGAATATTCACGTTTCGGATTTTTTTTTACTTTTACTCACTTTGATAAAGATTAAAATAACAGTAAAAACCAATTATAATGAAGTTTATAATATCTAGTACGACGTTACTTCGCGGCCTTCAAAAAATTAGTGGAGTGTTAACCACCAACAACACCTTGCCCATTTTGGAGGATTTTTTGTTTGAATTAGGCCATGATAGTCTCACCATTACAGCCTCTGACCTGGAAACAACCATCAGTGTTGTTGTTAAACCTGATATGTCGGAAAGCACTGGCGTAATTGCCATTCCTGCAAAAATGCTGCTGGATATCATGAAAACCTTTTCGGATATCCCGGTAACAATAACTGTGCAAGGAACCAATATTGAAATTTTTGCAGGCGAAGGTAAGTATAAACTAATTGGCCACGAGAGCGATGAGTTTCCACAGAAACCGGTGCTCGAGAACACCAAAAGCCTTTCTCTGAACGGCTCACTTTTGGTAAACGCCTTTAACAAAACGCTTTTTGCTACCGGAAACGATGAATTACGTCCGGTTATGGCCGGTGTGTTTTGCGAGGTAAGTGAAACCAGCCTTACTTTTGTGGCCACCGATGCCCACAAATTGGTAAGGTACAGAAGAAACGATGTGGCATCCGAGGAATATTCATCTATCATCTTACCGAAAAAACCGCTTAACCACCTGAAAAATATCCTCCCGGATGATGAAGGTGTAGATGTGCTCATGGAGTTTAACGACACCAATGCGGTTGTTAAGTTTGGTGACATTTCGATGATTTGCAGACTTATCGAAGGACGATACCCCAATTATGAAGCTGTAATCCCTGCACAAAATCCCTATAGGCTTACCGTAGACAGAAAAAACCTACTGACGGCCATCCGCAGGGTCTCCATTTTTGGAAGTAAGTCGACGCATCAAGTGCGTTTCAAACTCTCAGGAAAAGAACTGGTACTTACCGCTGAAGACATCGATTTCGCCAGCGAAGCCAAAGAAAGACTTACCTGTAGCTACGAAGGTGACGATATGGAGATCGGGTTCAACTCAAGGTTTATGCTCGAGATGCTTTCTAACCTCGAACCTGAAACAGTGATAATTGAAATGTCAGCACCTAACCGCGCCGGAATAATTCTTACCGAGCGTGAAGAGGGAGATCCTGAAGATATTTTGATGCTCATTATGCCGGTAATGATTACCCAGTAATGTTTTAGAAGTCAATGTTTAAGCGGCAACCAAATAGTTGGAAGCCGCTTTTTTTTAACACAGCTTTTCCTTTATGATTGATTTTGATAAGGTTGTTGACCGCGAAAATACCTCTTGTGTAAAGTACGACTTACGCCAAAAAATATTTAACAGGCCTGATGTGATCCCTATGTGGGTAGCCGACATGGATTTTCCCACTCCCGACTTCATCAGGAAGGCTGTGTTACAACGCGCCGAAAATTCAATTTATGGCTATTCGTTTCGACCGGAATCCTACGTCGACAGCATTCAAAACTGGCTCTTACGCCGACATGGATGGTCAACAGAAAGTGATTGGTTTGTTTTTAGTCCGGGTATCGTTCCAGCGGTTAATTTTGCCATACTTTCGCTTACTAACCCTGGAGATGGGGTTATCATTCAGCCTCCCGTGTATTTTCCGTTCTTTAATGCAGTAAATGATCATGGCAGGAAATTGTTAACCAATCAGGTGGTTCTCCAAAGCAGCCAATATCAAATTGACTTTGATGATTTTGAACGCAAGGCGAAACAGGCCAAACTGTTTATTTTCTCTAGTCCCCATAATCCGGTGGGCAGGGTCTGGCAATCCGATGAATTGCAGAAATTGGGCGAAATCTGTGTACGCAACAATGTTATAATCCTGTCAGATGAAATTCACAACGATTTAATCCTGCCAGGAAATCGGCACACTGTGATGGCTTCCGTTTCTTCTGAAATAGCCAGGATAACACTCACCTGCATTGCTCCCAGTAAAACGTTTAATATAGCCGGGCTGGCCACTTCGTCAGTGATAATAAGCAACCCTGATCTTAGGAAAAAGTACGCGTCTTTCATCGACTCAATACATCTGACAGGAGGGAATATTTTCGGTTCTGTTGCCTCTGTTGCTGGATACACGCATGGCGACACCTGGGTTGATGCGCTAATGCTTTACATAGAACAGAACCTAAGCATTTTATCTCATGCACTGAATAATTCAATCATTAAGGTGATAAAACCTGAAGCAACCTACATGGCCTGGCTTGATTTCAGAGTGTCTGGATTGTCAGATGACGAAATTAAGCACAAGCTAATTTTTGAAGCAGGTTTGGGATTAAGTCATGGTCCGACTTTTGGTGAGGGGGGTGAAGGTTTTCAGCGGATTAATTTAGCAACGACATCGGGCATTGTAAAAGAAGCTGCAGCAAGACTGAAAGAGATTTTTTGATTTTGTAACCTTTTCTGGCGCTACGCCGTAAGAAGTTCAAGGATAAGGATAATGGAAAAAAGTTATTTATTAAGGGTTTGGGTGTTTGTGCTTTTTTTGCTGTCGACCTCAGTAACTCAGGCACAGTACTATTACATGGTTAGAGGTCATGTGGAAGGTCGCTTGGGTGTTGCTATGCCCCTTTTTAATTTTGGCGACAAAAATGGCACGCAATTGGCTCGACATGCTAATTTGGGGATAAATGCCGGAGGAAGCATTGCTTACCTGTATTCGCGACATGTAGGTTTGGAATTTGACATAAACTACAATCGAAATGGGGTGAACGAAACCAATCTCGCGGATGCTTATGTGCAAACAGATACCATAAACAACCTATCAGCAACGGCTAGTTCGGGTTCGTTTAACGATATTTCGGGTGCGGTAGGCCTGCGTTTCGACCTCCCCGTAAATGAATATTTTTCGTTTGTCTTTAAAATGACCGGAGGATTGAGGAGCGTGTACAAGCCGGCCGCTACGATTTCGGTTGTGACTATTGATGGGCTAGTGGTATTTAATGAAACTTCAGATAACCAAATAATATTCGCCTTATACTCATCGGCAGGTGGAAAAATTCAGATAAACGATCAGTTGGGTATAAATTTTGCAGCCTCCTACATCGGATCAAAACTTGATTTTGAATATACCAAAAACAGAGCTGTTACATCCGAGAACGTACATATTGGCGTGCTAATGCTAACCGCCGGTATTGGATATTCTTTTTAATAATTACTATATTTGCCCTTCACTAAAACTAAAAAAACAATGAAAGCGTTAAAAATTATTGGTGTTATTTTGTTGATTCTCCTTGCACTTTTTTTAATTATCCCTCTATTCCTTGCTAGCGAAGTTAGTGTAAGTGAGAAGGTAAACATCAAAGCCAAACCTGTAACAGTTTTTAATCAGGTGCGTACCCTTACAAACTGGAATAACTGGTCACCTTTTCATGCCGCCGACACGGCCATGGAATTATCTTACGCAGGTGAAGAAACGGGTATAGGTGCAAAGATGAGTTGGTTGAGTAAAACCATGGGAGACGGGTCGCTCGAAATCAAAGAATGTGTCCCTTACAAACTCATTAAAAGCGATCTTTACTTTCAGCCCGATCAAGGGATGGCAATGGATAACTGGGAGTTTGAAGAACAAGGTGATGAGGTCGCCGTAACCTGGACAACAACCATGCTTGACTTGGATTATCCCTTAGGGCGATACATGGGAGCAATGGCCGGAATAATGATGAAACCCTTCATGCAGAGTGGGCTCAACAAGCTTAAAGCATATGCTGAGGCCTTGTCTGCACCGCCCGAAATAGAAACAATCGAAGTGACTACTATGCCTTCCTTGTCGGTGCTCGATTCCACTACTGTAGACCAAATTGGTGTGATGCTAGAGAGGAGTTATGGAAAAATTATGGGATTTATGAATGCGAAAAAGATTCCCATGGCAGGTATTCCCTACGCCGTTTATTACAACTGGAATCCTGACGGAATGATAAAAATCAGGGCTGCTATACCGGTACAGGAGCAGGTAAAAGGAAAAAATGAGGTGGAATACTTCGAGTTGCCAGCCGGAAAAGTATTGTTTGTCAAACATTTCGGTGGTTACGATACAAGCAGAAGCCACGAAGCCATTGAGGAATTCATGCAGGATTTTAACATCACGTGTGATGACTATATCTGGGAAGTTTATGTTACAGATCCCGCTACTGAGCCCGACGAGTCGAAATGGGAAACTGATATTTACTATCCGATAAAATAAGAAATGTGGGGTGAAAATGCATGGGCCTATGTCATCATGGGTGTTGTCCTATTACACTTCGTCGTAGGATTTGGCTGGTTGCTGATTAAGCTAAATAAAAAGTCTGGTAAATAGGAATTCCCTAGCTTATAAGTTTTAGGAAATCATCTTCGGATATGATGGGGATGCCTAGTTTTTCGGCCATTGCTTTTTTTGCTGGTCCCATATTCTCACCAGCAACCAGATAAGAGGTCTGCGCGCTTAAGGCGCTTAAGTTCTTGCCTCCGTGTTTTTCTATCTGCTGTTTGAGCTCCTCCCTGGAAAACTGACTGAATACTCCGCTAACCACAAAGGAATTCCCTGAGAGTACGCCTGAAGTAAGCGGCTCATGGTTTATTTCTGTAAGTTGTAATCCATGTTGTTCTAATCGGGAAATGAGCATGGTGTGTTCAGGACGGGCAAACCAGGTGAGGAGGGAGTCGGCTATGCGTTCTCCAATATCTTCAACTGCAATTAATTCGTTAAAAGTTGCATCACAAATATGCTGGATCGATTTAAAGTGGAAGGCCAATTTTTTGGCTACAGTTGCACCTACAAATCTGATTCCTAAAGCAAAAAGCAGTTTGTGAAATGGTTCGTTTATCGAGTTTTTTATGCCCTTAATGATGTTTTCAGCGGTTTTTTCCTTGAAAGATAATTTTTTCTCAGGTTTACCGCCTGAGGCCGGAATTGTTTTTGACAGACCAAACAATTGGTCGTAAGTAAGATCATATAGATCAGCAACATTGTTTACCAACCCCGCTTCCCACAGCATTTCGATTTTTCCCTCACCTAAACTGTCAATATTCATGGCTTTACGTGAAATAAAATGCTCAAGCTTACCCTTGATCTGTGGTGGGCAATTGTCTTCGTTTGGACAGAAAAAAGCCGCTTCACCTTCGGAGCGTACTAATGGAGTATCACATTCAGGACAATTTGTTATAAACTCAACAGGTTTGGCATCAACAGCTCTTTTCTCAAGGTTGACGCCAATAATTTTCGGGATAATCTCACCACCTTTTTCAACCAATACAGTGTCCCCAATCCGTACATCCAGACTTTTTATTATATCGGCGTTATGCAAGCTGGCACGTTTAACGATGGTTCCGGCCAACAAAACAGGCTTTAGATTTGCTACCGGTGTAACGGCTCCGGTTCTGCCAACCTGATAGTCAATGGAAAGTAAAACGGTTTCGGCCTCTTTGGCTTTATACTTGTAGGCTATGGCCCACCGCGGACTTTTGGCTGTAAAACCAAGCTGATCTTGCAAATCAAGTCGGTTTACCTTGATAACAATGCCATCAATATCGAAATCCAACCCATCGCGGTGTTCATCCCAGTAGTTAATGAAGGAATTTATTTCTTCGAGACTTCGGCAGAGTTTGGCCTGTGGCGAGACCTTTAATCCCAGATTTTTAGCCAGTTGAAGGCCTTCCATATGTGTGTGGAACAATCCGTTACTTACCGGTATTTGATACAAAAAACAATCCAATGGACGACGAGCCACTGCGGCAGGATCTTGCATTTTTATACTTCCTGATGCGGCGTTTCGCGGGTTGGCAAAAGGGAGTTCTCCGCTTTCTTCACGCTCGGTATTCAGCTTTTCAAAAATTGATTTGGGCATAATAATCTCGCCACGGATTTCAAAAAAATCAGGTGCTCCGGTAGCAAGCTGTAGCGGGATAGTTTTTATTGTTTTAACATTATTGGTAACATCATCACCCTGGTTGCCATCGCCACGTGTAACAGCCTGTTTTAGAATGCCATCTTCGTAGGTTAAACTTATCGAAAGTCCATCGTATTTTAGCTCGCATACATATTCCACCTCTTCACCAATGGCCTTTTTTACTCTGGCATCAAATTCCGCAAGTTCGGCTGATGAATAAGTGTTCGATAGCGAAAGCATTGGATAACGGTGGGTTATAGTCGCAAACTCCTTGCTGGGAGCACCACCCACACGATGTGAAGGGGAATAAGGCAGTAAAAATTCCGGAAATTGTTGCTCCAGTGTTTCGAGCTCCTTCAGCAATTGATCAAACTGAAAATCACTGACCGATGGATTCGATTCCATGTAGTACTCATGGTTGTACCTGTTGATAAGGAGCACAAGCGTTTCAATCCGTGATTTTGCTTCTTCGGGTCTCATTTTTATTTGGCAGTAGTTTTAGCGATGGTGGCACTATTGCGGTAAATGGTAATGATCTGGTTGTCGTTTATGGGATTTAGCCAATAAATCACTTTGTCCATAAAACCGGGTTCAATGGTGGCTTCATATTCAAGTTCCGGAAAGATGGTCAGCATGCTGTCAACCCTTCTATCCAGATTGTCGGGTTGAAAAAACAGCACAAAATCGGGAACAGTTCCTCCCTGTGCAATTTTGCCGCGATAACCACTAATGGAGTCGTTGCGCATGAAAGTGTCATAATTGATCCACTTTTTTAAGTAATACTGAGGAGGAAACCTAAGCACTGTTTGTTGCTCATCTTCAATTAAAAAATGTTGAATCTGATCGTATTGCGATAAGTAGGCCATGCTCTCAACTCTTGCCTTTTTTGAATACATCACCGTTACCGGAACAAGGAGAATAAAATTCACTATCCAGAAAAACATCCAAGAACCAGTGATCCATTTCATTGTTTTCTTGTTTTCATTCCATAATTGAACCATTCGTTGCCAACCAACGACACCGGCCATGAAAAGAAAAGGCATGATTGTGACAACAAAACGTTCCTGTTTGTTTGGGTAATAGCTGTGAAAAATCATGAAAATCAAAATGGGGACAAACAGGATCGAAAGTTTTTTCCAACTATAAAAATACCCTGCAAAAATGAAAATACTAACAGGCGGAATCATGATGCCAAGCAAAAAAAGCAGGTAGGTATACCATGGGCTAACTATATAAAGTGCAGCATTATGCATGTTATAATCTACATATTCAATGAACTGAACCAGTGGCTTTCCCCAAACAAAATAATCTACGGTAACCTGAACAGCAAGGATGCTGATTAAGGTACCCAAGGCCACCAGAAAAGTCTCTTTCCAGCGCTGTTGAAACAGTAAAGCCAGGCCAAAGCCTCCGGTAACAATCAGGGTTTGAAAGCGTACATTGAACGCCATACCAAATACGAGACCTGCGACCAAAAACCAAAGAGCAAAGCGTTGGTTTTTCTGCCCGGTTATAATCATCCAGAGCCCAACCATCAAAAAAGGTATGCTGGCATATTCTACCAGATTGCGCACACTCAAAAAAGGGAAAATCCAGAAGGTAGCTAACAACCAACCCACCTGGGCAGCAGGTTTTTTCCCTGCTATCAAAAGGGTGGTTTTGTAGCCAAATACCACAATTACCATCGACCATAAGGCATGTAATATTCTTACGATCAACATCTTTGTCTGAGGATCGGTTAGCCCTAGGAACTCAAGCAGCCAAAACAGTACAAAATGAAGACCGGGATAAAAAAAGCTAAAACCTTCAGGGATATTGGTGCCCTGGGTGTTTGGAAGCCAGCCGTAAAAGTCAACACCATCGAGCCACGATTGCGCAATTTCTATGACCAGAAACTGATCATCATGCCACCCGTAGCCTTTTGCAAAGATGGCGGCCAGAAGTCGTAACAGAAGACCACACCAGAAAATGGCGTGCAGGGGTCGGGCTTTATTCCAGGCAAATAATTTATCCATTGATTTCTTTGTTTTTACCAGGCCACTTGTTGCCGCGAAATAGGCATGGTCATGCAACGCGCTCCTCCACCTCCGCGTGAGAGTTCGTTGCCTTCGATGGTAATAACCAGTTTTTTGTAATCTTCAATTTTTACTTTGTCGCTTACTATATCCCGTGCTCTTACCACCTCAAATCCATGTTTATTCAGGTTTTCAATGGTATTCACATTCCGGGCATAACCGATGAACTTTCCCGGTTCAAGTGTGAAAAAATTTGCACCGCTCTGCCATTGTTCGCGCTCCATGACAAAAATGTCATCGTTGCCACCACAGCGTATTGGCTCTAAATCCATGCCCAATGACCGTAGTGCAGCCAGTATATTCTTCTCTTCTTTGATGCTAACGACCTTGTCGCCATCAATTGTGATATGAATGGTAAGGTATTTCGTTGCATCTATTATCAGTGGTTCAAAAATCATACACTTGTCCTGGTCCAGAAAAGTAAACACCATGTCCAGGTGGATGAAAGACTCAGGTTTGAAAGGCAATTCCTGCACAATGATATGCTGAACTCCAGGTTTGGTTTTAAAATGCTCAATCAGTGAGTCAATACCTTGTGTTGTGGTGCGGTCACCTGTTCCTACCAAAATAATGTCTTCGCGCGCCACAATCACATCTCCGCCTTCAATTGTACCTTTTTTTGTTTTGTCGTACAAGTTTACAGGATTAACAGTTTTTGCCTGTAGAATAGGGTGGTAATTAAAAATTGCCTCCATAATCATGGTTTCCCTTTCGCGCACGCTGTTAGCCATTTTACTGATCATCACTTCATTGCCGACAGAAAAGCTGGCATCTCGGGTAAAGAAGAAGTTGGGTAAGGGGTGCATGCAAAACCGCTCGTTGTCAAGAAAACGGGTGAGGTTGTCTTTTTGCATTTCCACTCCTTCGATAAGTTGCTTGGCCAGTATTTCAGGGTCAAGTTCCTGAACCATGCGGCACACATCGTCTTGGTCGTGCTTTTCGTATTGGCAAATCTTTTGCAGCATTTCATTCTTCACATGGTTATTTTTCAGAATGTCGTGCAGCAGGTCTTTGACTTCAAAAACATTGGTGTACTTTTTTAGCACACCAATAAAATTATTGTATTCGGGCAAGGCGATGGCCAGATTCAAAATGTCGCTGTACAAAGCACGGGCAGCATTTTCAGGCGTCATGTTTTCTACCTCAGGGCCAGGCACATGCACGATTACACCGTTAAGTTTTCCGATTTCTGATCGGACATCAATAGCTATAGGTTCCATACCACAAAACTAGTCGTTTTTTGGGGATGGGTCAATATAACTATAAAAATTTCCCTGATGATTCAGATATTTGATAAAATCGGAAAAGCTAAGCACCAGACTGGCTGTATTATCGTTGGGATGAAAACTGATTTTTTGGCTATTTTTCAGCTGTTCGTCCAGAAAAACGATCACGTGTTTCGCTGTGTCGTTTATTAATCCGAAAGGCGAAACTGATCCGGGAAGGACATCCAGATACTTGATTAACCTCTTCTCAGAACCGAAAGTCAGCTTTCCCTGCCTGAGTTTTTTCTCCAGCGAAGTCACGTTAAAGGGGGTGGTGTCTTTGATAATGACCAAATAATGCTGGTTTCCTTTGTGATTTCTGAAAAAAAGATTCTTACAGTGCGTAGCCTCGATATCTTTCCAATATTCAAGCGCCATTTCAATGGTGTTTAGTGGTGGGTGCTCAAATACCTCGTATTCAATACCTAAACTGGCGAGAACATCAAAAACCCTTTTTCTTTTTTCAAAAAGCATGATCCATCAAAGAATTTTCTTTCCTGGTTTATTCTACCCAATCAGCAATGAACAGATTGGTGTTTCGGGTGCCACCATTGTTTCTGTTTGAGGCAAAGATTAGCTTTTTACCATCGTATGAAAACATCGGAAAGGCGTCAAAAATCGGATCGAAAGTGATTTGCTTAAGCCCTGTACCGTCAGTATTTATCATAAACAGGTTAAATTCATAGCCTCTTTCACCGGCATGGTTCGAGCTGAAAATAATTTTCTCACCTGAGGGGTGGAAAAAGGGAGCCCAGTTGGCTTTGCCCAGTTTTGTGATTTGTTTCAGATCGCTGCCATCCACATTACAGGTGTATATTTCCATGTTGGTGGGCATCACCAATCCCTGGCTTAGGAGGTTGCGGTATTCGGCTATTTCAGCTTCTGTTTGAGGGCGCGATGATCTGAAAACCAGCTTGGTTCCATCGGGGCTAAAAAATGCGCCGCCATCATAGCCAACGCCGAAAGTAATTTGTTTTACATTCGATCCATCGATGTCGCAGGTGTACAATTCAAGATCGCCACTGCGATCGGACGTGAACACAACTTTATCGCCCTGAGCCGATACGGTGGCTTCAGCATCATATCCCGGACCACTGACAAGTGTATCAACTATTTCGCCCTTCAGATTGGCTACATAGATGTCAAAATCCGCATAGATAGGCCACACGTATTTTCCATCGGCGCGTTTTTCCGGTTCGGGAGGACAAGCTCTACTTCCGGAACGGGTGGAAGCATACAGCACGGTTGTGTCACCTGGCATAAAGTAGGAGCAGGTGGTGCGTCCAAGACCCTCGCTCAGGAGTTTGGGTTGAACATCAATCATATCCCCATCGGCAAAAGGAAAATAGTAAATCTGGTCGCATTCGCTTCCCCATTTAGGGACTTTGGCTTGAAAAACTATCATCGAATTATCGAAACTAAAATAGGCCTCGGCATTGTCGCCGCCAGCGGTAAGCTGTTTAATGTTCGTCAAATGCACTTCTTTTGCGTAATGCACTGTGGTGTCGGCCACAACCGTTGCTCCGTCCTGGTGATCATCGCTATGCTGCTGTGTGTCGCCACAGCAAGAACTTAAGCCAAAAGCCAACGCTGAGGCGAAAATGAATACTTTAAATTTAATCATCTTACTTAATGTGTTATTTCAGCGGCAAATGTAAGTATTATTTGAAATCATTCCAGATAGAATCGGGCATTTTATTAAAGTAATGAACGGAGATTCTGGAGCAAGTTCAGTTTTTAGTATTAATGACCTGTTTGCATTCTGAAACCGTGAGGAATATTTTCTATGTTTGTCCTTTCAAGAATACTAGTTATGGGCTATAAATCTGTTCAATTAAAACTACCGGTAAATTACCACGAAGAGGACCTTTTCCGCTTGCTTAAACGTCAGTTTCGAATAGGTGAATTCACTTTTCATATCGATAAAAAAAGCCTGGATGCGAGGAAAAAGAATGACATCCATTGGTTAATTAACGGATGGATTGTTTCGGAAGAATTAAAAGGAGATTCACTTCCTGTGCCCGAAACCATTGATATTACACCGAAAAAACGCAAAGAAAGGGTAGTGGTGGTCGGAAGTGGGCCTGCCGGATTTTTTGCGGCACATGTATTGCAAAAGGCTGGCTTTTCGGTGACTATTGTAGAACGGGGATCGCAGGTAGGGCAAAGAGCAGAGGCGATCAGGGAGCTGGAAAAAGCAGGATTGTTTTCTACTCAGAACAACTACGCTTTTGGTGAAGGAGGAGCAGGCACTTTTTCTGATGGAAAACTGACCTCACGCAACAAGCACATCAGCAAAGAGCGGCGTTTTATTCTATCGGAATATATTGAGGCCGGAGCTCCGCCCGAAATACTATATATGGCACATCCTCACGTGGGGACTGACAACCTGAAAATTGTGGTGGCTAACCTGCGGGAGACTTTTGTGCAAAATGGAGGGGTATTTTTGTTTGACACGCTGGTTGAAGACTTTGTGATGAAAGGAAATCGGGTCGACCAACTCGTTACCAACAAGGGAAATATTGAGGCCGACCTATTCATCATGGCCACAGGACATTCCGCTTACGATACATATCGGATGCTAATCAACAGGGGAGTGCCATTCAGAACAAAAAATTTCGCCATTGGTCACCGCATCGAACATCCACAAACGCTGATAAATAAAGCCCAATGGGGTGTGGAAAAATTACCCGGAGCGAAAGCTGCTGAATACAGGCTTACTGCGAAAAGCCCCACCGATATGCCTGTTTATAGTTTTTGTATGTGTCCGGGAGGTACTGTTGTTCCGGCTGCGGCTTTTTCTGGTAAAAGTGTTGTGAATGGTATGAGCTATTACCAGCGCAACGGTTTCTATGCCAATTCGGGGATTGTAGCCGGAGTTCATCCGGATCAGTTATCAGGTCATACCTGTACTCCTCTTCATGCCCTCGACTGGATGGACCGTTTGGAAGAACGTTACTTTAATTTCGCCAATGGTTATGAAATTCCGGCCTGTACAGCATCTGATTTCCTGCAATCCAGGGTGAAAAATTCAGTACTTAAAAGCAGTTACCCGCTTGGGATTCAACCGGCTCCCTTGTATTCCATGCTGCCTGTCTTCGTCAGCAAAGCCATCGCTTCAGGGCTCGAAGATTTTAACCGAAAAATAAAAGGATTTGACCAGGGTGTTCTGATGGGCTTGGAAAGCAAAACTTCCTCGCCTGTGCAGGTGGTAAGAGAGACGGATGGAAGGTGCGCCGGATTCGACAACCTTTACTTCATTGGTGAAGGAAGTGGATATACCGGGGGAATTATTTCCAGCGCAGCTGATGGCGTAAAGTGTGCGATGACCCTCTGTGCCGGCTAAAAATCCTTACATTCGGTCAGGAACGCCTATGCCGAGAAGTTGCATGGCCGATTTAATTGTTCGTGCTGTAACAAAGGCCAATTGCAACCTAAAGCGTTTCTCCGGCAGGCGTTCTTCCTTTAAAATAGTGACGGTATGGTAGAACTGGTTAAACTCTTTGGCCAGCTCATATACGTAATTGGCGATGAGTGCCGGACTGAGATTTTCTGCTGCCTGCTTTAATGTCAGCGGATAACCATAGAGCAGAATTAAAAGGGACTTTTCTTTATCGTTTATTTCACCCGAATACTCAGCAGGTGAGGCAAATTCAATTCCCGACTCCGTAGCTTTGCGCAACACCGACTGTATGCGGGCATGGGTATATTGTATGAATGGCCCTGTGTTTCCAGTGAAATCAATCGATTCCTGCGGATTAAACATCATGGTCTTTTTTGGGTCTACCTTAAGAATGAAATATTTAAGCGCACCCAGAGAAAGCATTTGGTAGAGTGCATGGGCTTCATCGGGAGTGAAATCATCAAACTTCCCAAGCTCCTCAGTTGTTTTTTTTGCTGTCTGGTACATTTCATCCATCAGGTCATCGGCATCTACAACAGTCCCTTCACGCGATTTCATCTTGCCCTGCGGCAATTCAACCATGCCATAGGAGAGGTGCTCGATGTGGCTGGCCCAACTTTTTCCCAGTTTCTTCAAGATAAGTTTGAGCACATCGAAATGATAATTTTGTTCGTTTCCTACAACATAAATTAGTTTATCGGGGTGATAATCGTCGTACCGAAGTTGCGCAGTTCCTAAATCCTGAGTCATATAAACAGAAGTCCCGTCAGCACGAAGCAACAGTTTCTCATCCAGGCCATCGCTGGTAAGATCACACCAAACAGATCCATCCTCTTTTTTGTAAAACACTCCCGTTTGCAGACCTTCTTCAACCAAGGATTTACCCAACAGATAGGTCTGTGATTCATAATAAATCTTGTCGAAGTCAATGCCCATCCGCTCATAGGTCTGGTCAAATCCATCATAAACCCAGCGATTCATTTTATTCCAAAGTTCGCGGATTTCAGGGTCTTCATCTTCCCACTTTTTAAGCATCTGCTTGGCTTCGAGCAGGAGAGGGGCATTGTTTTTAGCCCAATCCGGGTCTTGACCACTTTCAATCAACTGTTTGATTTCTATTTTATATTCCTGGTCAAAGCGTACGTAATAGTCGCCCACCAGCTTATCACCTTTCTGGTCAGTTATTTCCGGAGTAACCTGATTGCCCCATTTTTGCCATGCCAACATGGATTTGCAGATATGAATCCCCCTGTCGTTCACCAGATTGACCTTTTTTACTGGCGTTCCGCTGCTTTTAACTATTTCGGCCACAGACCATCCGAGCAGATTATTTCGGATATGTCCTAAATGGAGGGGTTTGTTCGTGTTAGGGGAGGAGTATTCAATAACCAAAGGGTTGCCTTGTTTCTCAGAGATGAACCCATATTGGTTGTCTGTTAGCATTTGGTTGAAAACACCTAGCCAGTAACTTTGGCTCACGCTTAGGTTCAGAAACCCTTTAATGACATTAAAATCAGTAATCTCAGGAGACTTTTCTATAAAATATGTACCCAATTCCTGTGCCGTTTGTTCAGGGTTTTTCCGGGAGATTTTTAACAATGGAAACACCACCACCGTGTATTCGCCTTGAAACTCAGGTCTTGTTTTTTGAACCTGAAGCAGGCTGTCGTCAGGCTGTTGGCCATAGAGTTCACCAATGGCGTCCTTGAGCATTTCCAATATTTTCTTATCAATCATCTCTTTTGGTTTTGCAACGTAAAAGTAGTCATTTGCCTTTTCGGCGACAGGTATGGTCACCGATAAATTTAAAAAGGTTACCACTTTTGAGGGTGATAACCTTTTTTTTGTGAACCCGGCAGGGGTCGAACCTGCAACCTCCTGATCCGTAGTCAGGTGCACTATCCATTATGCTACGAGTCCAAAATCGGTGCAAAGATACAAAAGTTTTTTATTGATTGATCGGATTGCTCCTAAAAAATTGTGTGAGTTTGGGGGCAACCGGATCACCTCAGCCAATCACCTCGGTGTTTTCGGGCAAAGTCATCTTCCAGCGCTTATGCGACCAAAGCCAGTTTTCGGGTCGTTCGTAGATGATTTCCTCCAGTTTTTTAGCATATAAACGGGTAATTTCCCCTTTGGGCAAATCGCGTGGGTTGTCACACAGGGTGGTGAGGGTAATTTCGTAGCGTCCTCNGCCCAAGCGTCGGGCGTCGCCAAAAACAACGGGTAAGTCGTGTTTTACAGCGTAACGCTCAATGCCATTGAGGAAGGCGGTTGGGCGACCAAGGAAATTAACCCAAATAGATTTTCTTGGGTTTCCGGGGTTCTGATCGCCTGCCATCATGAAAGCAGCACCTTTATCGCTGTAGTAGCTGAATGTTTTCTGGGTTTCGTAAATTGAAGCCAGGGTGGTATTTGTTCTGCCACGGCTTTTCTTGATTAAGGCGTCTATGTATTTGTTCGACAAGGGTTTGTAAAGTCCAACCATTTGGCTTTTGAGCTGAAGGCCAGCCGATACACTCGACCATTCCCAGTTTCCATGATGGCCTGCCGCCAGAATAACGCTTCGCCCTGTCGACTCGAATGGTGCAATCTCCTCTGCATTAATGAATTTGTAACGGTTGATGAGCGATTTTTTCGACATGGTAAACGACTTAAAACTCTCTACCATGATGTCGCTTAAATTGCGGTAGCTTTTCCGCACAATTTCCATGATCTCTTTTTCGCTTTTATCCGGGAAACTGGACTTTAGATTCTGTATCACTACCTTTTTACGGTAACCAACGATATAATATAGCACAAAATGCAAAAAGTCCGAAAACACGTACAAGAGTCGGTAGGGGAGTAAGCCCAGCAAAAAAACGAAGACTACAAAAAGTGCAGCGGATATCCTATTCATACCGCAAAACTACAATGTATTTTAATTTGACAGACAAAATCGCATTAATTAATGGTGTCGGTAACATGAAAAAGTCCTTGCGTATAAAAGGCATTTGTATTTTTGCAACACATTTTGAACCATTTAATATGCTTTTAACATCGGGCGAAAATAGAACCTTCAGACTTCATTTGCTTTACATGGTGATTGAGGGCATTGTGCTGGGTATATTGGCGCTCAACGAATTTGTGTTTATCAAAAGTCTTGGAGGAAGCAATTACCAAATGGGCTTGTTGTTTCAGTTCAGCATGCTGGTCTTCGTTTTCCTGATCTTGATAAACGAAATGCTTAAACGTATTTCTAACCGAAAAAAATTACTCAGGTTAACCGCTCTGCTTACCCGATTGCCTTTGATGCTGATTTTGTTCTTTCCTCGCGATATTCAGCTGCTTGTGTCGAATCCGGTTTATCACCTGATTTATCTGTCCTTGTTTTTGCTTTATTATTCAGGAAATGTGATCATTTATCCCAACATAAATTATTTGTTGAAAAACAACTATTCCCATGTCCATTTCGGGAAACTATACAGTTATGCCACATCTGTGAATAAGATCATGATGCTGGTTGTAACCTTTGTTTATGGCTATTGGCTTGATATTGATCAAACGGTTTTTGTGTCTATCCTTCCCGTTATTGGCGTATTGGCCGTGCTTTCCGTATTCGTGTTATCCGAAATCAGCGTACCTGAAACGGCACGAGTTCCACATTCAAAATTTTTGGCTTCTGTGGGCAAATCGGTTCGCGAAATGGTATCAATACTTAAAAGCAATGTACCTTACCGTCATTTTGAATGGGGTTTTATGCTTTATGGTTTTTCATTTATGGTAACTTACACCGTGATCACGATATATTTTTATGAAAGCTTGAATTTGAATTACAGCAGTGTGGCTTTTTATCGCAATGCCTACAATATCCTGGCCATTATTTTATTGCCCTTTTTCGGGAAACTCCTGGGTACGATTGATCCAAGAAAGTTTGCTGCCCTTACCTTTTCGGTACTAGGACTATACATTGTGGCGGTGGCGGCAACAGAAGTTTTTCAGAGTCGGGTGGTGTTTTGGGACATAACACTGTATTACACCTTGATTTTTTATGTGTTGTTCCACGGGGTTTTTGCCGCAACCATGGTGTTGTTATGGAATATCGGATCATCTTATTTTTGTCAGCCCGGTGAGGCCGGAACTTACCAATCACTGCATCTTAGTCTGACGGGCCTGCGTGCTATAATCGCGCCACTCGCAGGGGTGTTTTTTTACGAATTGTTTGGGTTTACCGCCACGTTTCTGCTCGGAGCCGGGTTTGCCTTTTCAGCTGTTGCGTTGATGGTATGGAGTTACAGGCGCGATCAATCGCTTTCGCGCAAAACGGCAAACGCTTCGTCATAATCCACTGTTCCGTCTTTTTTAACTTCATACGGAAAGTAGTACAAAGGAATGTTCTCCTGATCAACCGTGGCGATGTCCATGCAAATGGTATCGATGGGAGCTTTTCCCTCTTCCAGCGTGACGGAAGCCTCAAAAACCAAGGCGTAACCTGTGATTTCATTTTTTGCGAATTCCCCGGTACACCAGGCCGCCAGGGCTTCAAGCACTTTGCTGTTAGGAGGAATATTGTTTTTGTCTACCTCAAATTCCAGGGGATGCACCTGTCCGGCCTTGTCGGTAAATGCAGCAAAAGGATAAAATTCGCCCGTATCGTTTAGTAAATCCGACGCATATTCATAACTGTGGTCGATCAATGATTGTAATAGGTTAATTTCCATAGTTTTAATAGTTATATTTATTTTTCCATCTTTCTCTCATGCGTTTTCGGTCTTCGTTTTCACGAAGGTTATCGCCAGGGTTATAAAACACTTTACCGGATAAAGCATCTGGCAGAAATTCCTGGGCAACAAAGTTTCCCGGAAAATCATGGGCATACTGATAGGATTTTCCATAACCGATTTCCTTCATCAGTGATGTAGGAGCATTCCTGAGATGTAACGGAACCGGGAGGTTTCCTGTTTTTTGCACCGTTTGTTGGGCTTCGCCAATGGCCAGATAGGTGGCGTTACTCTTGGGTGAATTGGCCAGATATACCGCTGTCTGCGACAGGATAATCCGACCTTCAGGCCAGCCAATTTTCGCAATGGCATCAAAGCAGGCGTTGGCTAAAAGCAAGGCGTTGGGATTTGCGTTTCCAATATCTTCTGATGCGAGAATAAGCATCCGTCGGGCGATAAATTTCGGATCTTCTCCTCCTTCGATCATGCGTGCCAACCAATATACAGCCGCATTTGGATCACTTCCGCGCATCGACTTGATAAAAGCCGAAATAATGTCGTAATGCATCTCGCCTTGTTTATCGTAAATGGCGAGGTTTTCCTGTATGACCTTTTGCACCAGCTGGTTGGTGATAACCACCTGCTTTTTATTAATTTTTTCCTGGTAAACAACAAGTTCCAATGCGTTGAGCAGCTTTCGTGCATCTCCACCCGATACCGACATCAACGCTTCGTTTTCTGCAATAGCTATGTCGAGCCCAAATTGGTTGCTTAACAGCTTTTTTCCGCGTTCCAACAAAGTTATTAAATGGTTGTTCGTCAGTGGCTTGAGGATGTACACCTGACAACGGCTCAGGAGAGGTGATATGACTTCAAAAGAAGGGTTTTCGGTGGTAGCACCGATGAGGGTTATCGTTCCTTTTTCAACAGCGCCTAAAAGTGAATCCTGTTGTGATTTGCTGAATCTGTGGATTTCATCGATAAACAGGATGGCTGATCCGCCAAAAGTTCCTGCTTGCGCAATCACCTGTCGCACATCTTTTACCCCTGAACTGATGGCACTTAGTGTATAAAATTCGCGCTTGAGCGTTTGGCTAATGATGTGAGCCAGGGTTGTTTTCCCAACGCCCGGTGGTCCCCAGAGAATCATGGAGGGAATGTTTCCGGCAGAAAGACTTCGGCTTAGTATGGCATCAGATCCCGTAAGATGCTCCTGGCCAATGTATTCGGTCATATTTTGCGGTCGCAGCTTTTCTGCAAGAGGGACATGGTGCATGGCGTCGGAGCGATGATTTATTGAAAAATATTTTTGGCAAATATAGTAAGAAATGACAGGCTTTATGTCCGGTTTTTGATCTCTGCCTCCTGCTTGACCATAAGGCGAAAAAGTGCCCTTAAAAACCCTGGTAATTACTTTCGGAACAAATCTATCAACTGTATGAAACCCATATCACATTTTTCACAATCATGCATTACAATGGATCGTATTTAAAATCGACCTCTTATGGTTGTCAGCCGATGACAATGCACACTATCCCAACAGCTTACAAATCGAAATAGGTAGATGTTGACATATTATTTAGAAATCTTTACAAATAATTGAATATCAATAGTGTAAAATTTTTCAGTCTTATTTTTGTAGGATTAAAAGTGAACTTTTTATGAAAAAAATTGGCGAGATTATTTTGATTGTTATCCTTCCCTGGATTGTGATCCTTACCCTGGTTTTTAATTACAACAGCGATTATGATTCGGGGTATTTTCCTGATTCGATGATTTCAATAAAAAAAGAAAAGAAACCGATTGATCATTCGGGTTTTGCCGAATTGAACAAGGATTTCACCTCAGGAACTGAAGTTACGGCTGCTTGTCTCTCATGTCATCAGTCGCGGGGAGAAGAATTTATGAAAACCCAACATTGGCTTTGGCACAAGCCTGATACCACGGCAACAGAGGGGGTGCAGGATTTGGGGAAAATTAATTTGCTAAACAATTTCTGCATAGGTATTAATTCCAACGAAAAAATGTGTTCGATGTGCCATGCGGGTTATGGATACGAAGACCACAACTTTGATTTTTCCAATCCTGAAAACATTGATTGTTTGGTTTGTCACGATGCTACCGGGTCGTATCGCAAATCGAAACCCACGAAAGAAAATGGATTCAGAGGAGCCGGTTGGCCTGATTTATCTGTTGACCTGAAGCATGTGGCCACAAATGTTGGACTTCCCAAGAGCAACAACTGTGGCAATTGTCATTTTACCGGAGGAGGTGGAAACAATGTAAAGCATGGCGATCTGGAAAAAGCCCTCTTGCTGGATCATGCCGGAATGGTTGGCCAAATGGATGTGCACATGTCCAGCACCACGAGCGATAAAAACCTACAGTGTGTTGATTGTCACCAAACCGATGAGCACCAGATCAGCGGTCAGTTGTACTCAGTTTCATCCTCTAACAACAACCATGTTACCTGTGTTCAGTGCCACACCGACCGTCCACACCAAAGCCAGCTGCTGAATAACCACTACCGCCGCGTAGCTTGTCAAACCTGTCATATAAGCGAATATGCCAAAATTCAACCTACCACACTTGTCTGGGATTGGTCGACAGCTACGCGATTGGATGAAAACGGAAAACCCATTGGCGTTACAAAACTACCCGACAGCACCTACTTTTTCGATGGAAAACAGTACGAGCAAGTCAGGGTGCAATACGACTCAAAACATGGAACATTGGTAATGAAACAGGGAGTTATTCCTGAGTACAGGTGGTTTAATGGCAATGCTGATCACCATAAACTAACCGACCTGATCGACGATACCCTGAAGGCCTTGGTATTAAATCCGTTACAAGGCTCTTACGAGGACAACATCAGGCCTGAAGATCCGGACAATCCTTCTAAAATAATTCCAGTTAAGGTTATGCGCGGACGGCAGCCATATGACACAAAAAACAGGTTGCTTATCCAACCAAAGCTTTTCGGTGAATACAAAGGCAGCGGTGCGCTGTGGACAGATTTGGATTGGGATGCTTCGTTTACTGCCGGAATGGAATACACCGGATTACCTTATAGCGGTGAGTATGGTTTTGTAAAAACAGAATCCTACTGGCCACTGAACCACGAAGTTTCAAGTGCTGATCAGGCGTTGCAATGTGCTGATTGCCATGTAAAAAACACCGGAAGACTTCAGCAAATGGCAGGGTTCTATTTACCCGGTCGCGACAACAATCCCTGGTTGGACGGTGTCGGGTTAGCCTTCATCATCCTTGTTCTGGCAGGAGTCTCCATTCACGGATTGCTACGTATATTTTCAAAATAATTCAAACCACTACACATGAAAAAAGTACTGATATATAAAGGATACGAACGTTTTTGGCACTGGACACAAGCTCTGTTAATCTTGTTGCTTGCACTAACCGGCTTCGAGGTTCATGGAACTTACCACCTGATGGATTACGACAAAGCCGTTTTCATACACCAAAATTTAGCCTGGGCTTTTATGGTGTTGATTGTATTTACACAGTTTTGGAACTTTACGACCGGTGAATGGCGTCAATATATTCCTACCACCAAACTGTTGAAAGCACAGGTGGCCTACTACATCACCGGGATTTTTATACATGCGCCCCATCCAACCCGAAAAACGGTTTACAACAAATTCAATCCATTGCAACGACTTACCTATCTTGGATTGCGGCTGCTCATAATTCCCGTTGTTGTTTTTAGCGGGATACTATACATGTACTACGTTTATTTTGTCGATCAGGGAGTGGTAGGCGATCTGGCCCCCATTGCCTACTTTCATACGTTTGGCGCGTATTTACTCATAGGTTTCGTTATCGCCCATGTTTATCTCACCACCACAGGCCATCGCCCGTTGTCGGCCATAAAAGCCATGATAGTTGGTTGGGAGGAAATGTCGGATGAAGATGCGCGTGTGGCCTTGGAGGAAAACCTGAAGGTGGCGCTGGTAGAGAGCCGCAAAAGCGTAAGCGGAGCCAAGGAAGCAGACAAGAAAGAGATGTTTGAGGTAGCCATTGGAGAAGTAGCCCAGAAGCTTGGAATTAACATGGAAGGCTTGGCTTTAAGAGAGAAACTACTCCATTCCAATGTGGGATATTTCAGGATTAACAAGCACGGATTATATGAAGAAGTGAATAACGTTTGGCTCAATCTGTACAAATGCACCAGTAAAGCGCTAGTGATAGGATCGCATGTAACACTCGACCGCACGGAACCCGAAAAAATCCGCATTATGCAGTTGGTAGACCAAGTGCTGGCAGGTGGCACAGTTACCGGCGAGCGCATCCAGCGTTTGTGCAAAGATGGATCAATTGGTTATCACACCGTTTCAGCTACTTACTATAAAGACGAAACCGGAAAAATAGCCGGACTTGAAGGGTTTATCATCGATATCACCCACCAGGTAAAAGCCGAAGAAGAGTTGGAAAAGAAGATTTCGAAAGCCCAATCCGGGAATGATTTCTATTCTAAGATCTATAGATCGGAGGGCGTTGGGTATTTTAAAATTGATAAAGAAGGCTTTTATCAGGATGTTAACCCAACCTGGTTGAAATTGTATAAATTCACTGAAAAGGATGAAATCGTTGGAAAACACTACTCGTTAAGTCGCACGAAAGAAGATTTTATACGATTACAGGCCACTGTTGATAAAGTGCTCAAAGGCCAAACCATACCGCTTGATATTACCCGACGTTTTTGCAAAGATGGCAGCATAGGATATCATTCTATCACCATGACACCGGTTTACGAGGGCGATGAAATCACGGGTTTTGAAGGATTTATCGTGGATAAAACTGACACCAAACTGGCTGAGGCAGAGCTTCTTCACCGAAAGGATTGATTTTATTTCAGCGCCGGGAATAAGCGTTCGGGCTTTTGTTTACCTTTGTTGCGTCATTGTTTTATGCCATTTCAATGATCAGGTAACAACAGGTTTATAAGGCGGGTACCTTATTTTGTTGTGCTGAAGGAGCAGCTTGCATATTAAAAAAGAGGCCATACAAAACCATGAAGAGATGAAATTATTGATGATTTACGCCAGTCGTTTTGCTTATCAGCCCATGTCGAAAACACTGGATGATTTTGTCGACCATGACCAGGGGGCAGAATTTGATCAGGTATTGGTGGCTTTTATCCATGCCGAAGCCGAAGATGAAAGCGATGCAAAAGGAGTGGAGGACAAGCTCCTGAAAAACCTCAAGTGGGCGGCCAAGAAAAACGACACCACCAAAGTGATTCTGCATTCGTTTGCCCATTTGTCCGATTCCAAAGCCACACCACAGTTCACCAAACAGTTATTTGACAAAGTAGAAGTCAGGCTGCAAAATGCTGACTACCAAACAGCCCAAACGCCTTTTGGCTATTTTCTCGACCTCGACTTACAAGCTCCCGGCATCAGCCAGGCCCGTATTTTTAAAAGCTTTTAGGCGCGAAAGCCGGATGTTGAATGGCATGGTATTTACGCTTCTTATCTCATTAAAAAACGCATTCATTATTTGTAAATTTTTTCATTATATTTGCGGTTGTTATTAACAATCTCTATACTTTTTGACATATGTTAAACATTGGAGGTATAACAACAGAGCTGCCTAAACAAAATAAATGGACTCAATCAGACCTTGCCAATCGGTTAATGCTTCACGAGACATTATTGGGAATAAGTACCCCCCCTCTCGTCCTCCTTTGAGCGTAGCGGAAACGAGGATGTCTTGCTCCTTGGTTTATAAAGACAACCAAACGTTTCAGCGTCATTAGCAGTGTTACAAAGGCTACGCTCAATCATCCAACAAGGCTGGGTTCATGGATTACTTCCTTTTAAACCAATTATACCAGAATGGTCTGCCTACTTTGAAAAAGTCATCAGGCGTACTCAAGGTGTTACGTAGCTCAGCCATCTTTCTTCTGTTTCGTTCATATCTATAGCTAACATTATTGTAATCTCTAAAAGATAAATCGTCTTTTAGGTCTATAAGAAGCTTATCATTAATCCTTTGTCTTCGCTCTAATTCTTCTCGTGCCTTAGCCTTTCGCTCATTAGCTGTTATACCATCTAAATAATCTTTCGGATCTTGTTCCATATCTTAGTTTTTAACAGGTACAAATATACAAAATCAGTTCTAAATGTGTCAGTTTCCGATTAGGGAAGATAAACTAAATAATAGATATATGTCTAATGTAACTTTGTCCTAAAGAGTGGCATGCTTACATAATATATCCAACAAAAATAGGACATTTCAGAAGTAGGCAAATATTATTAATTTTAAACTGTTAAATGTGAAAATTAAAAGTCAAACACCAGAACAGATTGGTGCCATTCTTAGGGGATATAATAATACCCCAAAAAAAATGCTTTTTAATATTGCTAAAAGTTCATTAAAAATTGTTTTGCTTTTCATTCAGAAAACAGCCCCTTAGAGCACGGAATAGCTCGAATAGGGAATTTAAGAACGAGTGCAACATTATGCAGTGACAAATACCATACTAAACCTACTGTTGGCAGGTTTGATACTAATATAAATATTATTTTTGTATGTCAGTTGATTTAAATAATGGGATTGTATCATTGTATTCTTGGAAAAGCATGAAAAAGAAAGTTGACTTCCACTGCTTACTTGATTGATATAAATTGTTGAAGATACTATCTGTAATGGAAATAGTCATATTTATAGTGGTTTTGGGTCTTTTATGGGAACTTATCGGAAAAATAACAGACTATTTTTCTGATAAAAGTGCGTCTAGAAAATACGAGGCTATTGTCAAAGAGAAAATAGTAAAAGACAATTATTTAAATAATAGCAGGAGATTAAAAAACATCAAAACTCCAATCACTATTATAAATCAATATCCAGTACTAGGCTATCCTAAAAATGAAAAGATAGATAATTATGACATTAAGCTGTACTACATAAAACCCGAATTCAAAAAGGTTGAAATGTATGATTATGAGATTGTAAAGGGCGCATTGGAAAATTATTTTTTTCAAAGGCTTTTAAAGTATTTCAATCAAGAATTTATCTCTAATAATAAATATAGAATAAACATTAACAAAAATTATTTCGTTCCAGACTTTGCATATTTTGACCCAAATAAAAATATTCTAATCGACATAGAAATTGATGAACCATACACATTTAGGGAAAAAAAAGTCATCCATAATGGAAATAGCGACAGTACAAGAGATATGTATTTTCAAAGAGCTGGCTGGGCTGTTATTAGGTTTAGTGAAAAGCAAATTTCAGAACAACCAAATTCTTGTTGTAAGTTTATTGCGGAATACTTAACCTATAAAAGTCTTGATGATTCATATTTAGTTGACTTCAAAGAAGTTCCAGACCTAAAGAATGACAAGAGATGGTCCTATGAAGAAGCGTTAAATTATGCATCAGTTGACTACCGTAAAAGATACTTAAATAATGTAATAGGAGTCAGACCCTAACTTCAACTGGTGGGTCAAACACACTTCCTGATCGGCCATCTTGTATGCACGACTCATTTATTATTGATTGTTAAATATCAAAGGTATAAACTTTCTTTGTCATGGCAATTCATTACTTATTTTAGGTTGAATAAATGAAACGAGGCCCACCAGTTGCAAACTGGCGGGAGCGGGGGGGCAATTATCAATTAACGGGAAACTTACGTAATCCTATTTTATCGTGCTCTTTGTTCAACTCTATAAATTTAAGATTTGAGATTACTATTTGCTTTATTATTACATTTGTTTCTAGCGCTTTAGGGTTTTCTGCCTCCAACATTGTATATACAAATAAAGTATCTTTAGTTGTTTTATAAAATAAGGTTCCTCCATTTGCGTAAACTAAACTTCTGTTTTTCTCTCCACTAATCTTTTTCTTAGGAGATGTCATTATTGCGGTAACTTCATAATTTAGACCCCTTTTTTCATTTCTTAAATATAATTTCTCATTATACCCAGGAAAGTTAATCTCTTGAATCTCAGTATCTGTTAAGTATAAAGCCATGACAAAAGGAACTAAGTAAACAATACCACCAATAACGCCAATTGAAACAACTAATAACAATAATTTCTTAATCATTTTTTTTCTCTTTTTTAATCCTGCATTAACCCCCGCTCCCGCCAGTTTGCAACTGGTGGGTCAAATATACAAAACAATCTTCGGTATGACTTAAAAGCATCTCGTTTTTCAAAAAAGCAATTCGACATGAATAACATAATCAAGCCCGGCATAATTTCTTGCACTACTGTACAGATAATCCTCCGGCTGTAACACGATGCCGGCTTTTACCGGGTTTTCATGAATATAATCCAGTTTTTGGTCAATTACAGCATTGGAATACAACACAATCGGGTGGTTATCCTGCTGCCAAAACTGATATACTTTATTATTTGCATTACCTTCCCCAGCTTTCCTAAACAATGAAATCATCCATTCTTTCCGTGATTCTCCTGTGTTATCCTCAATTGCTTTCAGTATTTTCTTGGATGTATACTTTTTGAAGTCACGAATAATGCTGCTAAGTTCAAATCCAAATTCTGCGGCTACAATTAAATGCATATGATTCGACATAATCACATAGGCAAACAAGCGCAGCCCCTTTTCCTTTATGCAGAAATCCAGGCTATTGATCAATATGTCACGGTATTCCTGACGAGTAAAAACATCTATCCATTCTACCGTCGAAAAGGTGATAAAGTAAAGTCCTTCGGGATCGGTCATTTTGTATGCACGACTCATTTATTATTGATTGTTAAAGATCAAAGGTATAAACTTTCTTTGTCATGGCAATTCATTACTTATTTTAGGTTGAATAAATGAAACAAGGCCCACCAGTTGCAAACTGGCGGGAGCGGGGGGGCTTCCT
>JGI11705J14877_10000189_pt1 | contig 38999 bp, 35 predicted proteins | sample Etolaghawater15m_FD_14877 | JGI IMG/M metagenome (IMG submission 14877) | reverse complement strand
TCGATATCGATCAGGCCTTCATGCACCGTTTTTACCATCGCATTGTCTTTGAGCAAACGATTGGCGAGGCGGATCATGGACAGGACATAGTAGGCGATCATGCGCTCCGGATTGGGTTCCTGGCCGCTCTGGTAGGCGATCAGGGTGCGTAGCCCCAGGATCAACCCTTCACCGTGGCCGAAGATTTCCTGGGTGCTGCTGGCTTCGAGGGTGAACAGGCTGTCGAGGCTGCAATCGAATGCGGCCTGATTGATGCTTTCACCGTGAGCAAGTTGATTGATCAGGGACGCAGACTGAAACATGCTGGCGAGCGCCAGCGTCTGATCGGTAAATCGTGACACGTGGGTAAGTTAGTCCTTAGGGATTCAACGCACGCGTAATAATACCACCGCCGAGACACAGCTCATCCTGATAAAACACCACGGATTGTCCGGGAGTGATGGCGCGTTGAGGCAGATCAAATTCAACCACGGCATTGCCGCCATCGATTTGGGTGATGCGGCAGTCCTGATCCGGCTGGCGGTATCGGGTCTTGGCAACACAGCGGAAAGGCAGGTCGATTGGCATGTCGTTGATCCAGTGCAGGTCGCTCAGTTCGCAGGCGCCGTGAAACAGCGCGGGATGGTCATGCCCCTGGACTACGATCAATTCGTTGTTTGTCAGATCCTTGGCGGCGACGAACCACGGAGCTTCCGACGCATGGCTAAGTCCACCGATGCCAAGCCCCTGTCTTTGTCCCATGGTGTAATACATCAGGCCGTTATGTTGACCAATGACCTGGCCGTCCAGGGTCTTGATGTCGCCGGGCTGGGCCGGCAGGAACTGGTTTAGGAAATCACTGAATTTTCTTTCGCCGATGAAACAGATGCCGGTCGAGTCCTTTTTATTGAACACATCGAATCCTTGCTCAAGCGCGATCTCGCGCACCCGTGGCTTGTCCAACTCGCCGATGGGGAATAATGCGCTGGCGACCTGGCGGGCAGATAGCGCGTGCAGAAAATACGACTGGTCCTTGTTGGTATCCAGTCCTCGCAACAGTTCAGCCCGATCTCCGTTTACCCTGTTGCGCACGTAATGCCCGGTGGCAATGCGGCTCGCACCCAGCCTGATGGCATGATCCAGAAAGGCATGAAACTTGATTTCGCGATTGCACAGTATGTCTGGATTCGGGGTGCGGCCGGCGCGGTATTCCTGCAGGAAATGTTCAAATACCCGATCCCAGTATTCGGCCGAAAAATTGACCGAATGCAGAGCAATATCGAGGCGCTCACAAACCTGCTGTGCGTCCGCCAGGTCGGTCGCGGCTGAACAGTATTCTGCGGTGTCATCCTCTTCCCAGTTCTTCATGAACAGGGCCTCGACCTCGTAGCCTTGCTGCAGTAACAGATAGGCAGACACCGCAGAATCGACGCCGCCGGACAGCCCTATGATGATTTTTTCGCGCGCCAAGTGAATGCTGATTTAGTGCAAAACGGGGAGTTTACTACCTGCGACAGCTGGCTGTCAGGCAAAGTCGGGGCTGAAAACCTGCAGAGGGTAGGCGCGCTGGTCGAGATAGTCCAGAATGCATTGCATGACCATGGGTGTGCGCAAGCAGGCTTGCTCGCGTTTTATCTCGTCGAGCGTTAACCACTCCGCCGCGAGAATGCCCTGATCCAACGCCAGTTCATGCTGCTGGCCAACCTGGCCGGCAAAGGCAAAACGCAGATAGGTTTCCCTGTTTTCCATGGCAATGCAGCGATAGATACCGAGCAGCCCTGTCGGCGTAAAATCGTATGCGGTTTCTTCGAGGGTCTCGCGTATCACCGCCTGTTCAAGGGTCTCGTCAGGTTCCAGATGGCCTGCCGGCTGATTCAGGACGATGCGACCGTGCGCCTTCTCGCGCACGAGCAGGAAGCGGTTCTCGCGCTGACACACCGCCGCCACCGTGACATGCGGTTTCCAGACCTCGCCAGATTTATCACCCACGGTTGCGGTACCACACTGCCAGGCCCTCGGCGTCAAGCTGAATGTCGTTCCTGAGCTGGGTGTTGATCAGCACCGGGCTGAAATCGAACTCTTCCTGCAAGGCCTCGCCAATGGCGTCGATCAGGCGGCCGACACCGGCATCGTCGTCAGGCCGACTGAGTTCGGTCAAATGCACGAACAGATCGATCCACAGCTTGTACTGATTGACCACGGATTTCGGATTCGCTAGCAGGTTGAAATGCGCCAGATAGATGCGTTTCGGTTTGAAATCCATCAGCTGTGTGACCGTGGTCTGCAGGGCTTCCGGGTTGAAGTGAATCGGCGTGGTGGTTGGAATGACAACGCGCTTGTCGTTATGAATCAGGTTGGGGTAGGACACGCCGAAATTGTCACCGCTGAAGATGCCCTGTGATACCTCGTCGTATACGCAGTAGTGATGGTAGGCATGCCCCGGTGCGTCGATGATTCGCAGAGGGCGCTCGCCCAGCTTGAAGATATCGCCGTCTTTTGCCTCGATGACACGCGCGCTGGAAATGGGGGGGATATCTCCATACAGGCGGTGAAATTTATCCTCGCCGTAGACCGCTATGGTGCCTTCGATCAGTTTGCTTGGATCGATCATATGGCGTGCGCCGCGCGGATGGATGACCAGCGTGGCATTCGGGCAGGCCTGCATCATGACGCCCGCGCCACCCGCATGATCGAGATGCACATGGGTTGGCATGATGTACTTGACCTGCTCGACTGACAGGTCGTTGTCGTCCAGAAACGTCAGCAGATAAGGCAGGCTGTTGGAGGTGCCGGTGTCGATGATGGCGATCTCGTCACCTTCAACGACACAGTAAAAACTCGCTACACCGGGCTGTATGTAATGGGCGTCCAGGTGATGGACGCCATGTCCCAGGTGTTCGTGATCACTCATGACGCCTTTTGGTCGGCCATGAATAACCAGGTATCGATGACCGTATCGGGATTCAGCGAAACACTGTCGATGCCCTGTTCAAGCAGCCACTTGGCCAGATCGGGATGATCCGATGGACCTTGTCCACAGATACCCACGTATTTGCCAGCGCGTTTGCAGGCCTCGATGGCCTGGGCAAGAAACTTCATGACCGCTGGATCGCGCTCGTCAAAGGAATGTGCGATCAGGCCCGAGTCGCGGTCGAGTCCGAGGGTTAGCTGGGTCAGGTCGTTCGAGCCGATGGAAAAGCCGTCGAAGTATTCGAGAAATTCATCGGCCAGCAGCACGTTGGAAGGCAGCTCGCACATCATGATGACCTTGAGACCATCCTTGCCGCGCTCGAGGCCGTTTTCCTTGAGCAGTTCGATGACGGATGCCGCCTCGTGCAAGGTGCGCACGAACGGAATCATGATCTCGACGTTGGTGATACCCATTTCCAGGCGCACCCGCTTGACCGCCTCACATTCGAGGGCGAAACAGTCGCGGAACTCTTCCGAGATGTAACGTGAGGCGCCGCGATAACCGATCATCGGGTTCTCTTCCTCGGGCTCGAACATCTCGCCACCGATCAGATGCGCATACTCGTTGGATTTAAAATCTGACAGGCGCACGATGACGCGTTCCGGCGCGAATGCCGCGCCCAGCGTGGAGATGCCCTCGGCCAGTCGGTCCACGTAATAATCGACTGGAGAGGCATAACCGGCGATGCGTTCGCTAATGGTCTTCTGCAGTTCCGGGTCCATCTTGTCGAACATCATCAGCGCCTTGGGGTGGATGCCGATCATCTTGTTGATGATGAATTCGAGGCGCGCCAGGCCTATACCCTTGTTGGGCAGGCGCGAGAAACCGAACGCACGTTCCGGGTTGCCCACGTTCATCATGACCTTGACCGGGATTTCCGGCATGGCGGTCAACTCATGTTTCTGGTGCTCGAACTTCAGCAGTCCGGCGTAAACAAAACCGGTATCGCCCTGGGCGCAGGATACTGTCACCTCACTTTCATTGGCGATCACTTCGGTTGCGTTGCCCGCGCCCACCAGAGCCGGAATGCCAAGTTCACGGGCGATGATGGCGGCATGGCAGGTGCGCCCGCCACGGTTGGTGACGATGGCAGAGGCCCGTTTCATGATGGGTTCCCAGTCGGGATCAGTCATATCGGTCACGAGCACATCGCCGGTTTCGATCTGATCCATTTGCGACAGGTCATTGATGACCTTGGCCTTGCCCTGTCCGATGCGGTTGCCCACGGCGCGACCATCGACGATGACCTTGCCATTTTCCTTGAGTACATAACGTTCGATGACCTGGCCCTCACGTGACATGACGGTCTCGGGGCGGGCCTGCACGATGAACAATTTGCCACTGACGCCATCCTTTGCCCATTCGACGTCCATGGGCCGCTTGTAGTGCTTCTCGATGGTCACGGCCATTTTGGCCAGTTCGGTGATTTCTTCATCGTTGATACAGAATAGCTGACGCTCGCTGGCATTGACCTTGACTGTCTGGATGGCGTGCTCCGGGTCTTCTTCCTGCGCGTAGATCATCTTGATCATCTTGCTGCCGCGATTTTTCTGCAGAATCGCCTTCTTGTCAGCCGCCAGCGAGGGTTTGTAAACATAGAATTCATCCGGGTTGACGGCGCCTTGCACGACCGTCTCACCCAGGCCGTAACTGCCGGTGATGAACACCACCTGATCGAAGCCCGATTCGGTGTCGATCGAGAACATGACGCCACTGGCGGCGAGGTCGCTGCGCACCATCATCTGAACACCGGCGGACAGGGCGACCTCGGCATGTTCGAAACCCTGATGCACGCGATAGGAAATGGCGCGATCATTGAACAGTGACGCAAATACCAGCTTGACCGCATGCAGTACATGCTCGATACCTTTGATGTTCAGGAACGTTTCCTGTTGACCGGCGAACGATGCATCGGGCAGATCCTCGGCGGTTGCCGACGAACGCACCGCAACGGTGGCGTCGATACCGTTGATGGCCATGGCCGCATAGGCTTCGCGTATCTGCTGTTCGAGTGCCGCGGGCAGGGGAGCATCGACGACCGATTGACGAATCGCCTTGCCGGCCTCGGCGAGTGCGCGAACATCATCGACATCCAGTTCAGACAAGGTCTGATTGATACGGTCAGTTAGCCCCGCGTCTTTCAGAAACTCGCGAAAGGCATCGGCGGTGGTTGCAAAACCACCTGGAACACTTACGCCCAAACCGGACAGATTGGAGATCATCTCACCGAGAGAGGCGTTTTTGCCGCCGACGAGTCCGACGTCGTTCATGCTGCATTGCGCCAGATCGAGGACGAGGCTGGGATTATTTTGAGTATTGGAATTCATGGGTAGACAAATGACACATTATCGTTATTAATGTCCAGCAATGTATCACAATCAAAAATTGGGCAAATACCCCAAAAAGGCCAATACTTATATTGGTTTTGAATAACTTTATGAATGACCCATCGCCGTCACGTCTAAGAAAGGTCTACTTTCTGTCAAACCGCACTGCAATAACCGCTGAAACCCTCGGCCACAGTTTGCTGGCGCAATTTCCCGGCATCGAATTTTCAAGTGTGACCATTCCCTTTGTCGATAATGTAAACAAGGCGCAACGTATCGTCGACCGGATCGATTCCGAAAGCGGTGATGACGACATGCAACCGATCGTCATTTCCACTATGGCCAATGAGGAAATCGGCAAGATCATCAAACAATCCAGAGCGTTGGTGCTCGATCCGTTCGACCGGTTTCTACCCGATCTGGAAAGCACTCTACACGCACATTCCATTCATGAGTCGGGTAAATCGCACCGCATCACCAATGAGAGCCTGTATGAGTCCCGCATCGAGGCGATCGATTTTTCGCTGGTGCATGACGATGGCATGACCACCAAAATGTATGATCAGGCCGATATCATCATTATCGGGGTGTCGCGCAGTGGCAAAACGCCAACCTGCCTGTATCTGGCGTTGCAATACGGTCTCAAAGCAGCGAATTACCCGATTACCGAGGAGGATATGGACAGCGATAAACTGCCCGGGTCGATCAGCGCGTTTAAAAAGAAATTGTTCGGCCTGACAACCAGCCCGAAACGCCTGGCGCATATTCGTGAGGAAAGGCGGCCAAACAGTCGTTATGCATCAATCGATCAGTGTAAATATGAGGTGAGGGCGGTCGAGCAGATGTATGACACCTATCAGGTGCCCTATATCGATACGACCACCATGTCGATCGAGGAGATAGCCACCCAGATTGTCGCCATTGCGGGATTGCATCGCATCAGCCGGGGGGTTATGACGCCTTCCGGGATATAAAAAAGGGCGATTCAGTTGAATCGCCCGATCTCGGGTTCTGACCAGCGGTGGCTGATAAAAACCTTTACATGTGCGCCACGACCGCCTTGCCGAAATCTGAGGTACTGAGTTCGGTTGCATCGGGCTCGTTACGTGCCAGGTCATAGGTGACCTGTTTGGCGCTGATGGCGCCTTCCATGCCCTTGATGACCAGATCGGCAGCTTCCGTCCAGCCCATGTAACGCAACATCATTTCAGCCGACAGAATCAGCGAGCCCGGGTTCACCTTGTTGAGGCCGGTGTACTTGGGAGCTGTACCATGCGTGGCTTCAAATACCCCGACGGTGTCGGCAATGTTGGCGCCGGGCGCGATACCAATTCCACCGACCTGGGCGGCGAGCGCATCGGAGATGTAATCGCCGTTCAGGTTCAGTGTCGCGATGACATCGTATTCCTTCGGGCGCAACAGAATCTGTTGCAGGAAGTTATCGGCGATCACGTCCTTGACGGTGATGGTATTGCCGGTCTTGGGGTTTTTGAACTCACACCACGGGCCGTCGCCGATCAAGGTCGCACCATATTCCTTCTTCGCCAGTTCGTAGCCCCAGTTGCGGAACGCACCCTCGGTGAATTTCATGATGTTGCCCTTGTGCACCAGGGTGACCGAACTGCGATCATTGTCGACCGCGTACTGTATCGCCTTGCGAATCAGGCGGGTCGAGCCTTCTGAAGAGACCGGCTTGACGCCGATGCCTGAGGTTTCCGGGAACCGGATATTGGTGACGCCCATCTCGTCTTGCAGGAACTTGATGACCTTCTTTACATCGGCCGAACCTTCTTCCCATTCGATGCCGGCGTAGATGTCTTCGGTGTTCTCGCGATGGATTACCATTTCGGTGTTTTCCGGATTTTTCAACGGCGTTTCGATGCCACGGAAATAACGCACCGGGCGGACACAGGCGTATAAATCAAGCTTTTGGCGGATTGCGACATTCAAAGAGCGCATGCCGCCCCCGACGGGTGTGGTCAAAGGTCCTTTAATGGAGACGATAAATTTCTCCATCGCGTCCAGACTTTCGTCTGGCAGCCATTCATTCTCACCATACACCTGGGTGGCCTTCTCGCCCGCGTAGATTTCCATCCAGTGAATCTTGCGTGCATCGGTATAGGCCTTGCTGACAGCGGCATCAACAACCTCGTGCATGGCCGGCGTGATATCACTGCCGATGCCGTCACCCTCGATATAGGGAATGATGGGGTTGTCGGGCACATTCAGGCTGTTATCGGAGTTGGCGGTGATAACGGCGCCGCCCGCAGGTATGGAAATGTGTTGGTATGTCATGATTATCCTCAGCGGTCTAGGTCGGCCGGATTATACACGACAAAAATAGCTCGGAGAGCAAAATGCCCTCCGATTAGTATTTAGATTAAAAGCGGTTAATTATTGTTTCTGGCTCGAATATTCTGAGCTTGCAGGCCCTTGGGGCCCTCATTGATATCGAATTCGATCTTCTGGCCCGATGTGAGCTTCTTGTAGCCATCCATTTCTATGGCGGAAAAATGCACGAAGATGTCCTCTTGTTCATTATCGTCGGCATTTACAAAACCGTATCCCTTGACATTGCTAAACCATTTTACTGTACCTGTGGCCATAACGCTTCCTCATAATTCTATAAACATCCAGATATAAGCCTGTATTATTTTTATTTGGCACACGCCGTGGGGCTATTGTGCATTCCGCTATATTACCAAAAACAATGCGAAATTTAAGTGTTAAAATATAAAACAATCAGTTTGTTTGTATAGATTGAAAGAGCGGATTCCGCCCTTATGTTGTTGACCATTAGCATGCCGTGTGACTTTCTAAATGAGTGAGAAATTCGATAATGATGACACTGTACTGATCGAGCGATCCAAACCAGAACTCAGGAAGCCGCCGCTGTACAAGGTTGTTCTTATTAACGATGACTACACGCCGATGGAGTTCGTCGTGCATGTGCTAGAGATGATCTTCAAGCACGATCGCGAAAAAGCCACCCAGATCATGCTGCATGTACACAAACTGGGTAAGGGCGTGTGTGGCATTTATACCCGTGATATTGCAGAGACCAAGGTTGTTCAGGTGAATAACTACTCGCGCGAAAATCAGCACCCGCTGTTATGTGAAATGGAGGAAGCCTGAACTATTTCCTTCCTGTAGTGATCTGATTAATACTATATTCAAGCCTGGGCCATTCAGCAGAGAGCGACCGCAATGTTAAACAAAGAACTCGAACAGTCCCTTAATCGCGCTTTTCTCGAAGCCCGCGAGAAACGGCATGAGTTCATCACGGTCGAGCATATCCTGTTGATGTTGACTGAAAACGACTCGGCAGTGGCTGTGCTCAAGGCCTGCGGCGCCGATCTGCCGCGCTTGCGCAGCGAACTCGAAAAATTCGTCGATCAGAATACCCCTTTGCTGCTCGGTGATGAAGACCGCGAAACCCAACCCACACTGGGGTTTCAGCGTGTCCTGCAACGCGCCTTGTTTCACGTGCAATCATCCGGCCAGGGCGAGGTGACAGGGGCGAATGTGCTGGTTGCCATATTCTCCGAACAGGATTCTCACGCGGTATATCTGCTGCATGCGCAGCAGATTGAACGCCTGGATGTTACCAACTACCTGTCACACGGAATCAGCCGAATCGAAGACCGCTCGGAAGAAAACGCATTTTCTTCTGAATCGGAAGATAATGGAGAAGGCGCCGCGCGTGAAAAACCGTTGCAATCGTTCGCGGTCAATCTCAACGAAATGGCCATACAGGGCAAGATCGACCCGCTGGTTGGGCGTGAATACGAGCTGCAGCGCGTGATCCAGACGCTTTGTCGCCGACGCAAGAATAATCCGCTTCTGGTGGGTGAGGCTGGCGTCGGCAAGACAGCCATTGCCGAGGGTCTGGCGCGCATGATAGTCGAGGAAAATGTACCGACAATTCTGGCTGATGCGACCATTTATTCGCTGGATCTGGGTGCCTTGGTAGCCGGTACGAAATATCGCGGCGATTTCGAAAAACGCCTGAAAGGCGTCATCAAACAGTTAAAGGATGAACCTAACGCCATCCTGTTCATCGATGAAATACATACCATTATCGGCGCTGGTTCGGCCTCGGGCGGCGTCATGGATGCATCCAACCTGATCAAGCCGGTACTCGCCAATGGCGATCTCAAGTGTATCGGTTCGACCACCTATCAGGAATTTCGCGGCGTTTTCGAAAAAGATCGGGCGCTGGCCAGACGATTCCAGAAAATCGATGTGCCAGAACCGTCGGTCGATGAAACCTTCCAGATACTCAAGGGCTTGAAAACCCGTTTCGAGGAGCACCATGAGGTCAAGTACACAGTGCAAGCACTGAAAAAGGCCGCTGAACTATCTGCCCGATATATCAACGACCGCCATCTGCCCGATAAGGCCATCGATGTGATCGATGAGGCGGGCGCCAAGCGCCGCTTGCTGCCCGAAAAACAGCGCAAGAAAACCATCGGCGTTCAGGATGTCGAAGCCATCGTGTCCAGTATTGCCAGGATTCCGTCCTCGACTGTCAGCTCGACGGATATGGACATGCTCAGAAACCTGGGCAAAAACCTCTCGCGGGTGGTCTTCGGGCAGGACAAGGCAATAAAGGCGCTCGATTCGGCGATCAAGATGTCGCGTTCGGGTCTGGGCAGAGACGCCAAACCGGTCGGCTCATTCCTTTTCTCTGGTCCAACGGGGGTCGGTAAAACCGAGGTGTGTAAGCAACTTGCCCGTATCATGGGTGTTGAACTGATCCGCTTCGATATGTCTGAATACATGGAAAGGCATACGGTGTCGCGCCTGATTGGTGCGCCGCCTGGTTATGTCGGGTTTGATCAGGGTGGGCTGTTGACTGAAGAGATACTCAAACACCCCTATTCGGTCGTGCTGCTCGATGAGATCGAAAAAGCGCATCCGGATGTATTCAATCTGCTGTTGCAGGTCATGGATAATGGTACGCTGACCGACAACAATGGACGCAAGGCCGATTTTCGTAATGTCATACTCATCATGACGAGTAATGCGGGCGCCGACCTCATCAGCCGTACCAGCATGGGTTTCACTCTGCAGGACAACAGCTCCGACGCATCGGAGGCCATCAAGAAAATCTTCACACCCGAGTTCCGCAACCGGCTCGATGCCATCATTCACTTTGAGTCGCTGGACACCAATGTCATCCTCAACGTCGTTGATAAATTCCTGATTGAACTCGAATCACAGCTCGAGTCGAAAAAGGTCAGCATGACCGTCAGCGATGATGCTCGACGCTATCTCGCCAACAAGGGATACGACCCGCTCATGGGCGCGCGCCCGATGGCCAGGGTTATTCAGGATGAGATTAAACAGGTGCTTGCCGACGAGCTTTTGTTTGGTAAACTCGTCAATGGCGGCCGGGTTTGGATTGAGACCAGGGAGGGAAAACTGGTGTGCAAGGCAAAGGCTTCAAAGCCCACTCATGAACAGGCCGAAGCCTGAATTCTCGCGATATTAACGCTCGCGGAAGGTAATTCGACCTTTCGTCAAATCGTAGGGCGTCAATTCAACTGTCACTTTATCGCCGGTTAAGATACGAATGTAGTGCTTGCGCATTTTACCGGAGATATGCGCGGTGACCACGTGGCCATTCTCCAGTTCAACACGAAACATGGTGTTAGGCAGGGTGTCTATGACCGTGCCTTGCATTTCTATATGATCGCCTTTGGGCATTCGAACTCTGGGTGTGATTTTAAAACCGCGCCATTATCCAGCTTTTGACTGGAAGCGCAACCAATGTGAACGCGGTTTTTTTCTCTCTGCAGAGGCTGTCAGTTTGGCTGTTGAACGGATTCGTAGAGGCTGTCCGGTTCGAGTTTATGTTTGCAGCTATGCGGTTTGAGATTCGGCAAAATTTGATCACATCCGATGTCAGTGCCAAAAAACCGGGTAAAGCGCTTGTCTCGTTTTGATTTTTGACTAAAATGCGCGCCACTTTTCGTTTCCTACGAGGATTTATGCTACTTCGCTGACCGTGCGCCATCTCAATGAAGGCGCCGGATGAATTATTTCTGTCGTTCTTATTTTGAGGAAATCTAATGGAGCACTTGTCTTACGGCGCCCTGGATTCTGTTATCCAGTTACCGGGTAAATCCACATTCACCGAAACCGGATTCTCAGCCGGTGAAGAAACTGAAGATCATTTCATCGTGCGCAACGGCATGACCTTTGCCGGCATGCACCTCATCCTTGACCTTTGGGATGCTCGTCACCTTGATGATCTTGAGGTCATGGAACACGCCATGCGCGAGGCGGTCAAGGTCTCTGGCGCAACCCTTCTGCATATTCACCTGCATCACTTCACGCCCAGCGGTGGCATATCGGGTGTGGCCGTTCTGGCTGAATCGCATATCAGTGTGCATACCTGGCCCGAGCGTGATTATGCTGCCTTTGATATTTTCATGTGCGGTGATGCCAAACCGGAAATGTCCATTCCGGTCTTGAAACAGCATTTCTACCCTGGCCGAATGGAGATTACCGAGCATTTGCGTGGTATCGTACGTTAATGAAACCCTCACGAGTGAAGCAATGAAAGAGTTCCACGAAACGCTTTACGATGCGATTGGCCAGAATTTTCGTATCGACAAGCTGTATTTCGAGCACAAGACTGAACACCAGCATCTGATGATTTTTCATAATGCTCTGCTGGGGCGGGTTATGACTCTGGATGGGGTCGTCCAGACCACGGAAAGCGATGAATTCATTTACCACGAGATGATGGCGCATGTGCCTATTCTGGCGCATGGCAACGCACGCCGCGTATTGATCATTGGCGGTGGTGATGGAGGTATGTTACGCGAGGTTTTACGCCACACATCAGTCGAGCATGTGACCATGGTTGAAATCGATGGTGAAGTGATCGAGATGGCGAAGGCCTATTTGCCCAATCACAGCCAGGGTGCTTATGATGATCCTCGCGCCGATATCGTGATCTCCGATGGCATCGAATTTGTGCGTGATACAAACGATCAGTTTGATGTCATCATTTCCGATAGTACCGATCCTATCGGACCTGGCGAGGTGCTGTTCAGCAATAATTTTTATGCTCAATGCCATCGTATTCTCAATCCGGGCGGTGTGCTTGTGACCCAGAACGGGGTGCCTTTTTTCCAGATCGACGAGGTGCTCAATACGCATAAACGCATGGGCGAGCATTTTGCCGACCAGACATTCTACAGCGCGGCAGTGCCGACCTATTATGGGGGCGTCATGACATTCGCCTGGGGCAGTGATGATCCTGGTCTGCGCAAGCAACCGCTGGAGGTCATCGAGCAACGTTTCGAGGCGTCTGGCATCAGCACGCGGTATTACACGCCGCAGATACACCAGGCCGCGTTCGCGTTGCCGCGATATGTCACCGATGCATTGAACAGAGCCTGATCCGTGAATAAACGATTCGTCCGGTTTGGCGCCAGTGATGAGGAGCGCGGCTACTATCAGACTCTGGTTGCCAAATACGGTTCGCCTTTGCTGGTGATCAGTCGGCAGCGACTGATCGGCCAGTATCAGGAATTGCGCCGTCAGTTGCCGGGCGTGTCGCTGTATTACGCCATCAAGGCGTTCCCCCAGCTGGAGGTGCTCAATGTACTGGCTGAGCAGGGCTGTCATTTCGATGTGGCATCGGAAGGCGAAATTGCCCTGTTAAGACAGTTGAGTGTCAGTGGGCGTAAAACCATTCACACCCATCCCATTAAAAAGGATGCCGATATCCGTGCGGCGCTGCGCGGGGGCTCAACAACCTTCGTCGTCGATAATGCAGACGAGCTGAAGAAGTTGCTGGCCTATCGCCAGCGTGTCGGCGTGTTGTTACGGGTCAGCTTTCGCAGCAATAGCGCGGCTGTTGACCTGTCACGCAAGTTTGGTTGTAGTCCTGACCAGGTGGTCGGCATTGTCGAGGAAGCGCGTGGCATGGGCATCCACATTCGCGGCCTGTCCTTCCACGTAGGATCACAAAGCCTGACACCCGATACCCACGTCGAAGCGATTGATCGTTGCAATCTGCTGATCGATGACATTAACCGCAGTCAGAAAAACCCAATGAATGTGCTGGATATTGGCGGCGGCTTCCCGGTTGATTACAGCAACGACCAACCCGACATGGATGCATTTTTCCAGAAGATTCGTGATGCACTGGCGCGCTTGCCACAGGATATCAGCGTCATTGCCGAACCAGGCCGCTTCCTGGTGGCGCCGGCTGTCACCGGTATCGCCAGTGTGTCGGGCAAGGCGCGGCGCGGCGACTTTCAGTGGTATTACCTGGATGACGGTATCTATGGCTCCTACAGCGGTCAGTTATTTGACCACGTGCTGTATCCATTGCAGATTCTAGAAGACCGCGGTGATCACGAAGCCGCGATACTTTCCGGGCCAACCTGTGACAGCATCGACATCATCGCCGAAGATATTCGTCTGCCGCAGTTGCAAGAGGGCGACCTGATCATAGGGCACATGATGGGCGCCTATACCGCGGCGACCTCGACTCGTTTCAATTCCATCTCCAATGCCCGCATCATATTGGTTGATTAGGGCTGGCCAGGCCGCTCAGGTCAAGTGATCAGATTATTTTCCAGTTGGTGAACCCGCTCTCAGGGCCCGCACCAATCCGGGCGGGATAGGTAATCTGCGTTAATACCGGTGGTTCAACGAAAGAGTAAACTGGTCGTCAGAAAATTTGCTATACAGAAGCACCGGGCCTGCGTGGCTTTATTATGCGGCAACCATGACCAATTCACTCAAACAGTTCATGATAATCAGTGTGATCGGAATGACCGTCATACTGCTTTCACTGTTGTACTTTCATTTCGAGTTAAGTGACGACTACCTCAATACGCACCTCGATGTACACAACGAGAATCTGGCTACCGTAGTCAGCAATTCCATTCTGTCTGAAGGCCTTGAAAAAGCCTTGCTCGACAATCCGGATGAACTGCCGGATGAGCTGCAACAGCATATCTCAAGAACCCTCGAAGGCGAGTTGCGTTGGGTTCCGGTGATCAAGGTCAAGATTTACAAACATGACGGGCTGGTCATCTATTCGACAAAAACAGAAGAAATCGGGCGTTCGGCAATCGCCAACAAAGGCGTGCAAAGCGCGTTGGCGGGCCAGTCCATTTCGGGACTGGTATATCGAGATCATATCAATGAATTCGACCAGCAAATCGAGAAGCGGGCGCTACATCAGCAATACGTACCGATTCGAGACCGCCGCAGCCACGAGATTCTGGGGGTTTTCGAGGTTTACACCGATATTTCGACTTTACTGGACGAGGTGACCAGCAAACAACGTGCGGCGTTCTGGTTTATCGGCAGTGGATTGATCGTGTTTTACCTGGCGCTGGCGTTGATCTTCTTTACCACGCACAAACAGCTGCGCAAGGAAACCAATCAGCGTAAACGCCACCTCAAAGAGCTGCAAAGCATTCAAAGCGATCTTGAGCAGCGTGTCGAGATTCGAACGGCCGAGGTCGACCGTTCGCGCCAGTTTTTACAATCGGTTATCGATGGTATTGCCAATCCTATTATGGTGATACGTCCCGATCTGACGGTGGCGCTGGCCAATCGGGCAGCCGAGGCCAATCGGCAGGAATACCCAAATGCGAAGCAGTTGTCGAATTGTTATGAACTGCATGGACGCGACACCCCCTGTGAGGGGCCGGATCATCCCTGTTCATTTGCGCGGGTTATGCAAGAGGGGGGCACCGGTCGGGTTCGCCATAATCATCTGGATAAAGATGGTAAGCTGAAACTCATCGACCTCGTGACGACCCCGCTGTATGGTACTGATGGAAATTTTGAGGGTGTGATCGAGGTCGAACATGACATCACCCGGCTGGTTCAGATGCAGGCAGGTCTGGAGAAAAGCGAGGCTTCGCTTAAAGCGATCATGGACAATGTGCCGGATGCCATTCTGACCTGTGATGCAGATTTCAACCTCAAAAGCCTAAACCCGGCTGCGCAATCACTGTTCCAGATTGACGCTCAGCAAATTCGCGAGTGTTATTTCCCTGCTTTTTTCGACGAGCCTGAACGCCTGAAAGAGCTTTTCAATCATGATCCGCACCAGTCGGAGATTGTTGTCAGACGCCAGAACAATGAGGCGTTCCCCGCCGAGATCTGGATTGGGCCGTTATCAACGCGGCAAGAGGTGAGTTATGTCGCGGTCGTTCGCGATATTACCGCGCGCAGACAGGCTCAACGGGAACTGGAGGCTGCTCGCCAGCAATTTTTTCACCAGGAAAAAATGGCATCCATCGGCCATTTGGCCGCAGGCATTCTGCATGAGGTTGGCAACCCGATCGCAGCCATTGCCGGAGCCGCCGCGGATCTCAAGGACATGGTCGAGGATGCGCAAATAGATAAGGATGGCGCATGCCGCAAGGAGGAATTCGGCGACAACATTGATCTGATCAATGAACAGACTGTACGCCTGTCGCGAATTACCCGAGAAATTGCTGATTTTGCTTCCCCCAGATTACGTGAACGGGAATTGCTCGATCTAAACAGCCTGTTGCACAGCACGACAAGGCTGCTTGCCTACGATCGACGCTTTCGAAGCGTCAAGATGGAACTCGATCTGGACAAGAATCTGCCCGCGATCAAGGGTGTTGCCGATCAATTGGTACAGGTGTTCATGAATATATTGCTGAACGCCATGGATGCAACAACCGCCTGCGGGATCGAGGCGCCGCGTATCAGTATTGGCAGCCGTGCCAATGGCGACTGTGTGACCGTCAGCATCGAAGACAACGGTACCGGCATGTCGAGCGAAATTATCGCTCATGCGCTGGAGCCGTTTTACTCGACCAAAGCGGTGGGTGAGGGCAGTGGACTGGGTCTGTCGCTTTGCGAAAGCATTATCTCGGCACACCAGGGACAGATTCGAATTGACAGCAAAGAACAGTCCGGTACACAGATTACTGTCGACTTGCCGGTCGATGATAAGCCCTGCAGTCGACGTACAACCATGGCGTTGGACAGATTCAGGGACAGCGCCTGACAGGCCGCCTACTTGACCCGTGATTTGACAGGGTTAAGATTACGCATACGTGGGGTGTTCCATGTTGAGTTTCTCGTCGCCACCTGCCGCTGAAGAATCCACTTACCGACTCGTTTCGGCGCTTTTTCTGCGCCTGCTTGCCATCATCTATTTTATTGCGTTCTACAGCATGACCTCACAGGTCGTGGGGCTCGTCGGCAGCGATGGTATTCTGCCTGTTGCGCCCTGGCTGCAGCAGTTGTTGATTGAACTCGACTGGCAGGCCTTCGTATTCTTTCCGTCGTTGTTGTGGTTCGAATCGAGCGATCTGTTCCTGCGCATTGTGGCCTGGTCCGGTTGTGTGTTTGCGCTGGGTTTACTGCTTAATTTCCTGCCTCGTCTGAATCTGATCCTGCTGTTCGTGTTTTACCTGACACTGGTCACCGGCGGTCAGACCTTCATGAACTTTCAGTGGGATGGGCTGCTGTTAGAGGCCGGTTTCCTGGCCATTTTTTTGCGTCCGGATTCGCGTGTACTGATCTTCCTGTTTCGCTGGTTGCTGTTCCGCTTACGCTTCATGTCCGGCATCTCCAAACTGGTTATGGGCGACCCGTCATGGTTGGGCATGACCGCGCTGATCTTTTATTTTGAAACCCAGCCACTGCCACATGTCGGCGCCTGGTATTTTCACAATCTGCCACAAAATCTGCTGATCGCGGCAACAGTGCTGGTCCTGATTGTCGAAATCATCGTGCCTTTCATGATGTTCCTGCCCCGCCGTTACCGGCTTGTCGCGGCCTGGGTGACACTGCTGTTTCAATTGCTCATTGTGCTATCGAGCAATCACAACTGGTTCAACCTGTTGACGATTGCCCTGATCCTGTTCCTGTTCGACGACCAGGCGCTATCGCGAATTCTACCGCGTGGTTTGATCAACTGGCTGCAAAATGGCTGGAAACCTCGCCTGGGTTCGCCGCTATCACGCAGCGCCCATGGCTTTCATGGATTGCTGGCCGGTGTGTTGATCGGCGCCGGTGTGTTATCCATCTATCGCATGGCGGTTAATGACCGTTTGGCGGAACCCGTCAATGTCGGGCTCGATGTTTTACAGGCCTGGCATATTGTTAATGCCTATCACGTGTTTCCAACCATGACCACGCGCCAGATTGAACTCAAGGTTGAAGGCTCATGGGACGGTGTGACCTGGCATGCCTATCGCTTCCGCTATCGCCCGGATGACCCGGCGGTGCCCCCGGGGATAGTATTACCGCATCATCCGAGGCTTGACTGGATGATGTGGTTTGTACCTTTCTCGCCGCGATTTTTGCACTGGTTTGATTCGTTTCTGATCGCCTTGATGGACAATTCGCAGGATGTGACGGCGCTATTGCAGGACAACCCGTTTGCCCAACAGGCACCAAATTATCTCAGGGTTCATGCCTGGCGTTATGAGTTCACGGGCTATGATGAAAAAGCGCAGACGGGGCATTGGTGGAAGCGCCAGTATCTCGGACTGTTTGCACCCTTGCCAGGCAAGCGACGAATGAATCAAACGGGTGACTGATCTCAGGAATTTACCCCTTTTGCCGTTAACCGTGAGATAGAAGGAAACATTAAGAGGATATGTTCATGCAAGCTCGACACCTGCAATGGTTGTTGCTACCCGTTCTAGCGGGCTGTGCCGGTAACAGTGTGATCAGCACCGGTAACGCTGGGCCAGAAGTCGAACCCGATCAGGTTCGTCTATCGTTTTCGCAACGCGAGCCTTGTACCTACGAGGTGATCGCCCATATCGAGATAACCGGCGGATATTTCAGTCGCGAATCGATTCTTCAGGCTTTTCGTCGCAAGGCCGCCCCGTTTGGCGCCGATGCGGTGCAGGTTCATTACCTGCAAAAGCGTGATGTCAGCGAGTTCCTCGGGCAGGCGCGCGCCATCCGTTGTGTTGCCCCGGGAAAAGCTGATCAATCATCGCTGGAACCGTCCTGATCCTCGTCTTCATCGTCGGCGTCGTCAGTCTCGTCGCCGAGAATTCTCTCGCGCTCTTCGTCCGTCAGGATGACCGTGTCGTCACTGCCCATATCGTTACCTCGTTATTTTGAATTGCTGGCTATTTAATTAATTTGACCAGAATGGCGTTGCAATACCATGACCTAAATCAGCCTCAATCAAACGCTTGCGCACTTCCAGCAGCTTGTCGATCAGGGCCGGTTCGGTCGCCGCGTAGGCGTCTGCATCCGGAACCCGCTTGACCACCACGCCAAGTAATTCAGTGATCGCGTTGCCAATCGAGTTCTGACTAATGGTGACAAACCAGCGGCCGCTGTCACTGCGATAGATCAATTGCTTGAATGCCGGCTGCCAGCGTATGGCATTGGCGTAGCGTGCGTCTCGAATACACTGGTCACGCACTATCTTGGCGGTGCCCAAGAATACATTATTGAACAGCAGCTTTTCCGTGACCTGGGTAGGAAAATACACATCCCTGGGAATGCTGGCATTACGTGTTGAGACCTGGCTGAAAAAAGTTCGGTAGAAATCGATGAAGCCTTTCAGGATCAGATCGTATTCGCGCCAAAATCCGACCTCCTTGATGGATTCGACACCGCCCGTGATTTCCCAACAGGGCAGGCCTTGTGGATAACCCGTCAGGCTCAGCAATGATGCGTCGCCGGGTACCGGTTTGAGAATTTCCAGTTGCAGCGTGTCGAAAAAATCACGGTAAACATCGTGCATGTAACTTTCGAACAGGCTGTGCTGGCCCCCATCGGTCAGGTTCGGATTATTGGGGTCCGTGAGCGCGGCCTCACGCAACTGTTGCTGATCGAAGGCGATGAAATGATTGTGTAGCATGCGAATGCTGGGTACACCCGGCGAGGTGAGAGGCCACGTCGCGTCGAGACTGGCTTCACCGCACAATAGCAGGTGCTTTTGAGGGTCCGGAAACTGTTCCTGCATAAAAGCGACGATGATCTGATTCATGCGATTCCACACATTCAGGACATTGTCGGGCACCTGGGTACGTCGCACCGGACGGCCAAGCGGATCGAGTATGCATTTCGATGTGTTGTAGATGATCGAGGTGTCGAAGACGTTGGAATGGCCCAGAGCCTTACGGTATAGCAGCAGGTTTTCGTCGTTTTGCAGCAGGCCGTTGTTATTCACCAGGTCGTTCAGGTTTTCAGTGCTGTTGAAGAACTCGTTGGGTTTCATGCCCTCGGGCACGTCGAGTGGAATGGGGCGAAAAGGGGTCGTTATTTCTCTGGGTCCGATAGCCATGTTAATTTTTAAGAAATGTTGCAGTTAGAATGTTGAAAGTGCGAATTATAGCGTTTTTACGTGGGCAAAAGACGTGTTCGATTGGTTTAATGGAAATCCTTGTGCATTATGCTGCATGAAATAGCACAGAGATTACTCCAGCCCTGTCTCTGTACTGCGCGGCTTATGGTATAAAGCGCAGTTTGAATCGTTTAACAAACCCGTTGTTCCTCAAGCCGAAGTCCATGACCCAACTACACGATGCCGATTTGGCCGCTCCTCTGATTCTGATTGTCGACGACACACCCGACAACATCGATATTCTGGTCGAGTCGTTGAAACAGTCTTATCAGTTGAAAGCAGCGGTAAACGGGTTTCGTGCACTGGAAATCGCCAATGGGCGGCCTCGCCCGGACATGATACTGCTGGATGTCATGATGCCAGATATCGACGGATATGAGGTCTGCCGCCGCCTGAAGGCCAATCCATTAACCGCCGATATTCCGGTCATTTTTGTTACCGCACGGCATGAAACCGATGACGAAAAGCTGGGACTTGAACTGGGCGCGGTCGATTATATCGTCAAACCCATATCACCGGCGATCGTGCAGGCCCGTGTGCGCACCCATCTGGCGCTGTTCGATCAGAAACGCGCTCTGGAAGGCGAGGTAAGAAAACGTACCCAGGAACTATCGCGCTCGCGCATGCAGGTTGTCCAGCGCCTGGGGCGGGCAGCGGAATTCAAGGATAACGAGACCGGCATGCATGTCATTCGCATGAGTCATTACAGCCGCCTGCTGGCGCAGGCCTATGGTGGCAGTGAGCGTTGGATCGAAATGGTGTTCACTGCGGCCCCCATGCACGATATCGGCAAAATAGGCATACCCGATCAGATTCTGCTCAAACCCGGCAAGCTCGATGCGGACGAATGGGAAATCATGAAAAAGCATACCCTGTACGGGGCGGAGATTCTGGGCGAGGACCCCAGTCCACTGTTGCAAATGTCACGCAGCATTGCTCTAACGCACCATGAAAAATGGGATGGCTCTGGGTATCCTTATGGCCTCAGTGGCGAACAGATACCCGTGGAAGGACGAATTACGGCAATCAGTGACGTGTTTGATGCATTGATTTCGAGCCGCCCTTACAAAAAGGGCTGGAGTGAAGACGATGCAATTGGCTATATCAATGAATTCAGCGGCGTTCACTTCGATCCCAATATGGTCAAGCTGTTTAACCAGCTGTTACCCGAGATTCGGGCGATCAAGGCGCAATATCTGGATGAACGCACGGCGTGAAGTTCTTTCATTTCGCTGTGAGCATTCGACCGCGCCGGTTGTGCAAGCGGAGTTCTGGACCATAGTGAATGGCCGAGTCCACTCAGATTAAGGGCCTGGCGCTCGCCATATCGGGCGTTCTGGTCATCAGCCCGGACACCTTGCTGATACGCTTCCTGAGCATCGATTTCTGGGCAGTGATGTGTCTGCGTGGGTTATTTATTGCGCTGGCACTACTGGTCATCGCGCGCGGACTGAAGGCCCGACAGGGCAGTGCTGGTCTGGGTGAACTCGATCGCTATGCGGTGGCCATGATTTTTCTGATTGCCTTTAGCTCGTTCTTTTTCGTGGCCGCGGTACAAATGACCAGCGTGGCCCACGCCCTGATCATCGTGGGCTCCGCGCCGGTGTTTGCTGCCCTGTTCGGCTGGCTTATGCTGGGTGAAAAGGTGTCGACCAATACCAGCATTACAATGGCGATCGTTATTGTCAGCCTCGGCTTCGTCGTTAGCGATCAACAGGAGAGCCACCTGACCGGCGATCTGCTCGCGCTGGTGGCGTGCCTGAGCTGGTCGCTGAATTTCGTACTGGCGCGGCGCAGTCGCAGCCGCGACATGTCGTCGGTCATGATGTACAGCGGCATGCTGATGGCCATCGCGGCGCTGCCATTGGCGGTGTTTGACGGAGTGACGCTGGATCAGTTCGCGATCTCGGCAGTACTCGGTATCCTCAATGGCGTCGCCTTGTTCCTGCTGGTTACGGCGCCGCGTTTCATTCCGGCGGCTGAGGTCGCGGTGTTCCTGCCCGTGGAAACGGTACTTGGCAGCTTTCTGGTGTGGTGGATACTGGGTGAATATCCCGGCCTGATCAGCGTCGCGGCGGGTCTGACAATAGTCTTTGCCCTGATCGCCAACAGCCTGTATCAACTGCGCCGGGTGCGTCAATGAGGCAACAGGCTAATCTGTGTGGTGCAGATCGCATCGTCCGCAAGTCAGTTATAGACTGGTTCGAAAAGGTCGTTTTAGGTCTGAATCTTTGCCCATTTGCTCACAAGCCTTTTCGTGATCGGCGGATTCGCTTCGAGGTGTCGAATGCCAACGACGAGAGCCAGTGTCTGGCCGATTTGTACCTGCAATTGAATGCCCTGGACAATAACCCAGACATCGAAACCATTGTCATGATCGTGCCGCGCTGCGCAGGTCATTTTGATCGCTATCTGGCGTTACTTGATCTGGCCGATGCGTTACTTGTACAGGAAGGCTGGGAGGGTATCTACCAGATCGCCAGCTTTCATCCCGACTACCGATTTGCCGACACTCCGCGCAATGCAAGGGAGAACTGGACCAATCGCTCGCCTTTTCCCTTGCTGCATTTGTTGCGTGAACGGTCGATTGAGCAGGCCGTGGCCCAGATGCCGAGCGTTGATGCGATTGTGCAGCGCAACATCCGCAAGATGGGCGACTTGACCGCGGCCGAGATGCGCGCGCTGTTAGGCCCCCGGTTCACAGACCACTAAAATATTCTCATGAAAATTTCCGAATACTTAAAACGTATGCGCGGCGACAACCAACGTCAGCCACGGCATACGATCGCCTGGACTTTATGGTCAGCGCTGGGGGCGATCATGGGCATAGGACTGGTTGGGTTATGCAGCGGTCTGGTCGCCGTGGAGCAGGGCGACAGGCTGTTTTTGATCGGCTCGTTTGGCGCGTCGGCCGTGCTTTTGTATGGCACACCCTATGCGCCATTTGCGCAGCCGCGCAACCTGATACTGGGTCACCTGGTGTCGGCTTTCTCTGGCGTCGTCGTTGCACACTATATCGCACTGCCCGAGGCGCTTCAGGCGGCACTGGCGGTTGCCCTGGCGCTGACATTGATGCATATGACCATTAGCCTGCATCCGCCTGGTGGCGCCACGGCATTGATCGCCGTGATCGGCTCAGACCGCATTCACTCGCTTGGATTCATGTACCTGCTGACCCCGGTGCTGACAGGTGTGCTGCTGATGCTGCTGGTGGCGTTAATCATCAACAACCTGTCATCAGACCCGGCACGACATTATCCACGCCATTGGCGATGACTGTGCCGTTCAGGACAGTACGCTAGGCCGCATCCTGCGCCTGCCATTCCTGCGAGGTCAGCATTTTGCCGTCCTGGATCAGCATCAGATTAAACCTGTCACCTGCTTTAATGGGGCCGACGCCATCGGGTGTGCCGGTCATGATGATATCGCCATCTTCGAAGGACAAAAATGTCTGGCATTCGTGCAGAATCTGCTGCGGCTTGTAAATCATCGATTCAACGCCGCCGATCTGAACCCTCGCATCATTGATCTCAAGGCAAACTTGCAGGCCTGTTTCCAGATCATCGAGTTCAACAAACCCGGTGAACAGGGCCGAGCCATCGAAGGCCTTGGCCCTTTCCCAGGGTAACCCCTTGTTTTTTAGAACGGTTTGCAGATCTCGTTTGGTCAGGTCCAGACCCGCGCCGACCGCGCTCAGACGCCCATCCTTTATCAGATAGCAGATTTCTGCCTCGAAGTGAACTTCACTGACCGGGTGCGTGCGCAGGATATCGGTGATGGCCGAATTCGGTTTCATGAAAACCACCATGTCATCGGGCACGCTATTGCCAAGCTCTTCAATATGCTTCAGATAATTACGCCCAATACAGACGATTTTACCGACCTGAATGGGTTGTCGATGGTTACCAAGGAATACGTGATTCACAGTGTTTATCCTCAAAAAAATGCAGCGAATGAAAACGGTTGGCTGGGAAAATCAGGGCCTAAGTCTGAATTTTCCTGGCGTTTTGTTTTTGCCGTAACAAAAATCAATAATTTGTTGCAACTCTGGCCCGTTAAAATTGATCTTGCTTTCAATGATATAGGTCAATTTCATAACGCGACTTAGTTAACTTAAGTTAGGTAGTGAGAAATTATTCCAGCCATTTCATATACGACCATGGTCTGATCGAGTGCTAAGCTTTTCGTCGTATAAAAAAGCTATGCGTTTGCCATAGCAGTGCAATCCGATTCCAGCCTCTTTCGCCGGAACCGGGGTCAATAAAAGCAACAACAATCAATCTACACCAGGCCTCCGCTTCGTCTCATTATACAGGCCCCCCAGTCGAGCTTTCGGGGAAATAAACTTTTGTACGGGGAAACATCAAGATGAGCAATTCGCACCAGGTGCCTTTGTTTTTCAGATTGTTATTGATAACGGGCCTTGTGGCCCTGATTGGCTGTTCATCAGCCGAAGGTGATGGCGCGGTCGATTCCGATTCGGCCGGACGTGATGGAGATCGCGATCGCAGTTCATTGACTATTGAGCGGGCATCGCTCGATACGGAAGATAACCGCTTGACTGTGCGCGGACGAGCACCACGCGATGCGCCACGCATTAATGTACGAATTCTCGACCACAACGGCGATGCCGTGGCCATGGCCAGCGTGCGTGAGGACGATGGTGAATGGCGTTACCGCGAACGTCCGGCGCCAGTGCCTGCCTGCATTGCCGAGGCGTCCTGGAACGGCAATATTGTCCGCCGGAACGTCGATAATCGGCCCAACCTGTGCGAAGCGCCGCCACCGCCGCCTGCACTGGCGCAATGCGCTGATGGGTTTGACAATGATGGTGATGGCTTGACCGATTTTCCTGATGATCCGGGGTGCAACAATGCTGACGATGATGACGAAAGCAACATCCTGCCACCGCCACCCCCTGTGGCCGCCCAATGTGCTGATGGCATAGATAACGACGATGATGGTTTAATCGACTTTCCGGCTGATTCAGGTTGTGACGATGCAGACGATAATGATGAAAGCAACGCTGCTCCACCACCCGCAGCTCAATGTTCGGACGGCGTGGATAACGATGGCGACGGGCTGCTTGATTTTCCCAATGACCCGGGTTGCATTAATGCCAATGACGATGACGAACTGAACGTCACTCCACCCCTGGCGCCAGATACCTCGATCAATTCGACCAGTCAGAACGGTATTCCCGTCAATGCGGTGGCTGAGCAGGCATATATCAACCAGGCCGGTTACAAGATCTTTGCCAGTAACGACCTCGGCATGCATTGCGGCGATCTGGACACGCGCATCTCCAGCATTCTGCCACCGTTCAATACCGTGCATTCCCAGGTCATTCGGCGTGGCAGTGAACCCGATATACTGTCACCGGCAGACGCTATCGAGGTTGTGTATTCGGCGGCCTCGAACGCGAATGATCCGATTCTGAGCGGACTCAATTCAGCCGGGTCGGGGCCTGTGGCCTCCAGCCTGTTGTCTGATGGCAGTGTTTACAAAACCAACTTCTGGAACATCGCGCAGCGGGCCTACGATGCGTTCTATCCGCCCGGCGTATTGAGCGGCGCATTCCCAACCGCGCTCGACCTTGGGTTGCCCATGCCGGATGTAGAGCGCCTGTATCTGGGGGATGGCGCGCTGGATGCACAACAGCAATCGATGCCTGGGCGCAACAGTCCTTACAGTCTCAACACACCCCTGGCTTTCCGTTATTTCGTCACCGATCAGCCGTTCTTTAGCAATCCGGCGTTTCAGTTTGGTTACGTCAAGGAAGACGTTAACTGGTTCGAAGCAGCGGGTATTCCATTGACAGCCTATGATGACTTCGGCCGCGAGAACCCGTGGCCGCTGATGCGCGTGCAAGCTCGCTCCACAACCAATGGCGACATCCTGGCCTCCGTGGATACGGTGTTACCGATCTCAGGAGAAGCCAATTGCGGAGGCTGTCACAATGCTCCGATCGATATTCCGTCGAACACTGGCAACGGTATCGCGACTGCAGGCATGCCCGCTGACACGGTAATGACGTCGCTGGATGATCCGGCGCTCGATCAGGTGCCGATGGATGTCAGTCGTGAATGGGCGGCGGACATGAATATTGTGCGCCTGCACGATCAGAAGCACGGCACCACGCTGGAATCGGCGATCGATCCGGTCACCGGACAGGCGGAAAATCCGATCGTGTGTCAAAGCTGTCATTACACCCCGGCGCTGGATCTGGCGCAGGTAGGCCCGAACGAGGTTAACGGCCGTGATCAGCTAAAACACCGCTCCATGTCCAACGTAATGCACAAACATCACGGCACGGTCGATGCGAATGGCAACGAGCCGGGCGATGCCGGTTATGACGCCGCCAATCCGATGTTTCCAGTGATGCCGCCTGCGGTAAATCCGGACGGATCGCTGCGCAATCCGCTGGCTGCACGCGAGGTGCTGAATGAGACCTGTTACCAGTGCCATCCGGGTCGGCGTACTGACTGTCTGCGCGGGGCCATGGCCAATGGTGGCATGTTATGTCAGGACTGCCATGGCGACATGCAGCAGGTCGGCGATGACTTCAGTCGCACGGTGTCCCTGACCAGCGTGGGCACCTTCGAGCTTGCGGGTGATTTCTACACCAATCCCGCGACACCCAGGGTGCCCTGGGCCAATGAGCCGGGCTGTGGTTCATGCCACACCGGTGATGCGATGGATAATATGCATGCGAACGCCGACACACTGGGTGATCCTCAGGATGGTATCCGCCTGATGCAGGCTTATCGCATAGGCGATGCCAAGGCCACGCCCATCGTACCGACCAACAAACGTTTCGCCGAAAACGTCGTGACCAGTGGCCCGGCTGCGGGCAACCCGATGTTATACCGTGTCAGCACCGGTCATGAAGGCGTGTTCTGTGAAGCTTGCCACGGTGCAACTCACGGCATCTGGCCGAACAAAAACCCCGATGCCAACGACAACGTGGCCTCCGTTCAGCTCCAGGGCCACACCGGCACCATTGCGGAATGCAGTGTTTGTCACACCGGCGATCTGGGCAACAACCTGGATGGTCCGCACGGCATGCATCCGATTGGAGAGGCCGGGCAACGGTTTGCCAGTGGTGGTCACGAGGAACTGGCGGAAAACAACAGCAATGCCTGCCGTGCCTGTCATGGACGTGATGGTCAGGGCACCGTGTTGTCTGCCATGAAAACAGACCGTGTGCTGGAGTGCGATGAGAGAACCGCCTTTTGTCCGGACGGTAACAGGGTTCTGTTCCCGGCCGGCCATCAGGTCGGATGCATAGAATGTCACGATAACGAACTGTAGCCCAAGGCGATATTGGCCGTGGGTCCGCCAACCGGCGGGTCCACGGTTTTTTTTTGGAGCTGTTTTGTACCCGAAAGCGTGATCGCCGATGCGGCGTCAGGCGTGATAACGCAGCATGAGTTGTGTGGGGTGCGGATTCAGGTAGGTTTGTTCGCTTAGCTCGGATAGATCAAGGCGACGTAAATGATGATTGATCAGCGTAACCGGTGCCAGTAGAGGGACCAGCCCCGAGGCATAAGACGACAGCAGTTCACTGAGTTCAACGACGTCTGCCTCATCCAACTGGCTTTCGAGTTGTTCGACGATGCCCGACAACACACGCAGATGGCTGTCAATTGTAGCGGGTGTTTTTAACACAGCCATCAGGGCCAGGATATAGCCCTGCGCACTGTGTTTCAGATTATCAGTAGTGGTGCTCTCTACCATGGCGTTGAGGGCAGGATACTCGTCCTCGGCATGTGCCAGCAGCATCAGCTTGTGTGCATGATGAAAACGGAGCAGGGTGGCGGGATCATTCAATCCATCCGTATTCAAGGCCTGCCAACGCGCGTATACAAATACACGTTCGATAAAATTTTCACGTATTCGCTGATCGTATAATCGATCTTCTTCCTCGACGGGCAGTGCAGGGTGCATGTGCATCAACTGCGCGGTAAACATTCCAGTGCCGGTGTTACACGATTGGCCGTTTTCATCGAACACGTTCACAGCCTGCATGCCACAGCTTGGCGATCGGGCTTTGACGATATAACCGGCGAGCGCCAACGGTAGGCCCGAGCAATACGCGCTGGCGGTATCCTTCATTTTTGTGCTGTGATCGATGCGATCATCCTTGCAATCGACCAGATGAATCCGGCCGTCTCGTTCAAGCAGTTGAATCGTGTCTCGAGGGACGCCAAGACCGATTGCCATCTCAGGACAATAGGGAATGAGATCGAAAAAATGGGCCAGGGTGTCGCACACATAGCGGTCACGACGGTCATCGCCATCATAACGCACGGGTTGACCCGACAGGCAACTGCTGACGCCGATGCTAATGCGCTTTGGCGCATTGATCATTGCTTGAGCAGGCGTTGAACAGCGGAAAGAATCTGGCCGGAATAGGGCGAAACGGCGCTGGCGAAGCTGTCGACGACCTTGCCATCACGGTCGATCAGGTATTTGTGGAAATTCCAGCGCGGATAACCCGCCGCGTCGCCCAGCTTTTGATACAGGGGATCGGCTTCGGGCGGTTTTACGCGGGTTTTTTGAAACATCGGAAATTTGATGGCGTAGGTGTTGACGCAAAAATCGCGAATCTGTTTTTCTGACCCCGGCTCCTGACCACCAAAATCGTTGGATGGAAAGCCGAGCACAACCAGCCCCTGGTCGTTTAACCTATCGTAAAGCCCTTCGAGTTCGGCATACTGGTCGGTATAACCGCATTTGCTTGCGGTATTCACGATCAGCAATACCTTACCCTGATAAGCCTGGCAAAGATTCACCGACTCGTTGCTATTCAGGGCGCGCACGTCAACATCGAGAAGATCCGAACAACTTTTGGCCTGGGCCATCGGTGCGGTCAAAAACACAACGAGTACGGCGAACAGTCGCATGGCTGATCGCAGGGTCTAGTCGAGATCGTTGATCAGTGACTGGCGCACGTCGTCAGTAATCACGGCTTCATGGCAATAGGCCTTGTGCTCGACGCCCATCGACAATGCGGCGCCCGATTTAAGCGATACAGCCATGTCGTTGCTCAATTCGAAACGCATGAAATGCACGGATGATGTTTTTTCGGCGTTACTGCGTTCAAGATCCTCGTTGGAAATGGACCACACCTTGTCGTGTCCTTCCACCTGCACCCAGACCAGGTCCTCGATGCCGATCATCCTGGCCAGTTGTTGAGCACGGTATTCGGGGTCTTCGAATTCGATCATGAAGGTCGCTTTCCAGTTACGACCATCGGGAATCAGGGGGTTATAGGCTTCGAGTTCCTCCTCAATTCCTGCCGCCTCGAACACCTTTTCGATACGCAGCATTTCCTGTATCTGGTACTGGATCGTCAGACGGTCTTCGAAGTACAAGGTTGCATTGGGGCCGAGCGCAACCTGGCGGCTTTTCTTGTGTTGCATCACCTGCTGTCGGTACTCGGGACGACGGGTTGCGTATTCCTCGAGCGACCACAGGTCCTGACGCGATAATTGATGTGTGGTATTCATATGGGTTCCTCCTCGTCTTAGAGGCCGTAGGCCTGTCTGATCAGGGTGATAGGATGTGCGGAATCGGTGCCGTCTTTCAGGCCGGTAGCGATATGATGACCGGCCATCGGGCAGTCACTGGTATACACATCAGGCTCGTTTTTCTTGACCCGGGTCACCACCGGGCGGCAGATCTTCATCGCCGCGTCGTGAAATTCTTTCTTGAAGGTATAGGTGCCATCGTGACCGGAACAGCGTTCGATGACATCGATTTCAGTGCCCTCGACCAGCATCAACATATCCCTGGTTTTCATTCCGATACGCTGCACTCGCTGATGGCAGGCGACATGGTAACTGACCTTGCCGAGCTTGTTTTTAAAATCGGTTTTAAGCAGTCCGCTCTTGTGCCGCAGCATGAGGTATTCGAACGGATCGAACATGGCGTTCTGTACCTTGATGACCTGCTCTTCATTGGGATACATCAGCGGCAGCTCCTGTTTGAATTGCAGGGTACACGAAGGTACCGGGGCAATGATGTCCCAGCCTTCGTCGACCAGTTTGGCCATGATCGGAATGTTGTGTTCCTTAAGCTGTTCAACGGTGTCCAGATCGCCGAGTTCCAGCTTGGGCATGCCGCAGCACAGGGTGTTGGGGATCACCATGGTGGCGATGCCATTGTGTTCGAAAACCTTTAACAGGTCTTCGCCCAGATGAGGTTCGTTATACTCACCGTAACAGGTGCCAAAGATGGCAACCTTGCCGGTGGTGGTTTCTGTTGCCTGTACATTCGACGTATCCGGCTTGTGGCCCGAGGTACGTTTAGACAGTGTTTTGCTATGGTATTTCGGCAGTCTGGATTCGCTGTGAATGCCGAAACCCTCTTCGAGCAGCGCACGAGTATGCTCGTTGCTGTTGACCGCGTTGACCACGTTAACCACGATCGGAATACTGGCCAGTTTGCCAATTTTATCGGTCGAGGTGATGATCTTGTCGCGCGTTTTGGTACGGCCCTGTTTGTAACCGATTGCCTTGGCGCGCAGCATAAGGTGAGGGAAATCGACATTCCACTCGTGCGGCGGCACGTAAGGGCATTTGGTCAGATAACACAGATCGCACAGATAGCAGTGATCGACGACCTTCCAGTAATCGTCCTTGGCCACGCCATCGACCTCCATGGTCTCTGACTCGTCAACCAGGTCGAACAGGGTAGGGAATGACTGACACAGGCTTACGCAGCGTCGACAACCATGACAGATGTCATAAACACGTTCGAGCTCTTCCAACAGCTTTTCTTCGTTGTAGAAGTCCGGGTCGTTTTGCCCCAGCGGATGACGAGTGGGTGCTTCTAGGCTGCCTTCTCTCATGGTCGTGTACCCTGTGTTCCAAATGTTGAATGAACTGCCACGGCCGACGGCCGTGGCAGTAGTCAATCACGCCTAAACCTAGTCCATGCTGTCCAGCGCTTTCTGGAAACGATTGGCGTGCGAACGCTCGGCTTTGGCCAGTGTTTCGAACCAGTCGGCAATTTCGTCGAAGCCTTCGTCGCGAGCGGTTTTAGCCATGCCCGGGTACATGTCGGTGTACTCGTGGGTTTCGCCAGCGATGGAAGCCTTCAGGTTGTCAGCGGTGCTGCCGATCGGCAGGCCAGTCGCCGGATCACCAACCTCTTCGAGGTACTCCAGATGGCCGTGGGCGTGGCCTGTTTCGCCTTCAGCGGTTGAACGGAAAACGGCTGAAATGTCGTTGTAACCTTCAACGTCAGCTTTTGCGGCGAAATACAGGTAACGACGGTTGGCCTGTGATTCACCAGCGAATGCATCTTTCAGGCTTTGTTCGGTTTTTGATCCTTTGAGTGACATGGATAACCTCCAGTTGATTGTGAGTGTAAGATCGGTTGCTGTGTTAGACACGGGCGATAGTCTAACAAGAGGCAAGGCAATGTGAATTTGTATTTTCCAATTCCATCGATAAAGATTGGCAATCGAATGATTCAGCTCAATAAATTATTCAGAAAATCAAATCGGCTTGAAAAAGCACTGTTTGTGGCATGAATTTTCATCCCGTGTTGTCCTGTGAATGCGATTCTAAAAGCCGCTTGATAGTGCGGCGATGTGTGTGGAGAGAGCCTGTATTTAACAACTCAAGTTTCGAAGTTCCTAGTGCGGTCGCGTGAGGATATCGCCTTTACGCAACTCGCCGTGAATACATCCGTGTAGGCTCTGCGACAGCTTCCATGCTGCCGAAGGTTGCGGCAAGACGCTATCCTCACGCTGGCTTGTGGAATTCTTGAGTTTTGAAACCCGAAACTTGAGTCACAACTATCGAATAGCAAAATGCGCGTGAAATGATTCGCGATTAGTTGCTTTCAAGCGCATACTGGGTTAGCTATATCCACCAATTACGAATCGATTTACGCTGCAGTCCGCTGATCATTGCCCAACTTCGCAGATCGACCCTGACTCAATCCGCTTAGCCAGTATAAAACGAGGCAAGGAGTTAAAACCGACGCTCCGGACCAGCCGCCATGAAACGCTATAAAATCGTCCATCACACCGTTTATAACTTCCCGGAATACGTGCAGTTGTTGCCGCATACCTTGCGTCTGCGTCCACGCGAGGGCCACGAGCTTAGAATCGAGTCCTCGAAACTGGATATCTCGCCGGATGCGTCGTTACGCTGGCATCGAGATGTTGAAGGGAACTCGGTACTGATCGCCAGCTTCACCGAAAAAACCATGAGCCTGACGATCGAAAGCGAGATACTCATTCAGCAATACGATCTATTGCCGCTGGATTTTCTTGTCGAGCAGACGGCGGTTGACTATCCATTTCACTATTCAGAGGAAGATCGGGTCATGTTGTCGCCGTATTTAACGGTTACGACAGGTGACAAGCGTTTGCAATTACAGCAATGGCTTTCATCCATCTGGCAAAAAGGTGAAAAGATTCAGTCCGTAGTCTTACTGCAACGCATAAATCAACGCATATTCGACGCCATGCAGTATCGGCAGCGTGAGGAAGAGGGCGTACAAAGCGCGTTACAAACGCTGGCCCTGGGTTCAGGCTCCTGTCGGGACTATGCCAACCTGTTTATGGAAACCGCGCGCCGACTTGGGTTCGCTACACGTTTTGTCAGCGGGTATATCCATCCCAACACCCTGTACGTGCAATCCGGCTCGACCCACGCCTGGGTTGAAGTATTTATACCGGGCGCAGGCTGGAAGGGTTTCGATCCCACTAATGGGTGTATTGTCGGCGACCAGCACATCGCCGTGGCAGTCGCTCGACTACCCGAGTCAGTACCGCCGGTGGAGGGAAGTTATTACGGCGCGCCGGGTTCGACCATGAAGGTGAATGTCTGGGTGATCGATGCAGCCTGAGCAGTTCAGTGTTTAACTTTACATAATATACATTATGCGCATCTTTGGTTATTGCGTAATCGCAAACTCCTTCAACTGCTTTTGACCACCTATAACCGTATGAGCCGCCCAATGCTTTAGTTTTGTCTGTTCATGCTGTGCAATCCACGCGCTTGTATAAACCTTGTAGGTATCGTGCACAGCCTCAGGGTATTGCAGCGAAAGTGTACATAGTTTCTCTACTCGACGGAATTTATGGTTAAACTATTGCCTTTGCCTGAACACTAACACTGGCCCCGGTTTGTCGCAGGAATCTACATGAGCAACCCTAAACACACACTGATCTGGATGTCGGCCTACCTGCTGGTGGTCGCCATCGTTTGTGCCCTGATCTATGCACCGCTAAAGGAAGCCTTTCATGCTAATTGGGTATTCAATAGCCTGATCCTGAGCGTGTTGTTAATCGGTATCGTGTATACCTACCGCCAGGTATTGAAACTAATACCCGAACTTGAATGGATCGCCAATTTTCGTACCGGCAGTTCCGACCTGTCGATCCGTCAGGAGCCCAGACTACTCAAGCCACTGACACGCCATTTGGGTGTCGATCTGAAGAAAGATCGTTTTCGCATGTCAGCCATGTCCTTGCGTACGGTACTCGACGGCATCCGAGGACGGCTGGACGAATCGCGTGAGATCTCGCGATACCTCATCAGCCTGCTGATTTTTCTGGGCCTGCTGGGCACCTTCTGGGGGCTGCTTGGCACGATCTCTGCCGTTGGCCAGGTCATCATCAACCTTAAGATCGAAAGCGGCGATTTCAACCAGATCTTTCGCGACCTGCAGGCCGGGCTGTTGCAACCACTGGAAGGCATGGGGACGGCTTTTAGCTCGTCGCTATTCGGCCTCGGTGGATCGCTGGTGCTCGGTTTCGTCGACATCCAGGCGGGTCATGCACAAAACCGCTTCTATGATTCGCTGGAAGAATGGCTGGCCGGGGTGACCCACCTCGTTGATACCGACATAACTGCCTGAGCGGAGGCTGATCTTGTCATTCGGAGCAAGTCGCCGCCGCCCGACCAACACGGTCGATGTATGGCCCGGGTATGTCGATGCCCTGTCCGCCCTATTGATGCTGGTCATCTTCATGGTGCTGATTTTCACCCTGGCGCAGGTATTTCTGTCCCAGGCCGTTTCCAGTCGAGATCAGGAGTTGCAACGTCTGAATGCTCGGCTGGACGAGATTTCAAGCGCACTGGGTCTGCAGCGTCAGGAAAGCGAGCGCCTGGCCAACGAACTGGGCATTCTGCAGAACAAATACCAGCAGGAAATGTATTACCAGGACGCGCTCAAGGAACAGATTGCCGAGCTCGAAGCCACAGTCGCTACCGACAAGGAGACGCTGTCCGTAAAACTTAAAGAGCTGGCCCAACTGCAGCAGGATATCAGCGCCTTGCGCGAGTTGCGGGCTCGACTGGAGGGCGAAATCGCGCTCATGGCCAGTAGCCTTGAACAGCGTGAGCAAAGCATCGTAACGCTTGAAGCGGAACGTACCCAGAACCTCGCGTCCATTGGCCAACTACGCGATAAAAGCATGGCACTGGAGGCAGCACTGGCGGACCAACAGGAGCGTACCCTGCTGGCGCAAAAAGAGATCGAAAACCGCCAGTTTCGCATCCAGGATCTGGTCGCTATTGTCAATCAGGGTGAACAGGCGCTGGTGCAGGAAAAAAGCCTGAGCGCCAGCGCCTATGTTGAAATAGAACGACTCAGTGCACGCATCGACGAACTGAAGGGGCAATTGAACGCCATCAGCAAGGCGCTACAGCTTGAAGAAGACAAATCATCGCGCCAGCAGGCCGAGTTGACGGATCTGGGACAACGCCTGAATACCCTGCTCGCCGAGCGCGTCAACGAACTGGAACAATATCGCTCCGAATTTTTCGGTCGTCTCAGACAGGTGCTGGTCGAGAACCCGGAAATTCGCATCGTCGGCGACCGTTTTGTATTGCCTTCAGAATTGTTTTTCGAATCGGGCTCGGCCACGCTGGGTGAAGCCGGCAAACGGGAACTGAACAAACTCGCCTATACACTGAACGCTATCTCCGGTCGTATTCCCGCCGAAATCAGCTGGTTGCTGCGTGTCGACGGGCACACCGACCGGCTGCCGATCAACACGCCACGGTTCCCTTCCAACTGGGAGTTGTCGACAGCCCGAGCCGTGTCCGTCGTGCGGTACCTGGCGCAACGTGGCGTCCCGCCGTCACGCATGACTGCTGCAGGATTTGGTGAGTACCACCCGGTTGACCCGGAGCAAACAGACAAGGCCTATCGCCGAAACCGCCGCATTGAACTTAAATTGACCGAGCGATGAATATCACCCCTTGTTATCAGAGACCTTTCCGAAACGATCCAGCGCCTGCTGCCCTTCTCCCGCGGCTGATTGCTGCGAACCGGGTCGGGACTTGTTAGATTCAGTGAATTGCCAGATCATAAACGCCTTGAGACTTGCTATAATGCGGCACAAAATCGACACCCGCCATTGGTGAGGGCAATATGACACAGATCCTAAAACTTCTAGCCTCCATCGGTCTGATGCTGTTCCTGTCTGCCTGCTCGACGGCAAGTATCATCAGCTCTTGGCATAACCCCGAAGTGTCCACCAAGGTCTCGCGGCCTTACATCATCGGTATTTCGAAGGACGATACCAAACGGCGCGTGTTCGAAGACAGTGCACGGGCGAAATTGATGGCAGAGGGCGTGTCACCGATTGCAAGCTACCAAAATCTTCCGACCAGTGAGGAAAACGACAAGGCTGTGATTGGCCAAAAGGCCGCCGAAAAAGGGGCCGACTCCATCCTGATCGTGCGGGTTATCGACCGCCGTACCGAAACCCGGGTGCAACCCGGTCGCGTCACCACGCAGGTCACGGCGCCAGTGTATCCCGGCACAGCGATAACCACGCCCCCCCCCTTTCCACCGGATAGTCATTACCACGATTACGGCCGTTATTACGCCCGCAGCTACGAGGTGGTCTACGAGCCGCCCAGGGAAATCCATTTCAAGGTCGGTACCGTTGAAGCCAACCTGTACGACAGCCGGACCGACCAATTGCTGTGGTCGGGACAGTTCAAGGTCGTCGAGGATTCGTTCGATAAAGTCGTTAACGACTTCGTTGACTGCATGACCGGAGAACTCAAGCGCAAAGGATTGATTTGAGCCGGGAAGTGCCACCTACCCTGCCTTACCCTCGCTGCATCGCGCTGGACAGCGATCAGGGCGCGGGTTTCCGCGCCATTCATCACACCTCCGACTGAAGCTCGCGCGCACGTCCCGCAGACTCGAGCGGGTGCGCTGCCCTTGCGAAGCATTGGGGATACGATCCCGGCATGTCTCGACAACACTCCGTCTTTCTCATTTCATTACCCGGAACCATCGAGTGTCTCACGCACTGCCTGATTCCGGTTGGCAGCCGACAATTTGAAAGTCGCAACAAGAATCCCGGATTGAAAAGGCAGAAGCATTAGCGCCCGGCATCCGGGCCTCAGCTAATCGAGGGCCGTGTACGCGGGTGGTTGGCCTTGATCCAACCGGATTACGTCGCTCGTTTCGTGAAAAGCGATGGCTTACTTCGTAAAATTGGCTTGCGTCCAACGCAAATCGGGTGAAAATAATCCTCGCTTCAAAGCCACCAATTCCAGAGGATGACTCTAATGTTAAAAAAAATACTCTACATTATGCCTTTGCTCATCGGATCGGGGGTCGCCAATGCGACCGACTACGAGGGTATGGCCCCGGAGGAGATACTGCAGACCCTGATCGACAAGACGGGTTCCAGTTATCTCGGCCAGAGCCCTCAGAACCTGCAGATGATGCCGGACAACCCGGCCTACTGGCTCGTTGACGAGGGCGAGGCCCTGTTTTCCGAGCCCCGCGGTCCCAAGCAGGTATCGCTGGAAGAATGCGATTTCGGCAAAGGGCCGGGGGTACTCGAGGGCGCCTACGCCGAGCTGCCGCGTTACTTTGCCGATGTCGGCAAGGTCATGGATCTGGAAGCTCGCCTGGTGCACTGCATGACAACCCTGCAAGGATTCGACAAGCAGGATGCGCCGGTCAAGACCCGTCACGGTTCGAGCTCAGATTTCATGAAGCTGCAGACCTACATCGCGGCCCAGTCGAACGGCATCGCGTGGAATCCGCCGATGGATCACCCTATGGAGAAAGCCATGCGTGACGCTGGCGAAGTGATGTTCTACCGTCGCTCCGGTCCGATGGATTTCAGCTGCCAGACCTGTCATGGCGATACCGGCAAGCGCATTCGCGCCTCGGTGCTACCCAATGTCAACGAGCCCGAGGAGTGGACGAAAGCAATATCCTGGCCCTCGGAACGCGCTGGCCAGCTGAATGTTCGCAGCTCCCAGCATCGTCTGCGCGGCTGCCTGTGGCAAATGCGACACCCGCAGATCGTTGGTGGGTCTGACGCATCGATAGCACTTATCTCGTACTGGACGGACGCGGCACGCGGTCAGCCTGCCATCCTGCCCGACCTGAAACGCTAATAATCCAGTCCACAGGAGATTTCAAAAATGTTGAACACAAGCATCAAAAAAACCATCGTAGCGACTACCTCATTGCTGTGCCTGCTGGCTGGCGTCAACGTCGCACAGGCCGAGGGCAAGCCGGATATCGTCGGCATGTCACCACAACAGCTGGCGGAACACCTGATTTTCAATAGCGGCAGCTTCAAGCTCGACCAGGCGGTACAGGAAGGCGGGGTCACCCGGCAGCGCCTTGAGCAGGACGAACTGCAGACGGCCTGCTCGGTGGTCGGTGGCGGTAAAGCGGACACAAACACCGCAGTTAAGGTCATGAACATGGCGCGGGACAGCATCAAGCTGCCCGAGGGTGGCATCAAACTGGGTGACTGGAAAATCGGCCGCGAACTGGCCTGGTCGGGTTTCGGCTTCAGGGTCGGCCACAACAACGATGATCACTCCACGGCCGCGAATGGCCCCGGCGGCAATTGTTACAACTGCCATCAATTGGCGACCGATCGCACCGGCGGCAACATTGGCCCCGCGTTAACCGGTTACGGGAAAGCGCGCGGAAGCAGTGAAGCAATCCTGAAATACACCTACGAGGTCATCTACAACCCGCATGCCTATTTCCCGTGTACCCATATGCCCCGCATCGGCGCTAATGGCATCCTGACAAACGAGCAGATCAGCCACATCATGGCCTACCTGTTCGATCCGGAGTCACCGGTCAACAAGTAGCCGGGGCCTGCGAGCGACAGCGGATTGCGCCATCAGGGACTACGAAGCCCAGGGATGGGAGATGGCCTTGGATTATTATGCAGTGGGAAAAGGTCGAGGCATTCAAACCCTGGGATCAGCTGCTATATGGTCAAGCCCCCTCCGGACGATGACCGGTTGACAACTACCCGATGCCGACACGCCGGAATGATTAACCGGGTTTGGTGAGTGCCATCCCCCGTTTATGGGGTGTGGCCTTAATGCTTTAAGCTGTTGATTTAAATGGTGCCCGGGACCGGAATCGAACCGGTACGGTATTTCTACCGAGGGATTTTAAGTCCCTTGCGTCTACCTATTTCGCCACCCGGGCATTGCTTGAGTGGTCTTGTCTATAGACCGAATAATGCTGGTCTACGAGTATATTGCAAGCGTGGGGCTGCGACTCGTCTGCAGTTACTTTGGGATATTTCAGGTCGAACAGTTTGTGTACGAATTTGGAGGCTGAGGGCGGAATCGAACCGCCGTCCACGGCTTTGCAGGCCGCTGCATAACCACTCTGCCACCCAGCCAAGGGTTTTTATAGCGTTCTTCCAAAATTAAAAAACCCCGGGGCTCGGGGTTTAAATTGGAGCGGGAAACGAGATTCGAACTCGCGACCCCAACCTTGGCAAGGTTGTGCTCTACCAGCTGAGCTATTCCCGCGAAAGAGCGCACATTCTAGCGTTTAAGCTTTCACTGTCAAGCCGTAAAAAGCCGGTTTTTCCGATTTTTTGTGCTGCTTTCGTCTGCCATTAGCTGTGCTTGATAATGACTGGCCAGGCCGCTCGCAGGTATGCATACATCGAGTACAAGGTCAAGATTGCCGACAGGTAAAAGAACGCCAGCCCAATGCTGAAAATCGGTAGCCCCATGAACGGTTCGCTGTAGATCATGAGCACCAGTGAAAAAAGCTGGGCGACGGTTTTGGCCTTGCCGGCAAAGCTGACCTTGACGGTTGCGCGTTTTCCCAGTTCGGCCATCCATTCGCGTAATGCAGAGACGCTGATTTCACGGCTGATGATGATGGCGGCGGGAATCGCCAGCCAGGGTGATGGATTGGATTCGACGATTAACACGATGGCCACGGCCACCATGAGTTTGTCCGCAACCGGGTCTAGAAACGCGCCAAAGTGCGATTCCTGCCCCATAACACGCGCCAGATAACCATCGAGCCAGTCGGTTAGGCTGGCCACGACAAATATGGCGGTTGCCGCCGTATGCGC